>Ga0315275_10004625_pt1 | contig 12897 bp, 12 predicted proteins | sample YL17G03_0_MG_FD_205557 | JGI IMG/M metagenome (GOLD analysis project Ga0315275, IMG submission 205557) | Sediment microbial communities from Yellowstone Lake, YNP, Wyoming, USA - YL17G03_0 | ecosystem: Environmental > Aquatic > Freshwater > Lake > Sediment | place: USA: Wyoming | collected... | reverse complement strand
ATGATACAGAAACAGAGAGAAAATTTAAGACTGTTTCCTCCGTATGTTATTTAGCTTGGAACAGATGCAATCGGATGGAAATGGAATGGCAATGGAAAAAGCAAAACAGGAGACGGATGAGGAAAATGAATACTATGCGCTTTCGAAAAGGACATTCGGCATACTGGCTCCTTTCTACGATCTGTCCGCCATAGTCCTTTCATTGGGCATGATTTTATGGGTAAGGGACAGGGCGGTTGCATTCGCCAATGCAAAGCCGGGTTCAAGAATATTGGATATCGCCACAGGGACAGGAAGGCAGGCGTTTGCATTTGCGAAAAAAGGCTACGATGTGACTGGCATCGACATGTCTGAAGCTATGTTAAGTATTGCGAAAAAGAAAAACAGATTTCACAACCTGAACTTCGAAATCGGGGACGCCACGCAACTACGGTTTGAGAATAGCAGTTTCGATGTCTGCTGCGTTTCCTTTGCACTGCACGATATGCCCCCATCTATCAGGAAGAAAGTTCTTGGAGAGATGGCCAGGGTATTGAAACCAGGTGGGATAATGGTCATTGTTGATTACGCATTGCCCAAGAACAGGATTTCCAGATTTTTTATCTATAACTTTGTCAGGCTATGGGAGAAGTATTATTCCGAGTTCATAAAATCCGATCTCGATGCTTTGCTAAGGGCATCCGAAGTCAGAATAAAAGAAGAGCTTCCAATAATACTTGGAGCCGGAAGAATTGTTAAGGGGATAAAGACAGGTGTTCCAGATGAAAAAAATATCTTTTGAACTCCGGGATCATATCAACGCAGGCTGCAACTGCGACATGGAGGACAAGGTAAAGAAGCTGAAGGGAGTCAAAGACGCTTCCTTAGATCCTGTGAACGATGTTCTTAGTGTCGAATACTCTGAAAAGGAAACGGATGAGCATAAAATCCACCAGTTCATAGAGAAATGCGGCTTCGCGTGCTCGAAGCAGAAATCACCACACGAGATGTCGCATGAGATGCACATGGCTGCTGAAAAGCCGCATCCTATGGAACATGGGGAGATGCATGATATACATATGGCAGCCGAAAAAAAAGGCCCGGCGCCAGTACATGACCACCACCTGATGATGGAGATGGAGTTCAAGCGGCATTTTATCATCAGCACGATCTTTACCATACCCCTTCTCATACTATCCCCGACCGTGCAGCAGTGGGCGAAAGATTTCCTGAGCTTAAACCTGCCGACTTTTCAAGGAGCGAACTATGTCCTGTTCCTTCTTGCAAGCGTTGTTGCGCTATATGGTGCACTTCCTTTCTACAAGGGAGCTATACGTTCGCTGAAAAGCGGCATTCTTGACATGATGGTTCTTGTCTCTATAGCAGTCGGCTCGGGCTACCTCTTCAGTGTCGGAGCCACATTTTTTTTCGTAGCGCCGGATTTCTACTGGGAGATATCTACGCTTGCGGTTTTCCTGCTGTTCGGGCATTGGATGGAGATGCGAACGATAAGGGATGCGTCAGGAGCGCTGAAGGAGCTCGTAAAACTGATACCCCCGACCGCGAATCTGGTCAGGAACGGAGAGGTCATCGAGATGGATACCGCATCTCTCGAAAAAGGGAACGTACTGCTGGTCCGGCCAGGTGAAAAAGTCCCCATAGACGGCATTGTTATCGAGGGAACCAGCACTGTGAACGAGGCGATGATAACCGGAGAATCGAAACCAGTGAGCAAGAAGAAAGGCAGCGAAGTAATAGGAGGCACGCTCAACATAGAAGGCGCCCTGAGGATAAAGGTCACGAAGACAGGAGAGGAAACCGCCCTGTCACAGATAATCGAGCTGGTGAGGCAGGCACAGACGACAAAGCCGCCGGTCCAGAAACTCGCAGACAGGGCAGCGCATTACCTCACACTGACAGCTATAATCGTTGGTCTGGCCACGCTGCTGTACTGGAATTTCATTGCTGGAGCAACGCTGGTGTTTTCACTCACTCTCATGATAACCGTGGTTGTAGTCGCCTGCCCGCACGCGCTCGGCCTGGCAATCCCAACGGTTACTACCATATCCACTACGCTTGCCGCCAGGAACGGGATTCTTGTGAAGAACGCGCTTGCTCTCGAAACAGCCCAGAAACTGGATATCGTAATGTTCGACAAAACAGGCACGCTGACAAAAGGAGAGTTTGGCGTGAGCGATGTTGTAAGCATGCAGGAAATGCAGGAGGACGAGGTGCTCTCCATTGCTGCGGCGCTGGAAGAGAACTCGGAGCACGTGATCGCACGCGGCATTGTCGCGCTTGCGAAAAACAAAAAGCTGGGGCTTCCGAAGGTATCTGGATTTGTGGCAATTCCCGGTAAAGGGGTCAGGGGCAGCATCGGAAAGAGCACGTACCATCTCGGGAATAAGGCCCTGATGGAAAGCATTGGCGCGGATTACAAAAACAAGAGAGCTGAGGATCTTGCCTCCCAGGGAAAAACAGTTGTCCATCTGGCTTCTGGTAAAACCCTGATCGGTGTTATTGCACTTTCAGACCTGATAAGGGAAGAGTCCTACGAAGCTGTGAAGGCGCTGAAGAAGATAGGCATAAAGGTTGCGATGCTGACTGGCGATAATAAGGTCACTGCCAAATACGTCGCGGATCAGCTGGGACTCGATGAGTACTTTGCCGAAGTACTTCCTGAAGCGAAATCTGAGGCAGTGAAAGAACTCCAGAAAAGGGGAATGAAGGTTGCCATGGTCGGCGACGGCGTGAATGACGCGCCCGCGCTGGTGCAGAGCAACGTGGGCATAGCCATAGGCGCGGGGACGGATGTTGCTGTAGAATCCGCGCAAATCGTTCTTGTAAAAAACGATCCCAGGGACATTCCCAAGCTGATAAAACTGAGCAAGCTCACAATGCGGAAGATGAAGGAGAACCTTGTCTGGGCCACTGGGTATAATGTCCTTGCAATACCCATAGCCGCGGGCATTCTTTACCCATGGGGCATACTTCTAAGGCCGGAGTTCGCTGCGCTCATAATGGCAGGGTCGAGCATTCTTGTGGTGACGAACGCCCTCCTTCTCAGGAATGAAAAACTGTGAGTCACATAATCAGGGTGTTCCTTTCAATCCACGTCTCATATAACTTCTCGCTTTTTTTAACTGGCACGGATATTATTTCAGGAACTTCGTGCGGATGGTTTGCCTTTATGTGCGCTTCCACTCTTGGATAAAGCTTGTCGCGCGTCTTAATAAGTAGGAGGAATTCGCCTGCCTCTTCGATTTTGCCTTTCCACCTGTAGATGGATTTTTCGATTGGAAGGATGGAAACGCAGGCCGCGAGCTTCTTCGTGACCAGAGCCTTTGCTATCTTTTCTGCGGATTCCTTGTCCGGGCAGGTGTTCAATATCAGGATCATATATTCACCTTCTGAACGCTATCTCCAAAACATCCCTGTGCTTGAGAATATAATCCGCACCTAGCGCTCGCTTCGTCCGCACATCTATCGCCTTGATGAAGTTCTCGGCAAAAGTGGAATGGATCGTTCCAGCGAATTGTATTGCTGTGGAACCGGGCTTCATCAGGAATACGTCTGGAAGAATTCTCCCTTGGTCATCAGACAGCTTAGATACTCCGCCGGGAAAAATTGCGATGTACTTAAGGAAATCAAATACTGCGGAGTTCAGGCATTTCTGCGCTCCTGTGCCGCCGAATTTCTCCATTAATTTGTGCATTATTCCCATTGCGTTTTCCTGCTGTGGGTTCAGTTCCTTAATAACTTTGAATGCGCCATCACCTGGGACATAATCAATAAAAGCTGCTTTCGCAGCGTTCTTGAGCGTGATTTCCGCCTCTGCTGAGCAAGGGACAATGAAGTAATCCGGAAACTCCTTCTTCAGCTTCATGTAATTGTCATAACCATTCGAAAGGTCGCATTTATTTGCTGCGATGATTGTTGGCTTCCCGAGTTCGCGAAGGGTTTTTGCAAGTGCGAATATTTCCGGTTCTGCCCATTCGAATAAGGGCTTTTCGCGCAGATTGAGCTTGTTCAGCACCCTTATGACGACATCCTTGGTGAAGCCAAGCCCTGCCATCTGCGTGGCAATCATTTCTTCATTTTTCCGGTTCAGCTTTGCCTCTCTCTTGAGCTTATCCCAGTTTCTCTTAAGTATGCCCTCGATCCAGTAATTCAGCTCATTTTCCAGAAAACGTACATCATTGGCAGGATCGTAGCTTCCCATAGGGATCTTTTCGCCCATCTCGTTTGTCGAGCCAGATACATCTACAATATGAATTAGCAGGTCTGCCTGCCTTAGGTCATCCAGGAATTTGTTGCCCAGCCCTTTGCCCTCGTGCGCTCCTGGCACAAGACCTGCAACATCGAGAAGCTCGACTGGCACGAATCTTCTTCCGTTCTTGCAGAAACCAGTCCTCGGATTGCACTGCACCCCGAATTCCTTGTCCACGCATTCCACTTCGACGTATGCGACTCCGTGGTTCGGCTTGATGGTTGTGAACGGCCTGGGGGAACGCTCGACTGGAACTGCGGTGAGTGCCTCGAAAAAAGTGCTTTTTCCAGTGGATGGTTTGCCGACTATACCTATTAGCATGAGCTATGTCTGTAAAGAGATTTTTTCTTAATGGTTTGTGCCTTCTCTTCAAGCTCTCTCGCCGCGTCCGATCCGATCCATCTTGCGGTCTTCAGTTCCGAAGGAACTGGAGATCTGCGCCCGTTTTTTTAGGGCGCACGGTCTTATTGTCCCGGGTCTTGAGTCTTGTCGCGAGGTTTAGGGCGGCTTTATGAAGATTCGAATTCCGCTTACCTATCTGCCTAAGTGCCCAGTTCACTGCTTTCCTTACAAAATTCCGTTCATCTGTTGAATATTTCTCGATAATTGGAAGGTATGATAGAAACCTCGAGTCTTCTGCTTTTTTATCGTGGACCGCGCTCGTTGCCATCAACACGAATCCCGCTCGCTTTACAAACTCCTTTTCGCTTTTCGTCCATTCCTTGATTTTTTTATCGCAGAATGGCGTCTTGTCAAATAAGTTGCTGCAGCACTGGTCGCAGATGTCCCAGGAATAGAATCCATTTACCCATTCATCCATCTGCTTTCCTGTAACGAGCTTCGGATCGTCAATCATTGGTGCAAGAAGCTTGGCTTCGTGTATGTTTTGCTTCCAGAGCTCAAGCGCGAGTTCATGTCGATTCTTTTCTTTTTTTAGCGCTTTTGCGAGATTGCGAATGTGCGGAATAGGGATACCAAACGCGGTTTCGGATACTATGCCGAATCTTGCCATTCCTTCTATATTGCCAGGCTTCGCATATTTCTTGGCTAGCGTTTTCAGTTTCGAAATCACTTCTTCGGTTTCCATTTCTTCGCCTCTTCAAGATAGTCTTCGTTTAGCCGCACATATTCCTGGACATTTTTCTTTATGCGCTCGATGTGCCCTGGAGTAGCGGGTTTCACGACCTTGCACGGAGTCCCGATCGCGATTGAATTATCAGGGATCTCTGTTCTCTCAGTTACGACGCTGCCGGCTCCGATTATGCAGTTCTTACCAACCTTTACTCCGTTTAGAAGTATAGCACCCATCCCTATGATGGTGTTTGATCCCACTTTGGCTCCATGGACTATCGCGCCGTGACCAACAACGACATTGTCCGCAATTTCTGTTACGTCGTCCCTGGACACGTGGACCGAGCAGTTGTCCTGTATACTGACGTTTTTCCCGATCCGTACTGGATTCAGGTCGCCCCTGATCGTGGCATTGAACCATACGCTCGAGCCCTCCCCAATAGCCACATCGCCGATTATCTCCGCACTCGGAGGGACGAAGCATTCCTTTCCGATTTTTGGAATTATGTTTTTGTATTTGTGCAACATGGAATCACGATTTGATATACATCATGCCGCACAATTAAATGATTTTCCAGCGGGGCAAACCCGCAGATTCAGAACATCTTCGTAATCCCCACGCCAACATAATCCGGATTTTTGAACAGCTTCATGCCTTTTCCCCGAAGATGTAAGTCAACCATAGTCTTCTTGCCAGCCCATAAACGGTAATGTAAACGGAACCGGTCCCATTCCTGGATTTTCAAGCCCCCGCAACCGAAAGATGCCAGATGGCTTTTGTACCGCACCTGGGCCCCGAATGCCTGGCCGGCGTATTCAAGGCCCTCTCCTTTAGCCACAACTGAAACGCTTCCAGAACCAGTCAGTTCCATATTGCCTAAACCAACCCTGGCTTCGCTTGCAGCATGTATTTGGCCATTAGGAAAGCCATAATCGATCCCGTTCCGGAGAAGGAACCGGCTTCTTGCTATGACCGATGCTATCCCTGCCTGGACATCCACTTTTCCCTGGGAATTTGCTCCGAAGCCAACCCCGAAACGGAACGTGTGGGGGAGCACTAGTGCCAAAACGCCCTGGCCCTTGGCTTCTGCTTTCTGTGAATCTCCAGCAACCTCAATTTTCAATAAACCATGAACGCCTTCTGCAAGTCCAGAGCTGACAATGGCTGAAACTGAAGCATTCTCCTGGCTTGGGCTTCCGGAAAACGACAGGTAAGCCCAATCTCCATATTCAGGCCAGACTGCAGGGTTTCCATGTACGCCTGCTCCGGAAAAATTCGGGTAGCGGCCAATTTCCGTTGCATTCTTGGGCGCAGAAACCAGTTTCCCCGTTTCATTTGCATACGCTTTATTCTGGACTGGACCGGCCAGAGCAAGCAGGATGAGACCTGCCTTTCCCGCCTTCCTGAAGAAACCTGCCCGGATTCCGGGACTTTTTTTCTTTTCGTTTGTTAATTTGCTTGTCATGTGTGATATGGAATACTTTAATGTATTTAATGATTCGTGGTATTGGCCAACACCATAATTATAAATTCAGCCGGAGAAGAAGATCCATGGACTTGGAATTATTTTCAGAGCTCGGCCTGAGCAAAGGAGAGCGCAAGGTGTATGCCGCGGTTTTGGGGACTGGAGTCGCGACGCTAAACCAGGTCCACGAGAAGACCGGTATAGAAAGGCGCAATATCTATGATATACTGAACAAGCTGATAGAGAAGGGATTTGTCGGATATACCATGGAACGCGGGAAAAGGATGTATAAGGCATCGAACCCGAGCATGATTTCAGATGAGATTGGGAAGCGCAGGGAATTATTAAGCCGCCTCGAGTCGCAGCTTCCCGAGATAAAGAACCTGTATGAGACCTACAAGCCGGCAATCAGCGCTGAAATCTACAGGGGAAGGGAAGGGATCAAGGCTATCCTGGAGGACAGCCTGAATTACAAGTCAATAGGGTTCATCGGCGGCACGTGGTTCATACCAAACGTGCTGAAGTATTATTGGCCGCGCTATAACAAAAGAAGGATTGAGGCGGGAATTCCATGGTATAATCTCGTGCGATACGAATACAGGAACGACCCACTTCCTGAAAAGAAGCTTATGCACGTCAAGATCCTGCCCAAGGAGTTCAGCGGCAACCCAGTCGTGGTCTATATATACGGGAACAAGGTTGCGATTGTATCTTGGGAAGAGGAGGCGTTCTCATTCGTAATAGAGAACAAGGAGATTGCGGAGAACTACCTCAGGTTCCACAAATATCTTTGGGACAAGGTGGCAATGCCGTACTCGCCAAAAAAATGAGATAGGCAAGGCTATTAATATTTATAATATTGGCTTAAGCAAACAGAATGGGTGTACAGATGAGTAAAAAAATTTTCTTCTTAGCAGCGTTCTTAGTGCTGGCTGGTTTGAGCTTTCCAACCAGCCACAATGGGGATGGGACATATAAGCTTCTCATCAATGACAGCATTATTTCAGATAACGATTTCACGGTCAAGGTCACGGGAATATCTTACACCAGCGGCCAGGATTTGCTAACCGTAGATAATGTGACTTATCTTATAACGAGCCCTGGCTTTGATACAAAAAGTATCACCCTCGCTGGGCAGGGGAGCTACACAGCAACTGCAGATAATGAGACCAGGAATGTGACAATAACCGCGGTGAGCCTCGGCTATGACACAGTAGGCACGATAGCGCTGGTTGTAGTGCCTTACGCATACACAGATGTGGAATCCTCAACCTTCATCCCGCCCACCCCGGATTTGAATATTACTTCAGTAAACATTACTCCATCCTATTTCAGCGCAACAGTGAACTGGGGCACCAATAAATCGGCAAACGGAACGGCGAGACTTTATGATGATTATCACGCCCTTAAAGCGACTGCCTACAAAAGCACGCCTGGCTTCTCGTTCACCACCTCTTTCTCCAACCTCAGTTCCAACTCGAACTATTCAGTGCTCATAACCGCCTGCACAGACGAATGGTGCGTAAATTCCACGAAGAATTTCTCAACTCTGCCGGTTGTACCGGAGATCACAAACGTCAAAGTACTCGCGCACGGCGACGTATGGGCGAACATATACTGGGAAACCGACGTCAAGAGCGATGAGCGCGTGTTCTACAGGAAATCAGGAGATTCGATATGGTCACAGGTGCCATCGCCTTCAGACCCATGGAAAAAGATGAGGGAATTCATTGCTTATGAGCCAGGAGTAATAATCCCCGGTGGCCCCGGGCCGCTTGAAGACCTCTGGAAAGGTATTGACCAACAGCAGCAGTACTCAGCGCCAAAGGAAAAGACAGCTCTGCTCGCGGCTGCAGGCTCCTACGCCTCCACTTACATCAGCATCCAGACCCTCGCCCTGAACCATCTGGGCATAACAACGGACGCGGGCAAGTACAGCATTTCCAGCGACATAATCGCAAAGGCGCCGAACCTTGACGTGCTGGCCAAGCTCGCCCGCCAGGAGCACCAGATAAACCTAAAGGACCTGAGCGACCAAACAACGTATGAATACAGGGTTTCTAGCTGCGCTGATAAGTGCGCCAATTCCAGCATTTATACATTCACCACGAACAGGACGAACCTGCCACCGACGATAGAGGTCGTCTCGAGCAAAAACCCGATCAGCTTCGGGACAAGCGAGGTGCTTTACCTGCGCTTCTATGCCAACAATCCGGGCGCTGACATATCCTCAGTGCTCCTTAGCTGGAACGACGGGGTCACTAAGACCATGGTACCTAAGTACTCCGGAGACCCGCTCACGTTCGCGCCAGCACCCAGCGGAGGATCGGCGAGGAAAGAAGCAGTGGTGAGCATAACTTTCGCTAATTCGGGCTTGCACATCATAAAGGTGAGCGCTGTGGATTCGATAGGAATGAACGCCTCCAAGGACATAGCAGTGAGCGTGCAGAAAAACAAGACAATCTGCACGGGGACAAGCGCCATATATTTCCCACCTGACACCACATGCACCAATACCTGGCCTAACGATCCCCAGGGCGGGATAGATTATAACACGGGCATAGGGAAGTGCCACGCGTTCGAGGTTTGCGACCCCTCGCTGGATTACGTGCTTGCCGACGCTGAAAACTGCTGCAATGGGCAGCGTACGTTCTCAACAAATCCTGAGCAGAACATGGGCTATAGCTATGACAAGAACCTGGTCTGCGATAATGCGATAACCAATACAAGGAACAGCGGGGGAATGACCACGCTCGGCTCCGAGCCAAGCATGAAGCTGTGCAAGGCGTCCTACATCGTATACGGGCTCGGCAGCGGCGCAGTGTATATGAAAGACTATTATACGGGAGAGTTCTGCTGCGCTGACAGCAGCAGCATATGCCCCAGCAATCCGCATTTCTCTGCAGGCCCATGGCCGGCGAGCAACATCCATTTCGGGGAACTTGATTGCTACTATACCAAATTTAACTACCTGTTCGGGACGAGTTATTATCCAAAAAAAGGATGGTATTCGAGCGACACTGACCCCACGGCGAACAACAACGCCGCGGTGGACATCCCGCCTCACTCTTCCATAAACATAATGAACACGGGAACATGCGTGGACTACTCTTTCGCAATCACCACGCTTATGAGGAAAGCCGGATTCGGCCAGAGCGAGATAATGACAATGAACGCGCCGGGCCATGCTTACAACCTTGTATGGCTTCCCGGGGCTTCGAAATACACTTTCATAGACACGGTGGGCAATACTGGCGGCGATTTCTTCACTGGCCCCAGTTGGGGCTGGACTTCCAAGGGGGCACACCAGGACCACTGCACGTTCAGGTCTGACAAGTGCTCGAACGACTTGGGAATGTTCACATGCCCGTCAAAAACAAGTATAGAAGGGTGCTGAATATGAAAAAACTCTTTGTTATTTTCGGATTATTCCTTCTGTGCGCAATGATTTATGCAGGAAACAGCACAGTGGTGAGGCCGCAGGAAAATTTTAGTAGCACGCTGACCGTGAGCCAGAAGGCGGATGTGAACGCCACTGTTCTGGATAAGTTGATAACCCTGACCATAAGCATCCAGAACAATGCGAACGGGCCTGCAAGCACCTATGTCGAGCAGGGCCTTGGAAATGTGGAGCCTGTGAGTCCGCTTCCGACCTATACGAACATTACTGACGATTATATCGCCGCACGATCGCCGTACCTATCATGGACAGTCGAGATAGGTGCTGGCGAGTCCAAGGATATCGCATACCAGATAAAGCCGAAGACGGTGGGGCCGCTGAGCATAGGGCCTGCCGCAGTATGGGTCGGCAACAAGGTGTTCTACTCGAACAGCCTGGTCATAGCGGTCGCATGCTCGAACTCAAGCACATGCGATGAAGGCATGGGAGAAACACCGCTCACGTGCCCGTCCAAATGCGCAGCAGCAAATGCCACGGGCAACACAACGCCTGATTTCCAGCCTGTGCTGATACCGACAGAAACGATCGCGGTTCCTGATGCCAGTGCCCAGGTGGGAGATATAGCGGCTCAGGAAAAGCAGCTCACTGATGAGGCGAACAATAACCTGCTGATGTATGCGGGAGGAATCATCCTTGTGATCGCGCTGTTGGTCGGGGGATACTTCCTGTTTTTCAGGAAGCAGAAACCAGGGTAGGGGGATTCATTTCCTCATTATCACAACTGACTCGCGAGTCTTCACCTTCGCTGGCCGGACATCAGCAATCCGCTCCGCACCCACAACTATCTCAACATTAGAAAAACCAATCCTCTCAGCAATCTCTCCAAGAACCTCATCCACAAGTACATGCGTCTCGTGTATAACGGAATTAGAGACATTCACGTATGCTGCCCCGCCATTCACGAGTACACGGTGCATCTCAGCAATCGCACCCTCCATGTCTGCGAAGTAGGTTCCGATGATTGGAATGCGTTCGCCGATCTCTCCTACTTCAGGAGGCATTCTCTCAACGCGCATCTTTCTTCCAATAAACGAGCGCACGCTCCGCAACCTCACTTCTTCTGCAGCAGCTTTGGACATTGCAAAAAGGCTGAGCTCCAGTCCGTAAATCTTCGAATAATCGATATTGTTAAGATAGGGCGGCGAAGTAACAACAAGCTGCTCGCTTTCGTCCGGGAATCCGGTTGCCCTGGCGTCTCCCAAATAAACCTCTGGCTCAGGCCCGCTTTGATGCCAAGAGTCAAGGTCAACGATTATCTGCTTTACCTTTCTCCTGAATGCATCCTTCACCGGCATGGCACTTTTTTCTTTAGCTATCTTGAGTACACCACCATCCTTAATCACCAGGCTGATTTGCGGAAGGATGGAGAGAAGGGCGAGCAGAAGGAGGTTTCGAGGTTTAGGGTCTAGCGTCTCGATTCGTTCACGCAGGAATAGTATGTCATTGAAGTTTCGCTTTGGGAACGCGGCCCTTGGATCGAATAGCTCAAAATCCCATCCCATCGGAGAAGTTGGGCGGCTTTGAGAAAAAATGCTTGCAGCAAACTCTTTTACTGCTTCGAGATCACGGGACGGATAGTTTTGGGTTTTTGTTTTTGACACGAATACCGCAAGATCAGATGCGTCTATTCCACTTGCTGCCATTCCCTTGTGCTTTGCAGCAATCAAGCTCGTCCCAACACCACAAAAAGGATCCAGCAGACGTTGCGGCGCTTTGACTTCCCTGTCAATCGCCCACTCCACTAGCTTCGGCGAGTATCCTTCCTTGTACCAGAACCACCTGTGAACAGGGAGCTCCTTGCTCGAATCGAAAGTCATGAAAGGCCCAAGAGCGAAATTATTTGTAAGTTTCATGCAAATACCATGAGTTTCTGCTGCACAGTTTTCTTCGTTTCTTTCTTTGCTATTTTTCCTTTCTCTGCCGCCTCTTTCGATAGTATGTCCGCTTCCTCGTTCTGCTCCCTTGGGATATGCTCAAAGCGAACGATGATTCCTTCCATGAGCAATTCGATTTTCCTTTTCAAGGGCTTCAGCTTTTCATCCTTCACTTTGTACTCGCCATTCAGCTGCCTGACAACAAGCTGGCTGTCAGATTTGACGTGCACTTCCTTCACGCCCTCTTTTTTTGCGAACTCGAGCGCACGGATAACTGCAGTGTACTCTGCAACGTTGTTTGTTCCTTCTCCAATGTATTCACTTATTTCCTTGATTTTTTTGTTACTATGGAAAATGACGACTCCTATCCCCATGGGACCAGGATTGCCCAGTGATGCGCCGTCAGTGAATATGACCAGAGACATAAAATCTTTTCATCAATGCTTGTTTTAAAACACTTTGGAGCAGCACTTTATCATGAGTAAAACAATCCATCCTTCAACCATAGTGGTACAGTTCGAACTGGTAGGATTCGCAATCCTGGTCAGCGTAATCGTTTACTTTGTGAGGGGCCTTGCAGCAAATTTCTTTGTTCCCACATTAGCCATTGTGTGGGGGCTGGCAATCCTCTCCGGAATTTTTCTCTTTATCAGGGAAAGGTTCGTATCCCTTGAAATAGGGGAGCACGACCTGGTTTATAAAAGAGGAATCCTTTTCACCAGAACAGTACTGGTACCATATGAAAAAGTGACTGATGCACGCTATTCCCAGCGAATC
>Ga0315275_10004624_pt1 | contig 12897 bp, 14 predicted proteins | sample YL17G03_0_MG_FD_205557 | JGI IMG/M metagenome (GOLD analysis project Ga0315275, IMG submission 205557) | Sediment microbial communities from Yellowstone Lake, YNP, Wyoming, USA - YL17G03_0 | ecosystem: Environmental > Aquatic > Freshwater > Lake > Sediment | place: USA: Wyoming | collected... | reverse complement strand
GTTGGGGTGAGGGTAACTCAGCCGGAAAACGCTCCCGACCAGGTCTCAAAGCGGCGGCCTTCGCGTTCGTCTTCTTTGAAGAACGAGAGGTAGGAAAGCACCGGGTAGGGGACGAACTTCTGTTCCTCGGGTTTGAAGACGGCTAGATCGTAGTAGGTATGCCAGGTGCCTGAGTTCATGTACATCTGGTTGGTTGGGCGTGGCATGGATGGGATGGAATCCAGCGGGACGATCTCGTGGTGGTGCGTGTGGCCATAGACGATGAATTGGGCGGTGCGGTCGAGAAAAGCTTCCTCTTTCAGGGCATGTTTGGCGAAGGTGATCTCTCCAGACCAGAATTGCTTGCGGATCCAGACGACCACATCGTCAATGTCCTTGAACGAGAAGCGGTCGGTCAGCTTGACGATCAATTCCAGCCCATCCACGATGTCGAGTTTGAACTTCTTATCAGCTGCGCGCATGAACGGCAGGGACAGGAACTCGTCGCTTATATCGTCCCAGACTTTCTTGATTTTCTTCTGGTCGGCCAGGCTGATGTTGTTCTGCCGCAACTGGCTGCTGATCCACAACGGCGTGGCCAATGCCGGGCGGACATTCATCAGCTCGCGCAGGCCTTCGATGATACCGGGCAGCAGCTCTTGTCCCAGGCGTTTCTGCGCCACGACCGGGAAACGGTTGAGCACCTCGACAGAGAAAGCATCCCCCAACGTGGCGGCGTTTCGGCCTCTATCTCTGCAATAGTTGAACGAGTCATACAGGTCGCCATGTTGGGCGTAAATCATATAGCTGGTGAACAATCGCTGGAGCGTTTCCGAATCTTGGACTTCGTGAGGGAAAGGCGAGTTTGGATTCGCCAAGCCTAATGCCTTGATGATCTCCTGGCGGATTCGATCGAAGACCTGACCGGGGATGTGGTAGTACCAGTCGTGGTTGCCAATCATGTAATGGATGCGGACGGGAACCGTCACCTGTTCTTTGGTATTCAGCGCACCGCGACCGCGACTGGTGGCGGTCGGCAGGCGGATGAACTGCCCCTCGGCGATGTGACGCAGGGTTTCAATCGCCTCGGCGTTGTACTTGAGGATGGCCTGGGTGATGGCCTGGACCTTGGCGGCATACTCCGGCGCGTGGATGTCTGTCCACGGGCGCACGGTACCCGGCTCGCCTGGGCTTTTATCCAGCCACAGCGTGGAGTGCAGCGGATCGAGGATGTCGCCCAGGATGTCAATCCCGTCCAGCGGGCGGTAGCGCTTGTCTGCCCGCCAGGAGGCGTTGAAAGCAAACTCGTTCAGCCGGGCAGCGAAGAGCCGGAAAGCGCTGGCAGAGATAGGCTTGCCACAGGTGCCATCTACCAGATGAAGGTCGCTGATTACGATAAGCATCGTACACTTCCTGAACGGTCACGGTTTTTTTATTCCTCCCCGCCCTCACCATCATCCGCCACAGTTGGCTGATCTACCCGCATAACGTCCCCGTGGACGTTGATCACAACCCGGAAGCCCACCATGCCCATGTAGGCGCGACCATCTTCGGGGATGCCTGTTTTCAAGACATTTTCGAACTGCTGGTCAATGGTCTTGAGTTGTTTCTCGATCATGGCCTTCGAGAAGATGTCGTCCGTGCCGAGCATCTTGGCGGTCTGCTCGCTGAGCAGGTCTTCGTGGCCGCTGATCTGCTGGCGCATCATCTCCAGCACCTGACGGTCCACCTTTTCGGAAAGGATGTGATGGCGGAATCCGGCATCGTCCACCACGTAACATGGATCTTCTCCTACGTAGGCCGTCTCGACCGGGCGGCTGTTTTCATCTACGACTAAACCGGCGAAAAGAGGTTGGCGCGGCATTGTTTAACTTCTCTGCTTCCCCTCGATGATCGCCAGCAGGATGCCGGCGGCGATGCCCAAGCGACGATCCAGTTTATTGGCGGTATCCATGCTGAAGTCCAGGATTATTTGGTAGCTGAAGAGGTTGAACTTTTGGCGCAGGTCGGCCACGCGCTCGTCGCCGATGGTGATGTCATAGTTCTGGGGCAAGAGCGATCCTAGCAGGAAGCGGCGCAGCAGCGCCTGTCCAACGCTGTCCTCGAACAGCATCCCGATGGGTTGGTCAGTGGCATCCAGCACTTCCCACTCGTCGCGGAACATGGATCTCAGGCCCTTGCGCCGCAATGTGCCGGCCTTCTGGCCGTTGGCTGACGCGATCACATCGTAGGCCGCCGAGAAGTCAATGATATTGCGCGCCTGGATCAAGAGAAGTTCTTGCGTCTTGCTATCGTCGCCGAAGACGCGGATGTCTTCGCGCAGGCGGAACATTTTCTGCTCGACGTAGAGCACCAATTCGTCATTTGGATTGTATAAGCGCAGCTTGCCAGTCAGGGCAAAAACCTGGCGCTTGAGCAAATAATTAGACCATGAAAAAGCGTGGTTCATTTGGCCTCCTTTGGTGGGTATGTTCGACAACCTGTACGTCGGTACCTGAACCGGGTTCGTAAACGGAACGTTGGTCGGGCGGGACAGCCGGCAGCGTCCAGCGGTAGAGCCATTTTGCTGCCTGAGGGGAAAGGTTGATGCAGCCGTGACTGTGGGGCGTCCCATAATCATTATGCCAGAAGGTGCCGTGTAATGCAATCGCATTTTCGGTGATGTAACAATCCCACGGCACGCCGGTCAGGTCGTAGAGGGCCGCGTCGCTCTCGCCGCCGACCATATGGGATGTGGGGCGTTTGTGGAAAGTTTTAAACCTGCCGGTTGGCGTAGCGAATTCAGCCTTACCGGTGGAGGTGCGTGCATTGAATACCAGTCTCTCGCCCTCGTAAGCCACCACAGTTTGCTCGTCCAGGCGGACCTCGATGTACTTGTCCTCCGGGGGCACGTCGGGCGAGCACGGAGTCAGCTCCTCGGCTGGAAGGATGCGGACGTTGTAAGGGCGGATGTAATAGTAAGCGTAATAGAGGTGATCGTAAGCGCGGTACCACAGGCTGCCGTCGCGCTTATCCACGACGATATCCTTGATCCAGTGGGTGGTGGTGTAATACAGGCGCGCGCCGGGGAAGGGGGTGCGGTTGATTGCCCACCAGGATTCCGAATAGGGAACAGTGATCTCGCCGACCGTACCCGCTTCTGGGAGGTTTGTGACGACTTCGTTAAGGCGGGTCTCTACCGGTTGAATGCCGCCAGAGTAGACGTAACCCTGGTCGCCGATGCGGTACCAGGCGCGGTTGTAATCTCTCAATTTTCCACCCGTTACCTGCTCGCTGATCTCCAGGACCGAGTCGCGCCGGAAGGTGCTGACTTTCTTGCCGTTTTTCGATGGCTCGTCGTAAACCGAGACGCTGTTGTAGGTGACGCGCCCATGCATCGTACCGGCGGCCCGTGCAGAGATTGCACTGAGCGCAGTCGAAGTGTCAAGTTGGAGTCCCGACCCCAGGAGTCCGATCAGTCCAGCAGCGCTTAGTTTGAGAAAATCGCGACGGGAGATCGCGCCGTCCCTATTCAAAGACGTCCACTCCGGTACCGTACTTTTCGTAGACCATTTGTTCGTTCGGCGGGACGACCGGCAGGGTCCAGCGGTAGAGCCACTTGGCTGCCTGTGGGGTCAGGTTGATACAGCCGTGGCTGCGCGGGTGGCCGAAATCATTGTGCCAGTACGTGCCGTGCAGGGCGACGCCGGTTTCGGTAATGTAAGAGACCCAGGATACGCCGGGCAGGTCATAGCCGTTGGAAGCCAGGTCGCCAGCAGCCATGTGCCGGAAGGGACGCTTGTGGTAGGTCATGTGATGGCCTACCGGCGTGGAATAAGTGCCGTTGCGGAAGCGCCCGCCCGAGGCAATGCGCGCCATGAAGACAGGATTCTGGTCCTCATAGGCGATGACAACCTGCTCGTTCAGGTGCACCTCGATGCGCTTGAGCTGGCTGGGAAGATCTGGCGAGAGCGGTGCCAATTCCTCGGTCGGGATGATGCGCAGGTGCTCTGCCTGGGCATAGTAATGGAATTTCCACTTGTCGTCGTACACCTTGTACCAGGAATTGCCGTCTATATCCTGTACCATCCCGACGGCCCAATGCGTGGTCTCGTAATAGAAGCGGTAAGCGAACTCTTTATCCTTCCCGGCGTCCCAGCGGGCGTCGGTGTAGGGGACAGTCACCTCGGCCAGCGCGCCTTCTTGTGGCAGAATGCTGACTTGCGGATTGAGCAGCGTCCGCACCGGCTGGATCGCGCCTGAGTAGGCGTAGCAGCCCTCGCCGATCTTGTACCAGACGCGGTTGAAGGCTGTCTCATCCTCACTGATGACAATGCCAACGATCGGGAAGATAATGTCGCGCCAGTAGGCCTTGACTACCTGGCCGGTGAGGGCTGGTGTGTCGTAGACGTTGAGGGTGGGGGTGGTCACGCGGCCTTGCTGGTTCGGGTCGAATTGGGCCAGGGCCGGTTCGAGGTCGAGCTGGGGCAGGAGCAGGCCCAGCAGCCCCGCGCCGGCTAGTTTCAGGAAGTCGCGTCTGGAGATACCAGAATCAGACATTTTGCGTCCAAGACCTCACAGGTCTTAAAGACCTGAGGTCTGTCTAGTAGTGCACATTCACCAATGTCCCAACCGAGGCAAAGTTGAACAACCACTCCGCGTCGGGAATGCTCAGGTTGACGCAGCCGTGGCTCATCGGCGTCCCGAAATTGTGGTGCCAGTACGTGCCGTGCAGGGCGTAACCCTTGTAGAAATACATCGTATACGGCACATTGGGTAGGTAATAGCCGGGGCCAGACATGTTGGCGTAGAGTAATTTTATGTAAATGTGAAACTGCCCGGTGACGGTCGGATGTTGCCAGGTGCCGGTCGAGACGATGAAGCTGTTCACCACCACGCTGCCCTCGTAGGCGTAGACGCGCTGCTGCGAAAGGTCCACGTCAATCCAGCGTTCGCCATCTCCACCGGGCATAGGGACAGGCGTAGGCGGTTCATACGTGGGGGCTGGCTCCGGCGTATCGGTTGGCAGCGGCGTCGAGGTGGGTGTGAAGGTCGGCGTCGGTGTGGGTGTGGCGGTGGGCGTTGGTGTGGATGTTGCGGTCGGCGTGGGCGTGAAGGTGGGCGTAAGGGTTGGCGTGTAGGTCGGTTTGAGCACCTCTGCCGCCGCGCCGGGCAGCGTGGGCGTTGCTTGCGGGAGGGAGATGTTCTCTCGGATGAAAGCCAGCGCTGGCGAGGCGTTCCCCGGCCAGACGGCCCAGGCAATGGTGACGCAAGCCAGCATAAGCAGCAAGGGCAGGAAGGAGCGCTGCCGCTCCGCCAGTCTATCCTGGCCGACAGCGTTCGCGCCGCCCTGGCCTGGCCGCCAGGAAAAGTGTATAACACGATCGTCTATATTCTTCACTGGCGAGCTTGGCTGAGTCTGCGCGCTGCGCTCCGGCTGCGCCGCTGACGTCGTGACAGCCTGTCCCGGCACGGTCCGGGCCAGAGCGGCATGGCGCACAGACAGCTCGCTGCCGCCCGGCTGTGAGTGTTTGGCTTGCTCCTGTCGCAGGCGTTGGACTGCCCAGCTCATCCCCTGGCGGGCGCGTCCGCTTTGCGGGTTGACCTGCAGTGCACGTTTCAGGTAGGCTACGCTGGCGCATGGACTGGCTAATGCGGCCAGGATCAGCCAGGGTTCCTCCAACTCTGGGGCGGCAGTTGCGGCGAATTCGGCCCAGCGGCGGGCGGCCTGACGGTGACCGCGTTGCAGTTCCAGCTTGGCGTTCTGGATCGCCTGGCGTGCAGAGGTGGGGTCGCGGTTCATGGGATTGGGGTGGGCATCGGTGTGGGTTCGACGCTTTCGTTTGTGAGATAGCACATGATCCCGGCGACAATGCCGTTAGTGATCAAATCGGGATGCTGTGTCAGGATATCGTAATCCAGGTACAGGAAGCCGGTTTCAATGATGGCGGCGGCGGTGCGCGGATTGATCTCCTCGAAGGCGTGGTAATCGGTCATATCGTTGGTAATGCTTCCGGCATGGAAGGGCAGGCCGGTGACGCGCCCATAGCGGTCACTTAGGCAAGCGGTCAGGCGGTTAGCCAGGTTAGGATCACGGCTGCTTTTCGCAGCGGCAACTTTGAATCCGGTCGCCTCGTCATTGATGTACGTACACGAGTCGTTGTGGATGGATAACAGTACCGCGGCCTGGTATCCGTCCAGACGTTGGTCGAATTCCTTCATCAGGTCTACCTGGAAACCCAGGGCGGTCAGTTTTTGCTGAACCAGGTTGGCAATGTTCAGGTTGACCTGCTGCTCGGTCGCGCCGTTGTCGCAGACGGAACCCGAATCGTAACCCCAGTGTCCGGCGACGATGCCGATGCGTTGCGTCTGCTCGGCGGTGGGGAGGACCGGGTTGACGTCTGCCTGGGGGGTAAGCAGCAGGTTGAATCGTTCGCCCAGGCCGCCCGTCAGCATCTTCGGCGAGAAGCCGGTGAACAGGGTCGCCAGCAGGATGGCGACGCTGAGCGTGGTCTGCAAGATTCGCCCGGTGCGGATCCGTTCCTGCGGACGAATCCTTTCGGGTTGGGGCGAAGGCGGAGGCGAAATTTCCATATCCATCGCAATAGTACCTTAATATACCTCCGAATAGCAAGCCTTTTCTATAGGCGGTTATCTGCATATGTTTGTGCCCATTAATAGGGAATATATGTCCTCTCTGAAGGGGGGGATTTTTACTACCACGGAGTCTAGTGTCTCTGACAGTATGCACGCAAAAGTTGCCATAAAAAATACTCAAGCGCCGTCCTCGGAGGCGTGCCCAGCGCCGAGGACGGCGTTGGGAGCAGGTTGTCCTGACATATCTTGCGTGTACACCCTCTCCCGTGCCTGGCTTGACGCCGGACCCTCCCGCAAGTATGATGAAGCCAGGAGGTAGCCAATGAGGGAGAAACTCACCCAGGAAGAAAAGCAATTGCTCTTGAAGCTGGCCCGCCAAGCGCTCGAATCTGGCGCACGGGGCCAGCCCTTGCCTCCTCTCGACCAGTCCACGCTGACATCGGCTTTACGCGCCGAAGGCGCCTCCTTCGTCACCCTGACCGAGGGCGGCGAGCTGCGCGGCTGTGTAGGTGCGTTGGAGCCCAGCCAATCCCTGGTGGAAGATGTGCGTGAACACGCGGTCGCGGCAGCCTTGCAGGATTATCGCTTCCCGCCAGTGCAGGCGGACGAGCTTGCGGGGATTGAGATCGAGGTCTCGCGCCTGACTCTGCCAGAGCCGCTCGACTATACCTCAGCCGACGATCTGCTAGCCAGGCTGCGCCCCGGCGTGGACGGCGTCATACTGCGGGATGGCTTTCGCCGCGCAACCTTCCTGCCGCAGGTTTGGGAGAAAGTAGCTGATAAGGAGGAATTCTTATCCCACCTTTGTCTGAAGATGGGCGCTTCGCCCGAACTCTGGCGGCGAAAGCACCTGGAAGTGTTGGTGTATCAGGTAGAGGAATTTCGAGAATAGACCCCGAGGAGTGATCCAATTTTCGGCAACAAGGAACCTCGGACGGTTTTTGCGGTCAGTACTCAGACAGAGGAGGCAAAGTATTCCGCCTCGACGCTCTGCCAGCTTTCGCCCTCTGGCAGCTTGATATATTTTGCGAACAAGGGGTGGACGCGATGGATTTCCTCCGCGACGCGTAGCGCCACGCGGCGGATCGAGAAGTGCGCATTCGCGGCGGCGCGCAACTGGCAGAAGGCAAAGGTTTCGCGCAGGTTCATTGTAAACAGCACCCGGCGGTTGAAAGCATTGGGGATGATGTACGCGGCGACGTGCGGATTCCACTCCACCATTCTCTCGTACATCTCCGCAGCAGACTGCATGGCGGAAAGGTACGGAACCTCGAAGCCCGCTTCGGCGATCCGGCGCGGCAGTGCGTACCCTAGCCGGGAGGTCAGCGCCTGCGGAGTCTGGCTCATCATGCGGTGACGCTTGAATTCGGCATAAGCGCCCTGGTCGAGCACCAAGTCGAAAGTGTAGGCGGTGTGTTCTAGCTCGCGCAGGGGGGCATCGTAGCGGGATAAGCGTCCCAGCAGGGATTCGGCCAATTGAACGCGTTCAGGTTCAGGCGCGGAACGCACCGTCTGCAATGCCTGGGCGAAAGTCATGCCGCCAAAGCGGTACAGCGCCGCGGCCAGCACTTTCGTCTCGCCATCGGGGTCGTAGTCAATCAACGTGCACCAATTCCCCTTATTAATTTCTTGGTTGCCTTTGTGTCCTCTGTGTCTAAAATCCTCGCCGGTCTCGATCAAATAGGACACAACCTCGGCATATTTGACCAATGTTGGGACTTCAACTTGCGCGACGAGCTTGATCTCCTCGCCGATCTGGCGCACCTCGGCCAGCGGATGCGAGCGCATCTTGCGGATAGCGTTCTCCAGCACGCGGGCGTTGGCGGTCATGCCCAGGTTGGCCAGCGAGGCGGCGGGCAGCAGGAAGCGGCACGAATCGACATAATACGAGCGGACGCGCCGGTCGTAGATTTCTTCCGTCTCGCCGGGGCGGGGAGGGAACTGGCGCTTGATCAGTTCTCGCACTGGCACCAAAGACTTTGCATAGGTATCAAAAAGCAAGCGGCAGGTTTGGATGTAGCTTTCCCGCAGCGGGTGGCCTTCCAGTTCGGGAGGGATGTAGAAATCTTCTCGGCCCCATTTTTGATAGCGCGTGGACTTTTCGGTGTAGGATGCCAGGCGGTTGGATTCTATGCTCTCCACGGCCAGCCGGGATACGTTCTCGATGGCCAGGTGCAGCACGGCGTGTTCGGCCACCGAAGCGTGACCATAGCCGACCACCCATTTCTCGTGGAATTCCGCGCTGGATTCGTCGCTCAATCCGGCCGCGATCTCGCGGAAGGATTTGGGTGAGCGCGAGGTCTTGGCGAAGGCGACTGCGATGGTTTCGGGGGAGAGTTCTTTAGGGGAGAGCAGGTAGATTTGGCGGGGAGACATGGGGATTCCAGTGATCAGTTTTCAGCCATCAGTGTTCAGTTTAAAGGTTGGGCGAACTATAGACGAAGACTTCCCGCAAGTCAACGGAGAAAAAACTGAATCGCGTAAGGATGAAAGCCGCGAAGTGAAGAACAATATTCTTCGCGCCCTTGGTGTCTTCGCGGTTAATTTAGAATCCGACTGGCGCGTGCAATGTCTCTGTGGATCTGTCCCACCAACGCATCCACGGACGGGAATTTGCGCTCCTCGCGCAGCCGCTCCACGAATTCCAGTTTGACCTCCTGCCCGTACAAATCGCGGTCGAAATCGAGCAGGTGGGTCTCGACGTGCGGGGCATTTTCTTCGGTTGTAAAAGTAGGGCGGATGCCGACGTTGGTGACCGAGAGATATTTCTTGCCACTTGCCCAAGCCCAGCAGGCATAGACGCCATTGGCAGGGATGACCTTCTCAGCTGGGATGTCCAGGTTGGCGGTGGGGATGTTGATCTTCTTGCCGCGCCCATCGCCGCGGATGACGGGGCCGGTCAGGGCATAGCAGCGGCCTAAACCCACCGCGGCTGCTGTCACCTCGCCTGCTACGATTTGCTGGCGAATGCGCGTGGAGGAGATGGTTTCCTTCCCGTTGGTCACCGGTGTAATGGTATGGACTTCGTACCCTAGGGTTTTCCCCAATTCAGTCAGGCGGGCCACATTGCCTTCACGTCCATGGCCGAGGGCGAAGTCGAAGCCCACGAGCAGGAGGCGCAAGCCCAGGGTCAGTGCAACGCGGCACATGAACTCTTCGGCAGTCTGCGCGGCCAGGGCGCGGTCGAAAGGATGCGTGATCACAGCGTCCACGCCCAGCGATTCCAGCAAAGCGGCGCGCTCCTCGGGCGTAGTCAGGCTCTTGAAATCGTTTTTTCCCCCCAAGATCACGGCGGGATGAGGGAAGAAGGTCAATACGACGGCAGGCGCCCTGTCTGCATGTGCGCCTGCCGTGAGTTGGCGGATGATCTCTTGATGACCGCGATGGACACCGTCGAAGACGCCGATGGTCAACCAGGCGTTTTGGAGGGTGAGGTCGTCGAGGGAGCGGAAATGTGCCACAGCAAGAGAATAGGACGCGGATTAACGCGGAGTCACGTAGATTTTTATATATCCGAACTCTTCGGCGCTTGCTTGCACCTGTAGGGTGTCCGCGTCCGCATTGTCTGGGGTCAGGTTATGAGAAGAACACCTTCTTCGGCTGCCACTCCGGGTTTCCGTCGTCACCTTGAGCCAGTTCCATAATGGCGATTAGTTCGCCAGCCATGCTGACGCCGCGCACCAGTCCGGGTTTAGTATCCGGGGCAGCCTTGACGCGATGTCCATGCTTGATCTCTTCGACATCGTCGGGATTTAGCTCAACAGCCGGCCAGTCCGCCAGGGCTTCAGCGGCGGGAATCAGGTACTGGTACCAGTTCCCGGCCATGAAGGCATCCTGAAGCTTGCGCAGGGGGACAGCGTCGCGCAGGCTGAAGCGACCGCTCTTGGTACGGCGCAGGCCGATCAGGTACGCGCCGCAGCCCAGCACATTGCCCATGTCGTTCGCCAATGAGCGCACGTAAGTGCCCGATGAGCAGTGCACGTCAATGACCACTTCCGGCGGCGCCCATTCCAGCACTTCCAGATGATAGACCTGGATCTTGCGGGGTGCCAGATCCACCTCTTCGCCCAGGCGCGCCAGCTCGTAGGCCTTGCGCCCGTGCATCTTGACCGCCGAAAAAGGCGGCGGGGTCTGCTCGATCTCGCCGATGAATTGCTTGAGGGCTTCCTCGAATTTCTCCTCGCTGATATTCACTGGCGCGGACGACTGGCGGGTGAAATGTCCTTCGGCGTCGTAGGTGTCGGTGGTGCTGCCCAGGCGCAGGATGGCCTGGTAGCGCTTATCCGACGCCGAGACGAACTCACTCAAACGTACTGCCGGACCGATCAGGATGACCAGCACGCCCGAGGCGCGCGGGTCGAGCGTGCCGGTGTGACCGGCGCGGCGGATGCCCGTGCCGGAGCGTGTGATCTGCACCACGTCGTGCGAGGTCATGCCGACCGGTTTGTCCACCACCAGGATTCCGGAGATGGCATTCTTTATATCTTGACTTTCCATTCTTTCTTTTCCTCCTGAGAGTTATAACCCATCCAATTATAGGTTACTGAGATTTGTTTTACAGATTACGCGGTACGCTGCAAGGCCTGCCGCGTGGCCGCCAGGACACGCTCCTGGACTTCGGCCAGCGTACCGGGAACGTCGGCGCCGGCTGCACCTGGATGCCCGCCGCCGCCAAATTGTACAGCAATTCGAGAAACATCCAGTTCCGGATTTTGTGTTCGCCAGGATATTTTAACCGATCTTTTGGTCTGTTCGACGAAAACCATGGTGATGTCGTTGTCGTCAATGGATGAGATCACATTGATGAGGTCGGCGTCATCGTTACCGGAATAATCGGACTTCTTGCGGTCGGCCAGGGTCAGCGTGCCCCACACGATCCCATCCGCGCATTGCAGGCTCGAAAGGCCTGCGCCCCAGTAACGCGCCGCCGGGAAGGTACGCCGCACCAGCCCGCGGTAATACAGGCTGGTCATGTCCACGCCGAGTTCCATCAGCGCGGCGACCTGTCGCAGCGCTTCGGGCGTGGTGTTGGTGGTGCGGAAGCCGAGTGTGTCGGTCACGATGCCGGTTACCAGGTTGGCGGCCACGGGTTGGGTGAGTGCGTAGCCCCATTCTGGCAAATGGCGGAACAGGATGCTCGAGGTCGCCACCGCGTCTGGCTCGATCAGGTTGAGGGTCCCGAAACGTTCGTTGGTGACGTGGTGGTCAATGTTGAGATCGGGTTTACCGTAGCCGTCCAGCGACTTGCCGGCGCGTTTCAGATCAGCGCAGTCCAGCGTGACGACCAGTTCGAAGCTCCCCTGTGCTGACTTGCGCACCTGGTCGCTGCCAGGCAAATGCCGGAAAGACGACGGGACGCCATTCGGGAGCACCATCTGGACCTTTTTGCCTGCCTCTTGAAGCGCCAGGCCGAACGCCAGCAGCGAGCCGATGGCGTCGCCATCCGGGCGGACGTGTGAGACGAGCAAGATATTCTGCGCCGCCAGAAGGCGCTGTTTTATGGCTGCCTGTAAATCGTTCATTCTTTCTTTTCGGACTGGCGCAAGGTGTCCAGTAGACGTTCGATGTGGTCGGCGTTCTCAGGCGTGGGGTCCCAGTGGAAGCGCAGTTGTGGAAAGGTGCGCAGTTCCACGCGGGCGGCCAGTTCGTGACGTAGAAAGCCGCTGGCGTGCTTCAATCCTTGCAGGATTTCGCTGGAACGCGCCGCGCCCTCCACCGCCGAGATGTACACGTCGGCGAAAGCCAGTTCACGATCCACGCTCACGTCGGTGATGAAGACCTGCCGCAGGCGCGGGTCACTGATTTCCCGGATGAGCATCTCTGAGAGTTCCTGGCGGATCCGATCCGCAATGCGCTGGATACGAATATTGGATGGCATGGTTCAATTTACGATTTCGGATTGACGATTTACGATTGAAGAAAGTCATGGATCGTCAATCGTAAATTACTCCGTTTTCTTTTCCAGAACGTAGCACTCGATACCATCGCCGACCTGGATGTCATTGAAGTTCTTCAGGCCAATACCGCATTCGAAGCCCTGGCGAACTTCGTGCTCGTTCTCTTTCTCGTGCTTGAGCGAGGCGATCTCGCCTTCGTAGACGATGTCCTTGCCGCGGTAGACGCGCACCTTGCCGTTGCGGCGGATCTCGCCCTCGCGCACGCGGCAGCCTGCGATCTTACCGACTTTCGAGATGTTGAAGATCTGCAGGATTTCAGCTTTGCCGACCACCTTTTCGATAAATTCGGGCGCTAACATGCCTTTGAGGGCTTTTTCCACATCCTCTGTCAGGCGGTAGATGATGTCGTACAGGCGGATCGAGACGCCTTCCGCATCGGCCAGAC
>Ga0315275_10004622_pt1 | contig 12898 bp, 15 predicted proteins | sample YL17G03_0_MG_FD_205557 | JGI IMG/M metagenome (GOLD analysis project Ga0315275, IMG submission 205557) | Sediment microbial communities from Yellowstone Lake, YNP, Wyoming, USA - YL17G03_0 | ecosystem: Environmental > Aquatic > Freshwater > Lake > Sediment | place: USA: Wyoming | collected... | reverse complement strand
GGGGCAAATGAAAGAAATTATCTTTTGGTGGGTTCTGTAAATACGCCCCACTATCTGAATCCGCAAGAATTTGGAGTTCGTTATGGGGGGCAGGAATTTGTAAGGCATAAGATTCTTGATGTTTTGGGAACTCTTGCTTTGACAGGAAGACAGTTTAAAGAAACAGAATTTTCATTTGAATTAACAGGACATAAATTTGACATGTATTCTTTGAGAAAACTTTTCTCTGAAGGATGTTTTCAAGAGTGTGAATAAATTAAAATAAACCAACAAACTTAAAATCCCTCTTTCTTTCTCCTAATAATGAAATACGAACCAAAACCTCTTTTTTCAGAAAGAATGGCAAAAATTCTTGGAAGCAAGGAAGAAGCTGAAAAGTTCTTTGAAGTTTGCAGAATGCCAAGTCCTGATTCAATAAGATGCAATACTCTAAAAATTTCTACTGAAGAACTAAAGAAAAGGCTTGAAAAAAAAGGATGGAAGATGAAACAGCCTTTTGAGAAACATAAAGAGATAATGATAATTGAAAATGGAAGAAATTTGGGGCCAGGAGAGATAGGGAAAAGCATTGAGCACCTGCTCGGATATTTTTATGTTCAGGAGATAAGCAGCATGCTACCGATGCTTGTTCTTTCTCCAGAAGAAGGAGAGCTTATTCTTGATTTATGCGCAAGTCCTGGAAGCAAGACAACACAGGCAGCAGCAATGATGAAAAACAAGGGAACAATAATTGCTAATGACAAAGACATAGGAAGAATCTCTATTCTATCTGCAAATTTGGAAAGATGCGGAGTAATGAACACAATTATAACAAGAATGGATGGGGTTAATCTCTGCCAAAGATTAGAGAAAAAGAAAAAAATAAGATTTGACAAGATTTTAGTTGATGCTCCATGTTCAGGAGAAGGGACATTGAGGAAGAGCCCAAAAACTTATTTGATGTGGAATATAAATGTTATAAAAAATTTGAGCAGAATCCAAAAAAAACTGGTTGCAGAAGCAATCAAAGTTTTGGAAGTAGGAGGAGAGATGGTTTACAGCACTTGCACTTTAGCTCCCGAAGAAGATGAAGCTATTGTTAATTTTCTTGTTAAAAATTTTGATGTTGAAGTTTTGGATATAAAACTGCCTTTGAAGTTCAGATGCGGAATATGTGAATGGGAAGGACAGCAATTTTCAGGAGAAGTCCAGAAAGCATGCAGATTATATCCTCAAGACAATGATACAGATGGATTCTTTTTATGCAAAATAAAAAAATTATCTGAAAAAGGATGCAGAGAAAAGGAGGCTGAGGATTTTATAAAAAAATGGTAAAGAAAGATTTGGTTAATTTGAAATTGAATAATCTTGAGTCATTTGGAACATTACCAACTCTTGCTCAATTAAATTTTAAGGATGTGGAGATAACTAAAACGAACGAGTTAATTAATCCAATAAAATCTCAACATTCATCACTTCGTTCTTCATTGAATCAATTATCAATTAATAATCAATTAACCAAAGTAAGTAGTGTCAAAGATGAAGTCACAAGATGCAATCCCCTATTATTTGGATTATCTAATTTTTTCCTGCCCAATCATCTCATAATCAAATCCAAACTAAACACAAAAACAAAATCATGGTGAGATTTCAATTACTAGACAATCCTAAAAAGAAAAAATTCATTGAGAAACTTGGAAATCTGGGTGTAGAAAAGATTCCTTTCCTTTTATTAAAGCCAGGGCAGGAGAAAGTTATGGCTTATTCTGGAAGTTTGGCTAATGTAGAACTATATACATTATGGGAAACAATAAATGTAGAGAGCATTGGCTTGTATTTTGGAAAAGAATTTCCAGATGAAGCCCGCCTTTCTCTTGATGCCCTGCATGTTTTGAAAGATCAGATTAAAGGAAACATAGTAGAATTGAATGAAGAACAGACAAAAGAGTGGTTTTTAGGAAAACCTGCTATTTTAACACAAGAACAAAAAGAAAAATATTCTGAAATAAAAGGATTTGTTGCTGTCAAGTTTCATGAAGATTTTATTGGAACAGGAAAAATTTCTGAAAACAGGGAGTTTATTTCTTCATTTCTTCCAAAAGAAAGAAGAGTTAGGAGCCAATAAGGATTAATATTATGATTATGAATTAATAAGGGCCATGAGAGTTTTCATACTCTCTTTTGAAATATGTTTTTGAAAATATTCTTTTGAATAACTTTTAGGAACATGATGCATTGTAGTTTTAATTAGTAATGGATGCCTTTGGCGTGAAAAAATTAATTTTGTTTTAGGAAATTTGATGACCTCATCATGATTATTCATTATTAAGATATAGGGCTTATCCTGCAATTTTACCCTCTTATGATAATTAAAAACTATATTTGCTGTAGAAAAAAAAGTAAATGGATCCACTGTTTTAAGAAGAATGTTAAATTTTTTTACAGGATAACTTTTCATTAGAATTTGTTTAAAAATTGGGGAAAAATAAACTGGTTGCGAGATTTGTAGAGCGAGTACTGTTTTCACAATAGCATTTAGGAATAGTTTCTTTAACTGAGACATCCTTAATAGTTTAGAGCTAGTAAATGGCTCTATTGCAAGAAAACCCTTGCAATTCTTGTCAGGCTTGCAGTTATTTATAACAATAAATCCAAAGCTTATTCCTCCAAGCCAATAGTTTTTGAGATTTTTTTCCTTAATCTTTGAACTAACATAATTTGAAAAACCATCCAATGTGGGTTTGTCAAGTCTGCTGTTATTATTAAATCCAGGAAGATCAATGAAGTATACTGAAAAATAATCCTCTAGAAATTCCTTTAATCCAGAAAGGATTATGCTGTTGGTTGGAAAAGAATGAACTAACACCAATTTTTTTTTAGTCATCCAATACTAAGCATCTTTTTGCTTAAAAATATTGCTATCTTCCAATTTCATTAAGAAGGGATAATTAAGTCTATAAATGCTGATTTTTTTATAGAATGATGACAGAAAAATCATATGGGGGAAGCACTAGCTTTGGGATGAAAGATAAAATTGCTAGTGGAAAGAATGAAAAAATTGCTCCAAAAATAAAGAAAAAAGAGAAAATGGAAAATTTACTTGAAATGGAAGAAAATGAGATGGAGAAAGAGATTGTTGATTTTTATTTGAAAGCAGGAAAAATTGGAGCTGAAGTCAAAAAATTTACAAGGGGATTTGTAAAACCAGGGATGAAACTGATTGAGATTGCTGAAAAGATTGAGGGAAAAATAGAAGAGCTGGGAGGGAAATGCGCTTTTCCTGTTAATTTATCGCTAAATGAGATTGCTGCCCACTACACCCCCTCCACAAATGATGAAATAATTGCGGAAGGCTTGTTAAAAATAGATATTGGCGTAGATGTTGAAGGTTATATTGCTGATTTGGCTTTTTCAATTGATTTAACTCCTGATAAAAAATTCGAAAAAATGATTAAAGTGAATGAAAAGATACTTGAGGAAGAATTAAAAATTTTAAAATCTGGAATAAAAATTGGAGAGATTGGAGAGATTGTAGCTCCATTAATTGAAGGAAGCGGATTTAGCATAATAAAAAATTTATCAGGCCACTCACTGGAGAAAAATTTGATTCATGCTGGGCTGACAATTCCAAATTATCCGAATACAAATGCAACTGAACTTAAGGAGATTGCAATTGCAATTGAACCTTTCTTGACAGAGGGGCAGGGAATGGTGTACGATGGAAAGCCAAGTGAAATTTACATGCTGCAGCAAGAGGGAAGCACAAGAGATAATGATGCGCGTGTTCTGCTAGCATTTATTCAGGAAAATTACAAGACCAAACCATTTTGCAAGAGATGGCTTGAAAAAGCAGGATTAAAAAAAGTTTCTTTTTCATTATTAATGCTGACAAGGCAAGGAATTCTTCATAATTTTCCTGTTTTAGTTGAAAAATCAAAGCAGCCAGTTTCACAGGCAGAAGAGTCTATATTGATTTTGAAAGATAAAGTTTTAGTTTATACCCACTAGTTCTCCTCGACAAAAAAACAGCAAACGAAAGGTTTAAATACCCATATATATACATCTTGTGTATACAAAGGAGATACACAAAACATGGATTTATTCGACAACACAATTTTATGCAACAAATGCGAGAAGAAAATGGAAAGAGTTCTAGTTTCAAAAAATGGATTTAATTTGAGAGCTGTTCGTTGCCCTAAATGCAATGGAATAGTTGTTCATCCAGCTGATGAGAAAGAGTATAATGATTTTATGGCTTTGAAAAATAAGGAATTTGAAGTTAAAATGAGAATGGTAGGAAACAGTTATGCTGTTTCAATTCCAAGAGAGATTGTTGATTTTATGAAAGAACAAGAGAAGATGATGGATGACATGGTTCGTTTATCATTTGAAGAAGCAGGAAGAATCAGTCTAATGTTTAACACTCCTGAGATGCAGGAACAGATTAAACAGCAAATTAAAAATCAGGAAAACGGACAGGCAAGACAAGAGCAGCAAAACATTCAGCAGAGAATTGTGAAAGCTCGTGAGGTTCAGATTATAAGAAATAACAAGCCTGTTTTTCATGCTAAACAGATTTCAGATTCAGCTAATCCAAAAAATAACAGGACTGTGATTAAACAGGAAAAAGACATGGAGGAAGAATAAAATGGGATTAATAAAAGAAGACAAAGATAAAAGCAAAGAAATAAAAATCCAATTGAGAGTAGCTGAAGCTCTTCCTGATGATGCTTACAAAGGAATTGTTAGAATTGATTCAGAAATAATGAAAAAACTAGGGGTTGCAAGAGGAGATATAATTTCTATTAAAGGAACAAGAGAAACTGTTGCAATTGTGGACAGAGCTTATCCTGCTGATATGGGGGAACAAATAATTAGAATGGATGGAATTGCAAGAAAAAATGCAAAAACAGGAATTGGAGAGCATGTTGATATTAAAAAAGCAAATATTGCAGAAGCAACCAAAATTACAATTGCTCCTGCTCAACAGGGAATTGTTGTTCAGGGTGATCCTGAAGGTTTGAAACCAGGATTGTTAGGAAGAGCTGTTTTGAAAGGAGATATTTTAGTTTTAGGCGGAGCAAAAACTAGGAGAAGAAAAACAGATATGATGGGAAATGATTTCGGGGATTTTGATGAATTGTTTAGTGATATTTTTAATCAAATGGGTATGGGGGGAATGGGAATGCCTTCAATGGGCGGAGGAGGAATTGGACAAGTAAGATTTATGATTACTTCAACAACTCCTAGCCAAGCATGCGTTATAACTGAAAATACAAAAATTTCTTTATCTACAAAAGCTGTTGCAGAGAGTTCTGATGAAAATTTGCCTTCTGTAACTTATGAAGACATAGGAGGATTAAAAGAGGAAGTTAAGAAAATTAGAGAGATGGTTGAACTTCCCTTGAAACATCCTGAGATTTTTTCACGTTTGGGAATTGAACCACCAAAAGGGGTCTTGCTCTATGGTCCTCCGGGAACAGGCAAGACTCTCTTGGCCAAAGCTGTTGCTAATGAAACAGAAGCTCATTTTATCCTGCTTAATGGACCTGAAATCATGAGCAAATTTTATGGAGAAAGCGAAAAAAAGATTAGAGAAATATTTAAGGATGCTGAAGAAAATGCTCCTGCAATTATTTTTATAGATGAGATTGATGCAATTGCTCCAAAAAGAGAAGATGTTCAGGGAGAAGTTGAGAGAAGAGTTGTATCTCAATTGCTAACAATGATGGATGGTTTGAATACAAGAGGAAAGGTTGTTGTGATTGGTGCTACTAATCGTCCTAATTCTCTTGACCCTGCTTTAAGACGTCCTGGAAGATTTGACAGAGAAATTGAAATTTCTGTTCCAGATAAAGATGGAAGATTATCTATCTTGAAAATTCACACAAGAAATATGCCTTTGACAAAAGATGTTGTTTTGGAAGATTTGGCAGGAAGAACACATGGTTTTGTTGGAGCAGATATAAATGCATTAGGAAAAGAAGCAGCTATGGCTGTTTTGAGAAGATTACTTCCAAAATTAAAGCTAGAAGAAAATGAAGAAATTCCAAAAGAAGTTTTAGAAGAATTGAAAATTACTAAAAAAGATTTTGAAGATGCTTTGAAAATTGTCCGTCCTTCTGCTATGAGGGAAGTTTTAGTTGAAACTCCAAATGTAAAGTGGAATGATATCGGAGGTATTGAGCAAGTTAAAGTTGAGTTAAAAGAGGCTGTTGAATGGCCATTAAAATTTCCTAAATCTTTCGAAAGAATGGGAATTAAACCTCCAAAAGGGGTCTTGCTTTACGGTCCTCCAGGCACAGGCAAGACTCTTTTGGCCAAGGCTGTTGCTAACGAGAGCGAGGCTAATTTCATACAAGTTAAAGGCCCTTCTCTCTTATCAATGTGGGTAGGAAAGAGTGAAGAAGGAGTAAGAAAAATATTTGAGAGAGCAAGACAAGTTGCTCCTTGTGTAATTTTCTTTGATGAAATTGATTCACTTGCTTCAAGAAGAGGAGAAGAGCATGGGCAAAAAGTTACAGAAAGAGTTTTGAATCAGCTTTTAGCTGAGATGGATGGAATTGAAGATCTTGGCAATGTAATTGTAATAGGAGCAACAAACAGACCAGACATGCTCGATAGTGCTTTAATGAGACCTGGAAGATTTGACAGAATTGTTTATGTAAATGTTCCCGATATGGAAGGAAGATTGCAAATCCTAAATATTCATACCAAGAACATGCCTTTGACAAAAGATGTTAATTTGAAAGAAATTTCTGAAAAAACAGAAGGATATACTGGAGCTGATTTAGAATCATTAGCAAGAGAAGCTGCTATGCTCGCTCTGCGTGAAAATCATGACGCGGATAAAGTAAGCAGTAAGCATTTTGAAAAAGCAATGGAAAAAGTTGGAGCTTCTGTAACAAAAAATGATCAGGAAAGATACAAACAGATTGAACAGCAATATCTTAGAAGCGCAAGAGCTGCACTTAGCGAGAGTAAGAGTTATATGGGATGAAAAATTATTATTAATGTAAAAAATAATTATCCCTTATTCACTATTAGCGATGATTTTTTTTAATTATTAACTAAACCTTAATCTAATAAAATAATGCTCGCAAGAGCATTACATTTACATCAGCAATCATCCCTCTAAAAACATCAACCTTATAAATCAAAAAATCCTAATTAATTAATGGATGCTGTAAAAGTGGAGAAAAATCCCTTGATTCGTTTTTGGAATTTTTTGAAAGAAGACACGTGGCAGAGCATGGTTGTGTCTTTAATTCTTGCATTTATTGTAATAAAATTTATATTTTTTCCAGTTTTATCTATGATAACTGGAGCTGCAATGCCTCTTGTGATTGTTGAAAGCTGTTCAATGCATCACTCAAGAACACTTACTCAAATATTAAATGATCCTATTTATGATCAGTTTGGAATAGGAAGTGAAAATGCTTCAAGCTTCTCATTTAAGAATGGGCTTGAAAAAGGAGATATAATTTTTGTAGTAAGTGGAAAGAATGCAAAAGTAGGAGATGTAATTATCTTCAATGGAGGACAGGCAAATCCAATAATTCACAGAGTTGTTAAATCAACTGAGACATTTACAACAAAAGGAGATAATAATAATGGTCTGCTTCCATCTGAACAGGGTATAAGAAAAGAATTGGTTGTTGGAAAGGCTGTATTCAGAATTCCTTATCTTGGATGGATAAAACTTATCTTCTATGAACCAATGAAAAATCCTGGTGAAAGAGGCCTATGTAAATAAGTTTTATACAAATTCAAAAGCCTCAGAAAACAAGTTTTCTGGGACATTCCGAAATAAAAATCAAATTTCGGAAGCTTTAAATATCTATAAAAACTGAGTAAAAAATGCAATTTTGCCCCAAATGTGGAACAATTCTTGTACAAAAGACAAAAAACTTCGGTTGTCCTAGATGCAACTATAGCACAAAAGACAAGATAAAATTAGAAACAAAAGAGAAGATTAACGAGGCAAGCGAGGTTGCTGTGATAAAAGACAGAGATGTTGATACTCTTCCTACTGTTGAAGCTAAATGCAAGAAATGTGGGCATACAGAAGCTCATTTCTGGACTTCACAGACAAGAGGAAGCGATGAAGCTGAAACAAAATTCTTCAGATGCAAAAAATGTAAAAATGCTTGGAGGGAATACAGATGATTAGACGTACGATTAGAAACAAAAGAAAAAGCAACAGGCAGAACAAAAGACAGGATTGCTTGTGGGGCTTGGGGAGAAACAGAAAGAGAAGACCTAAGAAGAAAGTTAAAAACGAAATTTTTGGATAAAAATTTATTTCTTAATCAGTTAATAACTAATAACAATCTATTAAATAATTGTAGGTTAATGGGTGAGCATTTGCGAACGAATGTTTATCTTTTTCACATTAATTATATTTTTCCTCTTTTTTCATATCGATTATATAAAATTTATTAATTTTTGAAGTGATGAGATTTATACAGTTAATCTTAACTTGTAAAATAAGTAGAATAATGATATGCTGCTGAGTTGCTTAAACCAACACAAAAATCTCTTAAGCGTTCTTGTGCAGATACTGGCAGATTTGGAAAATCCCCTAAATCTTCTGATACTAAACGGATGTGCGATAAAAGATCATGTGTATTTTTACCTCTCCAAAAATTTTCAAAACTCTCTTTTCCACAATAAGCCTGGCCTAAAACAACCTGAACATCTGGACGAGTTGCTTTTGGATTTTTACCCCGAGTTATATCCTTAAGTAATTTGGCAAGATGTTTTACAGATTCAACTTCCTTATCTCTTCCCAGCATGTAATTATCAATATCTATTGCTGCTTCTATAGCAAGAAGAGGCAAATCTGGATTTCTAAGTGAAAATTCTGGAACTAAAGTAGCATAATCCGGTGTCATGATTTGAATAATCTTTATGCCCTTTAAAAATTTATATGTGATATATTAGATAGATTTAAAAATAATTAATATAAAATGGCCCCGAGGGGATTTGAACCCCTGACACCCGCGTTAAGAGCGCGGTACTCTAACCGGACTGAGCTACGAGGCCTCGTATAATTTAAATGTTTGGTGAGGTTTAAAAGGTTATTTATTCTAAGATAAAGATGGAAGCAAACACAAAGAACATAGAAAAAATCATGCAGATTTTGGAAAAGAAATATCCTGTTTCAACTACAACATTGAACAGCATGAGGCATACAAATGCAACTGCTTTTCACATCTTAATTTCTTGCCTTCTATCACTTAGAACACAGGACAAGAATACAAAGAAAGCAAGCAAACAGTTGTTTGCAGTTGCAAATACTCCAAAAGAAATCATAAAAATTCCAATGAAAAAACTTGAAAAATTAATTTATTCTTCAGGGCATTATAAAAAGAAAGCAAGAGTTTTAAAATCAGTTTCAAAAGAAATTCTCATTCATTTTCATGGAAAAGTTCCAGATACAGAAGAAGAATTGCTTTCTATAAAAGGAGTTGGAAGGAAAACAGCTAATATTGTCCTGAGTTTTGCATTTGGAAAGGCTGTAATTCCCGTAGATGTTCATGTCCATGTTATTTCTAATAGATTAGGATGGGTAAAATCTAAAAATCCTGAAGAAACTGAAAAACAATTAATGAAAATATTAAATAAAAAATATTGGACTGAAATAAATTCTCAATTTGTACAACTTGGCAAGGAATTTTGCATAACTTTGTCTCCAAAATGCTCAGTATGTCCAATTAAGGAGTATTGCCCAAGAATAGGTGTGAAAAGAAGTAGATAAATTAAAATAATAAAACAAAAAGAATTTAGTTAGTCTAAAATTCTTTTTATATTTTCAATGTGGTCTGCGACTTCTTGTCCTTTCTTAGTCAGTTTGATTATCTTAATTCTTCCTTGCTTGTCAAAACTCACTAAACCAAGTTTCTCAAGTATCTGCAAAATCTTTACAGCGTGGCTATAAGTACAATCAACCTCTTTGGCAAGTATGGAACCATATTTTGCTCTTGATACTTTCTTCAAGGCAATCAGCATCAAAGCTGGCTTTCTGCGGAAAAATAAGTCGAAATTGTCTGCCATTGTATATTTTTGGTTGGTGTTTATTTAATTATTGAGTATTTAATTGATGTGGATTTGATTGATGATTGTTTGATTTATGTGAGTTTTAATGTATATATCTTAATGTATATTTTCGAACGATTATATCCTTTTAAAGCTTTCCAACGATATTCGTCCACATTTAGTAGATACAAATGAGTTTTTAAGAGTTGCTTATAATTTTGGAGTTACAAGATGTTTTTACGTTTCTAAAGTGACTTTGAGAAGAGACTTCTCAATAGTGCTCAGAAATGCAGGATTTTTGAGCATTTCTGACAAATTGCAAGATATTTCTTTGAAGTGAAAAGAGAAAAGAAAAATAAACTTTAAATATCCCCTTTTCCATCATGTTTTATGATTGACATAAAACTTTTAAGAGAAAATCCGGGAGTGGTGAAAGAGAGCCAGAAAAAAAGATGCGGAGATGAAAAGATAGTTGATGAACTCTTGGAAATAGATAAAAAATGGAGAGAACTAAAGTTAGAAGTAGATAATTTAAGAGCAAAGAGAAATAGGATTTCTGAAGAAATAAACAAAGCTAAGAAAGAAGGAAAAGACGTTAAGAAAATAATTGAGGAAGCTAAAAAGATTCCAGCCATACTTGAAGAAAAAGAAAAAAGAATAAATGAAATGGAAATGAAAAGAGATTTGATGCTTATGGAGATTCCAAATATCTTAGAAGATGATGTTCCTTTTGGAAAAGATGAAACAGAAAATAAAGAAATAAAGAAAAATGGAAAACCTAGAGAATTTAATTTCGAGCCAAAACATCACCAGGATTTATTGGAATCCTTAGATTGTTTAGATATTGAACAAGCTTCAAAAGTTTCTGGAGCAAGATTTTATTACTTAAAAAACCAGATTGTGAAACTTAATCAAGCACTGCAGGCTTTTGCACTTGACCTTTTAATAAAAAGGGGTTTCAATCCAATACAGCCACCTTATATGCTAAACTTAGCTGCAATGTCTGGAGCAGTTCATGTTTCTGCATTCAAGGATGCAATATATAAGATACAGGATGAGGATTTATATCTTATCGCTACAGCAGAACATCCAATTGTTGCTTACATGAGAGACAAAATTGTAAGAGAAAAAGACCTCCCTTTAAGATTCGTGGGAATCTCTCCATGCTTTAGAAGAGAAGCAGGAACACATGGAAAAGATACAAAAGGAATTTTTAGAATACATCAATTTGAAAAAATAGAACAAGTGATTTTTTGCAAACAAGAACAAGCAAGAGAAGAGTTTGATTTATTGTTAAAAAATTTAGAAGATATTTTTAAAGCTCTTGAAATCCCGTACAGACTTATCATATTGTGTTCAGGGGATACTGGGAAGAAGGAGGCAAAAACAATTGATTTGGAGGGATGGTTCCCTTCACAAAAAAGGTATAGAGAATTGGGTTCGTGTTCCACATTAAAAGACTATCAAGGAAGAAGATCAAACATAAGATATGAAGATAAAGGAAAGATGATATTTGCAGATACATTAAATAATACAGCAATTGCGACAGAAAGAGCAATTGCGTGCATTGTAGAAAACAATCAGCAGGCAGACGGAAGCATAAAAATTCCTAAAGCTCTTTGGCCTTATACAGGATTTAAAGTAATAGAAAAGGAAGTTGAAAAAGAAAAAGAAGTAAAAAAGGCAAAAGCAGAAAAAAAGAAACCAAAAAAGAAAAAGTAATTCTAGAATATAAATCCTTAAAAAGTAAATTTAGTTATTTAAAAAATGAAAAGCAGAGAGGAGTATTACCCTTATGAAGGAGGAGGGAGATTTGTTGAATTCTTATCCCCTATTGAAATAAAAGCAGTAAATAGGAAAAAACCCCATCCTAGAGATATAATTTATCAGCCAATTCCAGGCCCATTTAGATGGGCTTTTGCAGAATTAGTGGAAGGCTTGCATAGAACAAAAGATAATTTCTTGGAATGTTGGGATATAGCAAACCAACAAGTTTACGATTATTATTCCAGAGCCCAAGTTAGAATATCTCGGCTTGCTCATGAAATTTATATTCCAGGTTAGTACAAACCAAAACTCTTATAAACCTAAATAATTTTTAATAAATATGGCAGAAATAAACATGCCCGGAGGATTCGGCGGGCTTATGCGTTTCAAGGAAGAATATAACTCCAAATTTCAGATGAGTCCTGCTTTAGTTATAGTTCTTGTAATCCTTGCAATTGCTTTTGTTTTTGCACTGCGTTTTATCTTCCCAATTGCACCTGCTGCAGCGTAATCAATTAATTTGCAAAACATCTTGACTAAGTGATTGCTACTAATTTGTTAACTTTGATTAATAACATTTAAATAATACAAACTTATTCTACAAACATGCTAGGCAAAATTAATCCAAAGCAAATACAGGGGATGATGAAGCAGATGGGAATTTCTCAGCAAGAGCTGAATGCCCGCAGAGTTATAATTGAACTGGAGGAAAGCAATATTATAATAGATGATCCTGCTGTAACAAAAATAAAGATGCAGGGACAGGAGACATTTCAGATTTCCGGAGAAGCCAGGGAAGAAAGCAGAGAAGGATTCAGTGATGAAGATGTTAAGATGGTAATGGAAAAGACAGGGGCAAGTGAGGAAAAAGTTAGAAAGATTTTGAAAGAAACAGGCGGGGATATTGCAACAGCAATTATTGAGCTGAAGTGAAAATAGCTTTCTAGTACAATAATGTTTATAAGGAATTTTCTTATCCGAAATTTATGAATGACAATAATCCTCAATCATCAGAAATAAAAGACATGCCAACAACTCCTGCTTACGATGCAAGAAAAAGCGCAATAAACAGGTGTTATGAATCCTGGCAAAAAAGAATATATATTACAGC
>Ga0315275_10004620_pt1 | contig 12902 bp, 10 predicted proteins | sample YL17G03_0_MG_FD_205557 | JGI IMG/M metagenome (GOLD analysis project Ga0315275, IMG submission 205557) | Sediment microbial communities from Yellowstone Lake, YNP, Wyoming, USA - YL17G03_0 | ecosystem: Environmental > Aquatic > Freshwater > Lake > Sediment | place: USA: Wyoming | collected... | reverse complement strand
GATATCGCCGGGATGCGCGGCCGCAAGCCAGATCCAACGGTTGTCTTTGGCATCGCGCAGTCCCAAACAATGCAAAGGCCAAAGCCCGAAGCCCAGCAAAGCCATAAAAAAAAACGCCAAAACAACTTTTTTTTTCACAGGGTATCATACCCGAAGGAGAAATGGGGACCCGCCTGCTCCGGCGGGCTCCCCATTGATTGTTTTATTGTGTCTCCATCTCACGAGAGGATGCAGATTTCATCCCAGAAAACTGCGGGGAGTCGGATATCTGCCATCCTATTTGAGCATCCCCTGCTCTTTGTAGTACCTTTCCGCGCCGGGATGCAGGGGTGTGGTAATTCCCTGCAGGGCGTTTTTCAGCCTGATGAATTTTCCCGTTTCCGGAACCACTTTCGCCAGAATTTCGGCGCCGATGGACTGATCTTTTCTGTTGGCCATGTTGCCTTTTTCCCAGAGGGCCTTCGTCATCTCATAGACCAGTTTTTCAGGGACGCCGTCATGGGTCACCCAGAGGGCCATCATGGCGATCGATTTGACCTCCTGATCCTGACCTTTATAGGTTTTGGGCGGAATCGTGCTGGGCACATAGAATTTGTACTGGGTGCAGAGCTTCTGGATGGCGTCGTCGGACAAAGACACCAGATTCACGTCTTTCATGGTGGTCAGATCGATGATGAAGGATGCAGGATAACCGGCTGTCTGGAAGAGCATGTCGCCCTGATCATCCTTCAGACGCTGTGCCGCCACTTCCCACCCCACATAGTCCGGTTTGATCATGTCATAGGTGATCCCGTGGGCGCTGAGGATGTTCCGGGCATCAAACTCGGAGCCGCTCCCCTTGTCGCCCAGCATGATGCGCTTTCCCTTGGCATCGGAGACGACCTTGATATTGGCGCTTTTGAGGGCGCAAATCTGGATCGTTTCCGGATAGAGAGAGGCGATCACGCGCAGGTTCTTCAGGGGTTTCCCCTGCCACTGATCTTTTCCGAAATAGGCGGAATCCAGCACGTTGTTCTGAATGAAGGCCGTCTCCACCTCATCCTGTGCAACCAGATTGACATTGGCCACCGAGGCGTTGCCGCTCTGGGCAGTCGCTGACACGTCAGGAATCCTGCTGGAAATGACCTGGGCCAGGGCGCCCCCCAACGGATAGTAGAGACCGCCGGTGCCACCCGTGGCGATGCCCACAAACTGCACCTTCTTCGCCGCCACGGCCGCCCCGCCGATGGCCAGGACAGCCGCCAGCACAAAGACCATCACCCACAATAACTTCTTTTGTCTCTTCATCATTCTGCTCCTTTCTTTTTGGTTAAAATATGAAACAATGAATGGCGAAGAGGCAATTAGCCCTCCTCGTCCCCTAACTTCCCTTGTCTGAGTCGTTTACCGGAATGATCCTGGAGGACTCACCGTCCCCCCCTGCCGGGATCAGCGACACTGGCGGATCATCTCATCGAGACTCTCCACCACCGTGACTCCGGCCTCCTTCAGGCTTCTGCTTTTGGAATCCGCCGTTCCGAATCCGGCGGAGATCATGGCGCCGGCGTGACCCATCCGCTTTTCCGGCGGCGCTGTGGCGCCGGCAATGAAGGCGATAACCTTCTTGGGATAAGGGTGCTCCTGGAGGTAGCGGGCGGCCAGCTCTTCGCCGGCGCCTCCGATCTCCCCGATCAGGATCACCTTCTCGGTCTCGGGATCTGCGCGGAAAAGTTCGAGCACATCCACAAAATCCGTGCCCTTCACCATATCGCCGCCGATGCAGACACAGGTGGACTGACCGATGCCCTGGCAGGTCAGATTGGAGGCGATCTCGTGGGTGAGCGTACCGCTCCGGGAAATGACGCCCACAGGACCTTCCCCGTAGATGAAGCCGGGCATGATCCCCACCTTGCTTTTGCCGGGGCTGATCACGCCGATGGTATTGGGGCCGATGATGCGGACGCCGGTTTTCCGGGCCATGCCGCGAATTTTCAGGGCATCATGAAGGGGGACGAATTCGGTGATGACGACCACCAGCGGCACCCGGTTCTCGATGGCATCGAGGGCGGCCGCGAGCACACCGGCCGGCGGTACGACGATCATCGACGCATCGACGGGCGTTTCCTTCATCACCTGGGCTACCGTGTCATAAACGGGCACGCCGTGCACCTGGGCGCCTCCCCGACCCGGGGTCACGCCGCCGACGACCCGGACGTGATATTCCAACAATTTCAGCGTATGGTACTGTCCCTGTTTTCCCGTTGCTCCCTGGATGATGACACGGGTATCCCCGTTAACCAGTATGGCCACTTCCCCTGACTCCTCTTTCTTTTAATTTCGCCATGAGCAGCAGGACCGCCTCTTCCGTGGTGCCGAACTTGACGATAGGGACCTGCCGGGCCTCCAGGATCGCCCAGCCCTCATCCTGGGAGTGACCCCGCATCTTGACGACGATGGTCTGGGGAGGATGCAGCGCATCTAACACCTGGGCGATCCCCTTCGCCATGCTCTCACAGTTGTTGATGCCGCCGAAGAGGTTGATGAGAATCCCCTCCACGCCGGGCGTCTTCAGGACGATCCGGAGCGCGGCGGCGGTCCTTTCCTGGGTGGCATTGCCGCCCAGATCGAGAAAATTGGCCGGCACACCGCCATGAAGAAAGATCATATCCATGGAGGCCATCCCGAGACCGGCGCCTCCGGAGACGAGTCCGATATTGCCTCCGTCCATACGCACATAGGCGATGTCTCCGGCCTTGGCCTCCGCTTCGAGAGGATCGAGCAGGCGTTCCGTACGGACGAAGGCGGCGGTCTCTTTCACACGCCCCAGGGCGGAATCGTCAATCTCCAGCTTGGCGTCGGCGGCCAGCACACGGCCCTGCGCATCGATGATGAGCGGATTGATCTCGACAGTGATGGCCTCGTACCGGAAATAGGCCCTGATGAGATTCTGAACCGTGCCGGCAACCCTGAGCATCTCCTCACCCTGCAATCCCGCCATGAGGACCAGGTCGATGACCTGGGGCAGACCGGGCAGGTCGAGAGGATCCAGCGGCAAGCGATAGAGTTTCCCGGGCGTTCTGTGGGCCACGGTCTCAATATCCATCCCTCCGGACGGAGAGATCATGAGCTGCGGCATGAGCGTCAGTGGGTCCAGCGTGATCCCGGCATAAAGTTCCCGGGCCACGGTGAGACGCTCTTCAATGAGGAGTTTTTCCACCCGTTCGCCGCCGATCGAAAGCGCCAGCAGTGCCTCCGCTTCTCGGACCAGCGCATCCCCATCTGCGGCAAAACGGATGCCGCCGGCCTTGCCGCGGCCTCCCCGTAACACCTGGCTCTTGAGGACGACCGGATAGCCCAGCTCCGCAGCAACCGCGGCCGCTTCCGCCGGGCCGGCAACCACATCGCCCTTCGGGACCGGAATGCCGGCCTTGGCTAAGAGGGCCTTGCCCTCGTATTCATAGAGTTTCATGGGTATCTCCGCCGCTGAGATAGGCCAGGGTAATCTCCAGGGCCTTCAGATTGATGTCGCGGAGCCTGGGCGCCAGGCGTTCCCGGATCGTCCTGCTCAGCGCCTCCAGGGAGATGATCCCGGTCTTCTGCACCACCGCCGCCAGCATCACCGTGTTGGCCGCCATCCGGCTCCCGCACTGCTCCTCGGCCAACCTGGTGGCCGGAATGCGGTAGAGATGACGAACCGTCTCCGGCACTGCCGTTACCAGCATTTCATCCACAAAGACCGCCGCCGTCTCCGGATTGATCTCCGGCAGATACCGGTCCAAGGCAGGCTGGGACATGGCCACAAAGACATCTGCATTCAGCGTCTTCGTGTAGTCAATCATTTCATCGGAAATGACCACCTCCGCCCGGCATGCCCCGCCCCTGGCCTCCGGTCCATAGCTCTGGGTCTGGGCAATCTCCATATTTTCATAATACCCCGCCGCTTCCGCCAGCATGACGCCCATCAGGACAATCCCCTGGCCGCCGAAACCGGCCAGTTTGATTTCTTTTCTCATGGCTTGTCCTCCAGGGTTATGGCGAGCTCCGGACAGATCAGTTCGCAGGTTCTGCAGTTTGAGCATTGTTCCGGATCTGCCACCATCGGAGGCACATATCCATTGGCGTTTCGCCGCCCCGATTTTTTCAGGATCTGCTTCGGGCAATAATGCATGCAGAGTTCGCAGCCCTTGCAGTACTGCTCATCAATAATTATATCTACCATCGCTGTTCCAAACCTTCATCGTGAAAATGCCCCTCCCTTCATCCCTCCCACAGGATAGGGGAAAGATGGTGGGGGTGATTCCCATGCTTCGTAGCATCCGCGAGGGCATGAGGGTTTTTATTCTGCTGAAACACTCATGGACGATCGTTCGTCACCCAGGCAATCACGAATGACTATCCTTCATGCGGCAGGCGCACTGCCTGCCGTCTCCCATCTATCGTTTCCTGATATCTTGGACCGGTCTTCAGGCGGTCGGTTTCCCACCCCGGGGACCAGCCATCCCGAAATAACTTCGGGAAAATTCCGTCTTCCCCTTGTCATGATGCAGCGTTCCGATGAGCCATTTTCCCTGCAGTGCCTCGGCATCCAGTTTCGGCGCCGATTTCACCGACACCGTCTGGGCCTTCAGCATGTCCAGCAGTCTGGCCGGGTCCGCTGTGCCATAAATGATCCGTCCCGCCTGAGTGGGACACTGGGTGATGATCTCAATGAAGGCAAACCCCTCGTGGGTGATCGCCTCGGCAATGGATCGGGACAGGGACGGGGCATGGGCCGCCGTCCAGCGGGCCACATAGGTCGCCCCGGCCACCTTCGCCAGCTCGCAGGCATCGAAGGGATCTTCCGGATTCCCGTAAAAGGAGGTCTTCGTTTTCGCCTTGAGTGGAGTTGTCGGGGCCACCTGTCCTCCCGTCATACCGTAGATCTGGTTGTTCACCATGATCACGGTGATGTCCAGATTTCTCCGGGCGGTGTGGATGAAGTGGTTGCCGCCGATTCCCAGACAGTCCCCGTCGCCGGTAAAGACGATCACTTTTCTTTTGGGATTGCTCATCTTCAGCCCTGTGGCAAAGGGAAGCGTTCGTCCGTGCAAACTATGGAGGGTATCGGCATCGATATAGACCGGGATCCAGCCAGAGCAGCCGATCCCGCCCACCAGGGCCACATCTTTCCGGATCCCCAGACGGTCGATGGCCCGGACCGTGGCGCCCAGAATGGTGCCGTTGCCGCAGCCGGGACACCAGAGGAAGGGGAGCGCCTTTTTTCTCAGATATTTTTCACCGATCGGGTTCATGGCCGGCGCCTCTTCGTCAGTTCCGCAAGAATCTCATCAGGGGTATGCAACAGCCCTCCCAATTTGGGCAGGGACACCACTTCCGTCCGGCCTGCCGTCACCCTTCTCACCTCCTGCACCACCCGTCCGATATTGAGCTCCGGCACAATCAGCGTCCGTGCTTTTCCGGCCAGGACCGCAATCGCCTCTTCGGGAAAGGGCCAGATCGTCCGGATCTTCATATACCCTGCCCGGACTCCACGTTTTCGTGCATCCTTGACCGCCCGCAGGGCCGGACGGGCCGGGCTGCCGAAGCAGACGACCACCCTCTCGGCATCGTCGAGGAAATGGGTCTCCAGATCGTAGATCTCTTCCCGATGACCGGTGATTTTCCGGCAGAGCCTCTCGGTCAGCTGCGCACAGACATCGGGCAGATGGCCGGCCCGGTTGCCGTCTTCACTATGGAGCTGACCGTCGATCAGCAGCCGATACCCCTCATTGAAGGCCGGCATGCCATCGAGGAGATCGTCCGCTCCGGCCTTGTAGGGAAGGTAATTTTCCCGCTCCCGGGGGTGCTTCCTTTCGATCGGTCTGAGTCCGCCGGGAATACGGACTTTCTCGCGGGTATGACCGATGATCTCGTCGGAGAGGACATAGACGGGCACCCGGTAATGCTGCGCCAGGGCAAAGGCCCGATAGGTCAGTTCGAAGGCCTCCTGACAGGAAGAGGGCATCAGGGCGATGATCTCGTAGTCGCCGTGAGATCCCGCCCGCGCTTGGATGATGTCCTGCTGCCCGGCCGCCGTGGGCATGCCCGTGGAGGGGCCACCGCGCATGACGTTCACCACGACGATGGGCGCCTCGGTCTCTGCCGCATAGCCGACGCCCTCCTGCATAAGGCTGATCCCAGGTCCTGATGAGGCCGTACAGGCCAACGCGCCGCCGAAAGCCGCGCCGATGGTGGCACAGATGCTGGCGATCTCATCCTCCATCTGCATGAAGACGCCGCCCAGGGGGGGCAGACGTTCACTCATCAGTTCGGCAATCTCCGTGGCCGGGGTGATGGGGTAGCCGGCAAAATAGCGGCAACCGGCGGCCAGAGCCCCTTCCACGACCGCCTCATTCCCCTGCAATATCTTGATCTCGGTGATTGATTTCTCGTGATTCATAAAACTGCCTCATACACCCTGTACCCCTCTCTAAGTTTCTCGGGGGAAAAAAAGCTCAGGTCAGGGAAAATTCTGCCTCTCTTTTACCTGCCTGACGGCATCGATCCAAAGGCAAGCGATCAATCGAGCAGGTGTACAAACAGACCGCTCCGGAGCTTGGGTTCGAACCAGGTAGATTTGGGAGGCATCACTTGACCCGCATCCGCCACCGCCATCATCTGTTCGAGGGCTGTGGGGCAGAGCGAAAAGGACACGGCATACGCGCCCGAGTCGACCAGCCTTTCCAGTTCCGCCATGCCCCGGATTCCCCCGATAAACTTGATCCGGTTGTCTGTCCGCGGGTCCGCGATACCGAGCACCGGTCCCAGGAGAAGTTCCTGCAGAAGCGATACATCGAGGATCTTCACGGGATCGCGCGTGTCGACACGCTCCGCCGGCAGGATTAACTGATACCAACGTCCCGTCAGGTACATGCCGAACTCGTGGAAGTGAGAAGGGGACTTCTGCGGGAAACCCTCCCGGACCTGGAATATCCTGCCGACCTTCCCCAGGAAGGCCGCTTCCGTGAGGCCGCCCAGATCCCGGACAGCCCGGTTGTAATCCATGATGCGGACCTCGTCATCCGGAAAGAGGACCGCCAGGAAGGTATTGTAGGACTCATCGCCGCGATGGAACGGGTTCCGTTCCCGACGCTGCCTTGCCACGGCTGCCGCCGCGGCGGAGCGAGTATGACCGTCGGCGATATAGAGTGCCGGGAGCGTCGCAAAGGCCCCCACCAAGTTCCGGATCTCTTCATCCCGGCGTACCACCCAAACCGTATGGCCGATTCCGTCGGCGGAAACGAAATCATACTCGGGCGATTCACGCTTGATCCCGTCAATGATCCGGCCAATGGTCTCACTTCTCCGGTAGGTCATGAAGATCGCCCCCGTATGGGCATGGACCGTATCGATATGACGGGTCCGCTCAGCCTCCTTGTCGGCCCGGGTCAACTCATGCTTCTTGATCCGCCCCGCCTCATAGTCCTCGATCCGGAGTCCTGCCACTACACCAGTCTGCTCGCGGGCGCCCATTCGGAGCCTGTACAAATAGAGGCAGGGTTTATCATCCTGAACGAGGATGCCGTCCCGGATCAGTGCCTCCAGATTCTGACGGGCCATCTCGTAGACCTGATCACCCCCGCCGCCGGGATAGGCCGGCACGTCGACTTCCGATTTCTCCACATGGAGAAAGCTCAGGGGATTCTCCCGGACCATCTCCCGTGCCTCTTCGACATTCATCACATCATAGGGAAGTGCCGCCACAGCCTCCGCGACAGCTTTCCGCGGCCTCAACGCTCTAAAGGGAATCAGAACTGCCATAAACACTCTCCTCATCACACCCGATAAACGCGGCACCGTCTGCCTACTACCCTACCGGGGAATTGTCAATACTGTGTTTTGTATTTTCCAGCTATAAAATAAGACAGGTATGATGTAAGATATTGATGTTATGTTACCAGAGAAAAGATTGTAACTGTCTGAAGCGATTAATCCGTCGGTCATGCGTTTATACAGATAGAAATATTGTTATCAGGTTGCACTCAGAGAGGTAAACCGTGAAACTACAGGAAATCCTATCGGACATTCATTACGACTTGATCTGCTCCGCCAGGATATCCGCGACGTGTTTCATCTTTACGCCGGGGAGCTGTTTGTCGAGGCCGCCCTGGAGCTGGACCATGCAGCCGGAGCAGGCGCAGGCGGCAATCTCCGCGCCCGTATCGCGGATGTTGTTGATCTTCTGCTCCAGGATCGGCATCGATAGCTCCGCGTACTTGACTCCGAAGAGCCCCGACATCCCGCAGCACTTGTCGGCGTCCTTCATCTCCACGAGCTCGCAACCGGTGGCCTCGAGGAGCCGGCGCGGTTCCTTGTCGATCCCGAGAACCCGCTTCATATGGCAGGAGTCGTGGTAGGTCACCTTCGGCCCGCCCGCGCTCTTCGTCAGCCAGCCGCGCTTCGTGTATTCCTCCGCGACGAAGCTGCAGAACTCCCGGACCTTCTTCGCCATCGCCTCCGCCTGTGGACCCCACTCCGGGTCGTCCTTCAGGAGCTCGGTGTAATGCCGGAGGGATTCCGTGCAGGTGGGGCAGGCGGCGATGATCACATCGGGATTCATCTCCTCCAGGGCCTTGATGTTATCGATGGCGATCTTCTTTGTCGTCTCCACGTCTCCCATCGCGATCACGGGCTTCCCGCAGCAGCCCTGCCCCTCGGGGAAGAGCACCTCCATGTTCAGATCCTGGAGGACCTTGAAGACCGACTCCCCCGTCTCGGGGAAGACGAAGTCGATCGTGCAGCCGCTGAAGAACGCGACCCGCCTGTCCGGACTGTCGATCTTCTTCGCGATCTTCCCGATCCGGTCGCGGAGCGGCAGGGCGGCGATCGCCGGCAGGCTCCGGTCCTTAGCAATCCCCGCCAGAAAGAGCGGCAGGTGGCGGATCAGTTTTCCCGACTGAAAGGGTTTCTGGCCGACGGAGGCGAGGCGGAGCAGCGAATGGAAGAGCTTCCGGTTGGAGATCACGTTTTCAAAGAGCTGCCGGACGACGAAGGGGAGGCCTTTCTCCTTCACGTTCCGGATGCGGAGCTCCTCGATGAGGCCCGGGATGTCGATCTTTCCCGGACAGACCGTCGTACACCGGCGGCAGCCGATGCAGAGCTCGTGGAATTTTTCGAACTCCCCCATCCCGTGAAGGAAGGCGGTGAGGATCGCTCCGATCCCCCCCGCGTAAATGTGGCCGTAGACGTGGCCGCCGATCAGCGTGTAGACCGGGCAGACGTTCAGGCAGGAGGCACAGCGGACGCACTGATAAATCTCCTTGAACTTGTCGTCGCGGGCAGCCTTGAGCCGGCCGTTGTCGAGAAGGATGATATACATCTCCTTTTCCTCTTCGACCCACTTCCCGTCTTTCTTCACCATCGCAGGCGTCGGGCCGGCGATCATCGTCATGTAGCTCGTCATGAGCTGGGCGGTGGCGCTCCGGGGGAGGACCTTCAGGATTGTCGCCGCATCCTTGATCGTCGGGATCAGCTTCTCGTAGCCGATGATGACGACGTGGATCCGCGGCAGGGTCGTCACCATCCGGGCGTTTCCCTCGTTCGTGACGAGACCGATTGCGCCGTTTTCGGCGATCCCGAAGTTGGCCCCGGAGATCCCCATGTCCGCCTGCAGGAATTTCTCCCGCAGCTCCTTGCGCGCCGCCTGGACCATGAAGGCGATATCGGGCGGGATATCCTCTTTGAGTTCCTTCGAAAAGTATTCGGCGACTTGGAAGCGGCTCAGGTGGATGGCAGGCATCACCATGTGGGAGGGCCGCTGGCCGGCCAGGGCGACGATCCACTCGCCCAGATCCGTCTCCGTCGCGGTGATCCCGGCGGCCTCGAGGTAAGGGTTCAGGTGGATCTCCTCGGCGGCCATCGATTTCGACTTGACAATCTTTTTTACGCCTTTCTTCCGGCAGAGGTCGACGAGGTACGCCTTGAGGTCGTCGCCGTCCTTCGCCCGGAAGACCTTCGCTCCGCGCTTCGTCGCTTCCGCCTCGAAGCGGTCGGCGACCTCTCCGATCCGCGCCACCGTGTCGATCTTCATCCGGCGGAGGGCGTCGCGGAGGGCCTCGATGTCTCCGGCGTTCTCGTATGCCTTGGCCCGGGCGATGGGGTAGGCCTCCGAGAATCGCCCGAGGGCGTCGCGGAGGGTTTCATCCTTCAGCTTCTCGGAGATCTCTTTCCGGAGGTTTTTCTCGGCTTCCATTACGCCTCGCCTCCTTTCGGCGTCTCATCGACGGCGATGATCGCGAAACGGTTGGGGCCGTGGACGCCGATGGTGAGCACCCGTTCGATGTCGGCGGTGCGGCTGGGGCCGGTGATGAAACCGACATAGCCGCGATCGAAGGATTGGGAGATGATATCAAACGCCTCGGTGATGCCGGGGACGATGTTCGCGCTGGGCAGGAAAACGACGTGGAGCGGGGGCAGGATCGTGACCAGACGGGTTGCGATGGCGCCGCCATCCTGAAAGACGCTGCCCGTCTCGGCAACGCCGAACTCCACCCCCGAGATCCCGATGTCGGCGGTCTCCGCGTGGGCGGCGATGTCGGCGGGTTCGGTGTAAACGGTTATCCCCCGGGAGCGGAGCGCCTCCGTGATGCCGGCCGCTTCCTGGAGGGGGCTTTCGACGACGACCGCCTTTTTGGCCCCCACGCCATCCACGAGCCGGAGGAGGGTTTCTCTGGCCTCTGCCGCATCGGGAACGCGAAATACCTCACCGGAAACTGCCTTGGCCCGCATCTCGAATTCGGGGAAAAGATGCGCCCCCGATGTCGCGGTCGGAAAGTGCCGCTTCCAGGCTTCACCTTTGGTATTCATGATCTGTTGCCTCCGCAACCATAGACGATAAGAAGCTGAAGCTTCTGGAGAACGTGTTTGTCTCGACTGTGAATCGATAGCCGGGAACATGCGTAGCGTATAGCGGAAACACCTCCGTGAGTCAAACGAAAAGCCCCGGTCGGAGAAGGGCATGCAAAATCATGTTAGCAAAATCATTGACAAACGAAGTTCCTCATGGTTAAGTAACCCCGCTTTTCAGCGGACGGCTTCGAGCCGTCACGGGTTCGCAGGTTTCTTCCTAACGTTTCAAAAGGGTTTTGGAGCAGAGGAATGACCGGGACAAAAGCGCCACTCAAAATAATTTCCACCAATCGGACCATACCCCCGCAAGGGAAGGCCGGCCTCGTCAAGCGGGCAACATGTCATACATTTCGGCATTCTTTTGCAACCCACTTGCTGGAAGGCGGTTATGACATTCGGACGATTCAGGAATTGTTGGGTCATAAAGACGTGAAGACGACAATGATTTACACCCATGTCCTGAACCGTGGACCGACCGGTGTACGCAGTCCAGTCGACGGTCTTTGACAGACTCTGGAGATTTTTATGCCGATCCGTATAAAACGCCAAAATAAAAGCATGGCATATGCACAATAATTCGATAATATTAGTTTTATGATGATATTGCCATCAATTCCGAGGGCGTTTTATACGGCGAAAATTGCGGCGTTTGGTGTTTCGTAAGGATACATATATACGCTGTTAGGTCCCATAAATCATGAAAGGAACGGCAGAATGAACAAAGAACCAATGTTGTGGCTTAAGTTTTCGGGTGAATTATTGGACGTGCGCTCAATCCCGATATACGAACTCGGAGACACGCTTGTAGCCCTTCAGCGTATCATTCATAAGACGTTTCTTCACGATCAAGCGCGCCTTAAAAAGCACGCCCAGCTTACGCAAGAGGAACGCAAACGTCTATCACTTCAAATTTCAGAGAGAAAGAAATCATCCGATCTATACGCCTTGGTACCATTCGTTACCGACACAGCTGTCCAACAGAACATCGCCATGCTGTTGAAATATGGTCTTGGTGCTCTTGCTAAGTACGCTCTAAAAAATGTCTTTTCTTCTTCGAAAGAGCCGTTTCAGCGAGCGTCGGTTAAAACAGAAAACGTTGAAGGTTCTCTTCTTGTTGGTGCTATATACGCAGAAACTGTACAGATCACAAATCATATCAATAACATTGGTGGCGTTGAAAAGATCGAGCTGATTCCTGATCGTAATGTTGGAATTGCGCCAATAAAGCTTACTCTTGAAACGCAGGGCTATGTCCGCGAGATTGTTAATGAGAGCTACAAAGGTCCAAAGACAGAGATCACTGGTTATGTAACACGCCTCCACCCCAACAGGCTCTTGGCTGACATCAAGTTGGAACCAGGTAGGTACGTGAAAGTTGGGCTTGATGAGGAATCCTTCCGCTTCGTGAGGTATGAGACTGAACAAGAAGAACAACTCAAGTTTCGAGGGCACCCGATCATTCGATTAGGAAAAGATGTCACCAGCTATGAGGAATTTGAAGCAGAGACAGTTAAAAGAAAAAAGGGTACCTAACCAAGCAATCCAGCCGACTCGTTACACTCGCGGCTGATTAGCAGCGTTCATCCCGACCGCAAGCGGTCGGGATGAACGCTGCCGCATCTAGCGCCGCGTGTCGCCGCCTGCGGCGGACGAACACGCGGCTTGAGCGGACGGTCCTCCGAAAATAAATTTTCGTCGGTCCGCCGCTCAGCCGCGGCACCGTTATGTGCAATTGACTTTGATAGAAACAGCTGATGAGGCATGGAGGTATGTAGAATGGATAATTGGTTAACCGTCATCATGAACATATGTACATGGATAGCCTTACTTATTTCCTTCTTATGGTTGAGAAAATATTTGCCAACGTATTTTCAAGAAAAAGGGAAAAACTTGGCAACTAAAGAAGACATAGGAGAAATTACCGACAAAATCGAAGCCGTAAAAACGGATTACGCGAGACAGCTTGAACTTTTTAAGAGCGAGATTAGTCTGTTGGATAAACGCCGGGAAATAAGCGCCCAAGTGGTTGACCTCAT
>Ga0315275_10004619_pt1 | contig 12908 bp, 7 predicted proteins | sample YL17G03_0_MG_FD_205557 | JGI IMG/M metagenome (GOLD analysis project Ga0315275, IMG submission 205557) | Sediment microbial communities from Yellowstone Lake, YNP, Wyoming, USA - YL17G03_0 | ecosystem: Environmental > Aquatic > Freshwater > Lake > Sediment | place: USA: Wyoming | collected... | reverse complement strand
AGTTATAGTCACTTGGCTCCCAGGGGGTGAACACCGCGTCTGCGGTGGTCAGACGTCCGTCCGTCGTGTCCAGTTGAAGATCGAGTGTCTGGAGGCCCGGAGTGTTGCGACCATCGTCAATCAGGTAGGTGTCCTGGGTGATGCCGGTGAGCAGAACGGTGAGGATCTCTCCGCCTCCCCGCAGGAGCCAGTAGCCGAGGATTCGCTGCTTCTCACTGCTCTGGTATCTGTTCCACTTGATGATCGCCGCCGGGCGTGGCTGCAGGTCTCGCGATGGGTTGAAGCTCGTGAGATAGCCGGAGATGCCCATGTCGGCGCCATCCGCGATATTGAGCGCCTTGAATCCGGGCGCGGTCGTGTTCCCTTCGTCAGACCTCCTCGCGCGGCTGGCGTAGTTACCGAACCCCAGGAAGACCGCCGCCGCCACCGCGATGTTCTCGAACCTGCTCCGCCGCGCCTGCGCCACTCCTACCCGCTCGGGCTTCAGTCCCGTCGGCGTCTCCCAGACCGCCCGCATGCTGTCGCCCGTGCGCAGCGGCGGCCCCTCGACCGAGGTCGCGTAGGAACCGATGGCGTCCGCCTCAGTCACTTTTGCCAGGCCGATGCGCTCGCCCCCGCGGACAGCCACCAATCTCATCCCCGGCCGGACGCCGCCCCGGGTGCCGACGTTTAGGAAGACGGTGTCGGCGCGCGACCACAACACCATGGCAGCGACGGTGGGCCGCGACTTCATCTGCTCCACCGCGGCGAAGGCCGCCTGTTGCAGCGCTTTCTCCAGCAGGACCTCGTCGCTCTGGTCGGAGGTCGGGCTCACCGCCTTCACCAGTGACCCGTTGACATCCGCTCGCGCGACGCGGTCGAAGAGCCGCACCAGCAGCACGATCTCGGCGTATCGCCCCTGCCTCGTCTGGACGATGCGCGCGCCCCGCACCTCGCCGGCGACGACCATCTGCACATCCAACTCCGTCGCCAGCCGGACCATCTCCACGTCGGACAACGGCGGGACCATGCCCAGATCGCGCATCTGCAGTGACACGTCGGCCTTCGGCAGCACGTCCAGCAGCAGCCGGTCGCGCAGCTCGACCGAGATCGCCGCAGAGGCCTCGTCCCCCAGGGTCTCGGGATTGACCCTGGACTTGTTCTGGAATTGCACGACTGCAATGGACTGCGTGCTCGCGCCCTTCGTCACGATCTGAGCCGAGGCCGGGAGCACGGCAAGGCCCATGAAGCCCACTGACCACAGGAACACACTACTTAGCGCATACGCGATTCTTCGCGCGAGCCGGCCCTCTGAGAACGTGCGCATGATCCGTCGTCTCCTTGCTGTGCGCGGCCCCACGGCCGCTGCCAACACGAAAAGGATGAGGGCCCCTATTGCGCCCCCATCAAGCCCCGCCCTGACTCCGGCTCCCCACACCCGCGATCGGCGGGCATTCTATCACAGCCCACCTTCGCTTGTAAAGCCAGACGGCCCGATGCAAACCGGGTCGCCACGGCCGCCCCGTCTACCGCACACCGGGCGCCAGCTTCAGCCAGGCCGCCCGCTGTTTCGCTCACCAGGTGCTACCATTAGACGCGACTACTGGCGCTGAAGTTCCGACCAGATCCGCTCGAGCTGCTGCTCCGCCTGCTCTTTGCCCGCGGTCGTATCCACCACCCAATCGGCCAGCCGGCGCTGCCCCTCCGCCGGCATCTGGGCCGCTATCCGTTGCTTCACTTCCTCTTCCGTCAGCCCATCCCTCTTGACCACCCGCCGGATTCGCTCCTGCTCCTCGGCGGTCATCACCAGCACCCGGTCCACCTTCCCCCTGCCCGCATACCCCGCCTCCAGCAGCAGCGGCGCGACCAGGCAGATAACCCGGGTGCGCCCATCGCCCGCCAGCTCCGCGATCATGCGCCCGATCTCCGCCTCGATTGCCGGATGGGTGACGGCGTTGAGCCGGGAGGCCGTCTCCTGACTGCTGAAGGCGGCGCTGGCCAACTTCCGCCGGTCGAGCTGCCCCTTCGCGTCCACCAACCCGCGCCCGAACTCGGCGGCGATCCGCTCGACCAGGGCCGACCCCGGCCGGGTCAGCCGGTGGGCGACTTCGTCGGCGTCCACGATCGCCGCCCCGTGCTCGCGGAAGAACTCGGTCGCTAGTCCCTTCCCGCTTCCGATTCCCCCGGTGACTCCGATGACGAGTACGCCGCGCCTTCGAGCGATGCTGGATCCTCCTCCGCCCCGTCTTGCGCGTCTCTTGCGTCGTCCTCCGCGTCTCTCGCTTCGTCTTGCGCGTCCGCTACGTCGTCCTGCGCCTTGTCTTGCGTCGGCGCCTCTGCCTCGCTCGCCTCAGCCGCCGGCCCCGCCTCCGCGGCGGCCTGCTGGCTGGCCGCCGCGTGCGCGTCAGCCAGCACGCTCCCGAACAGGTCGCCAATGGTGACGCGGCTGCTCGACTCCTGACGCTGCATGAACTCCTTGAGCTGTTGCCGCTCCTTCGCCTGCTCGAACTGCCGCAGGCTCAGCGTCATACGCCGCTCGCCCGGGCGGATGTTGACGATCTTCACCTCCACTTTGCCGCCAGCGCTCAACACGTCGGCCGCCTTCTTCCCTCGATCTCCCGGAAGCTCGGCATTGGGGACTATCCCCTCGATCCCGGTCCCCTCCAGCTTGATGAAGGCGCCGAACGGCACCACCCTGGTTACCGTCCCCGCCACGATCTGGCCGACCTTGTAGTTCTTCGGCACCTCCTCCCACGGGTCCGGGAGGATCTGCTTCAGCCCGAGCGAGATGCGGTTCTGCTCTCGGTCGTAGCGCAGCACCATCACGTCAATCCTATCGCCGACCTGCACCACCTCTCGGGGATGGTTGACGCGAGTCCAGGACATCTCCGTCACGTGGAGGAGGCCGTCCACCCCGCCCAGGTCCACGAACGCCCCGTAGTCTGTGATGCGCCGCACGACACCGCGGTAGACCTTGCTCTCCTCCAGCGTCTCCAGCGTCTTCTCGCGCCGCTTCTCCTGCTCGTCCTCGACCGCGTTCTTGTGCGAAACGACCACCCGTTTCCGGGCCCGATCCACTTCGACGATCTTGACCTTGAGCGACTGCCCGATAAACCGGTCCAGGGCGTGGACGTTGCGGGTCCGCACGTGCGATGCAGGCAGGAAGCCCCGCAGCCCCAGGTCCACCACCAGGCCTCCCTTCACCCGGTCCACCACCATCGCACTCAACACTTCGCCCTTCTCGTGCGCCTCGATCACCCGCCACCAGACGCGCTCGTAGTCGGCCCGCTTCTTGGAGAGAACGGGATTGCCTTCGTCATCCTCGGGCCGCACGACGTAGACGGAGATCCGGTCGCCGACCTCGAGCGGCCTCCCCTCCTCCGTCGTCCCGTCTGCCAGGTCCTCGCGGGAAATGTGACCTTCCGACTTGGTGCCGACGTCAACCAGCGCCCCCCGCTCGTCAATCTGCACGATCAGGCCTTCGACGATCTGGCCCGCTGTCAGCGGCGACAGCTGGGCTTCCATCTCGGCCTGCGAGGCCGGCGACAGCGTTGGCTCCTCGCCCTCAGGCCTGCTAGCTTGCTCCTTTGCCTCTTCCGGCTGCTCTGCTCCAGTTCGGTACTCAGGTGTGTCCATTGTTCCGCTCATCCTTCTCCACCACGTGCCGGGCTGGGGCGCGCACGCCGCCTCTCGGCAGCATGCCCCGCCCAGCCATGGGAGAATCCGCATCCACTGGCACGGCCTCCCTTTGGATTGTCAGTGCCCGCCTCCACCGCGACACTGCCGCCAGGGCGAGCCTCATTGCGAAGCGAATCGCGCTCCTGTGTTGTCTGGGAACGCCTAGGGATAGTTTCGGCGCAGGGGTCCCTTCTCCTTCCTCCCCCGAGGTCGGCCCGGCCGAATCCGGCCCCTCTGACCAGCTAGGCCGCCCGCTCCATGTCCGCCCAGTTGGGCCCGACCTTGACCTCGACCGTGAGGGGCACCCGCAGCTTGTAGGCGCCTGACATGCACTCTGCCACAAGCCGGGCGGTCTCCCCCACCTCACCCTCCGGCAACTCCAGCAGCAGATCGTCGTGAACCTGGAGGATCAGCCGGGCGGCGAGCTTGCGGCTGACCAGCGCCTCGTGCACCCGGAGCATGGCGAGCTTGATGATGTCAGCGGCGCTGCCCTGCATTGGCGTGTTGATCGCCACTCGCTCCGCCGCTTGGCGAATGGCCGGGGCGCGGCTCCGCAGATCAGGGATGGGCCGGCGTCGGCCTAACAGCGTGGTCACATAGCCGCGCTCCCTCGCCTCATCGGGCGTGCGCTGAACGTACTCGCGGACCTTCGGAAAGCGGTCGAAGTAGCGCGACATGTAGCGGCGCGCCTCCTCAATGGAGATCCCCATCTCCCGCGACAGCCGGAAATCGCTGATCCCGTAGGGGATACCGAAGTTCACCATCTTGGCGAAGGCGCGCATCTGCGGGGTCACGCCATCGTGGCTCACGCCGAAGATCCCCATCGCTGCCGCCCGGTGAAGGTCTTCATCGCGCAGGAAGATCTGAATCAGGTTCTCATCCTGGGTGATGTGCGCCAACACGCGAAGCTCGATCTGGGAGTAGTCGGCCGAGAGGAGAACGCGGCCGGGCCCGCCGGCGATGAACGCCCGCCTGATCTCCATCCCCGCCTCGGAGCGGATCGGGATGTTCTGCAGGTTCGGGTTAGTGCTGCTGAGCCGGCCGGTAGCGGTCACCGCCTGGTTGAGAGAGGTGTGAATGCGGCCGGTCGCCGGGTTGACCAGCGGCGGCAGCGCATCCACGTAGGTGGACTTGAGCTTCGTCACCTCCCGGTACTCCAGGGTCTTGGCGACGATCTCGTACTCCCCCAGGTTGGCGAGCACGTCCGCCGCGGTCGAGTAGCCGCTCTTCGTCCGCTTGGTCTTGTCGGGCGGCAGGCCAAGCTTCTCGAACAGAATGCGCCGTAGCTGCTGTGGCGAGCTGATGTTGAACTCCTCGCCCGCCAGCGCGTGTATCTCCTTCTCCAGCTCGGCCGCCCTCGCACCCAGCTTCCCCGAGAGCCCGGCGAGCGCGTCGCAGTCAACCGCCACCCCGGCCTTCTCCATCTCGATCAGCACCGGGATCAGCGGCATCTCCAGCTCGCCGAAGAGCGACGTCAGCTCCATCTCCGACAGGCGCTGTTCGAGCAACTCCTTGAGCGAGCGGACCTGCTTGACAGCGATCGCCACCGCCTGTGGGTCAGCCGCTCCCTCGCTGGTGAGCGTCGGGGTCTCGGCTTCCAGGTAGTCATAGGCCACCGCACTAAGCGCTTCTGACGGCCTGGTCGGGTTCACCAGGTAGGCTGCGATCATGGTATCGAACGCGAGGCCGCCCAGCGCGATGCCGCGGCGGGACAGCAGCAGCGCTGCCCGCTTGAGATCGTGCCCGACCTTCGACACCCGCGGAGACTCGAGCGCTGGTTTCAGTGGGGCGAGCAGCTCGTCCAGCCCGTTTCCCGGAGAGGCGATGACGGCTGGCTCTTCGTCGCCCGCCGACAGCGCCAGTCCCAGCAGCGGCGCGGAGAGCGCCGCGCCACCGCCGTCCACCACCTGGACGGCTGCCTCGCCTGCGCGCTCCAGCTCCGCCGCCAGGGACTCGGCCTCTTTCGGTGTGGTGATCGCGCGGAAGGGCGCGCTCGCAGCCGCCGCCGCGGTCTCGAACCGCTTCAGTATGCTGCGGAAGTCAAGCCGGCGGAAGATGCCGACCAGCCGGTCGCGGTCCGGCTCTTGGAGGCGCAGCTTCGCCGGATCGAACTCGATGGGGAGGTCGCGCACCAGCTCGGAGAGGAGCTTGGCCCGGCGCGCCACATCGGCATGGGCGGCAAGCGCGGCGGCGATGCGCGGCGGCTTGACCAGCGTATTGTCCGCGAGCAGCTTCTCCAGCGACCCGAACTGCGCGATCAACTGGCTCGCGGTTTTCTCGCCGATGCCGGGCACACCCGGGATGTTGTCGCTGGTGTCGCCCCTGAGCGCCCGGTAGTCACACAGTTGGTCGGGCGAGAGACCGTACCGCTCCTTCACCCCGGCGGCGTCGTAGACTTGGGTATCGCTAATCCCCCGCCGGGTCACCATGATGGAGACACGATCGGAGGCGAGCTGAAGCTCGTCCAGGTCGCCAGTCACAATAAGGACGCGGCGCCCATCCTGCTCCGCCCTGGTAGCGAGCGTGCCGATAACATCATCGGCCTCATAGCCCTCCATCTCGTAGACGGGGATCCGCATCGCCGACAGGATCTCGCGGGCCATGCCTATCTGCGGACCCAGCTCGTCGGGCATCGCCCGGCGGGTCGCCTTGTAGTCCTCGAACATCTCGTGTCGGAAGGTCGGCCCGGGCAGGTCGAAGGCGACCGCCACCATCTCCGGCTGCTGCTCGTCGAGCACCTTGAGCAGCATGGTGGTGAACCCGTAGGCGGCGTTGGTCACCTCGCCCTGTGCGTTGGTGAGCGGCGGCAGCGCGAAAAAGGCGCGGTAGAGCAGGCTGTTCCCGTCAATCAGGACCAGCCCGCCCTCGCCTGGAGCGCGCGCTGCCGGCTGCGCCTGGGTCACATCGCGCCCTGCCGTGTCCGGTAGCTCGGGTCTTGCTCGAGCGCGCCCTGCACCAGTCGGGCGGCGACGTCATCGTAGAGCACCCCGCCGGTGATGCTGACCGTCCGTGACTGGGCCGACCCGCCGAAGATCCGCTTCAGCCAGGCCGGCGCGCCGTACTCCTTCGTTTCCGGCCTGCCCTTGATGCCGCCCCGTTTCCCTGCCTCGGCCAGCGCTTCGCTCATCCCCCCGATCTGATCAACCAGGCCGTTATCCTTCGCCTGCTGGCCGGTGTAGACGCGGCCGTCGGCGAGCGCAAGCACCTTCTTCCGATCCATCTTGCGGCCCGTCGCGACTGCATCCACGAACTGGCCGAACACCTGGTTGATGATCGTGGTCATCACCTGGCGCGCCTCATCGCTGAGCGGGCCGGTCGGCGATCCCATGTCCTTCAGCTTCCCGCTCTTGATGGTGTCGGTCTCGACGCCGATCTTCTCCATCAGCCCTGCCATGTTCTGGTGCATGGCGATGACGCCGATGCTGCCGGTAAAGGTGGCGGCATCGGCGAAGATCACGTCGGCCGGGGAGGACACATAGTAGCCGCCCGAGGCCGCAACATCGGCCATCGAGACAACGACCGGCTTGCCCGCCTTGCGGGCGCGGTTGACCGCGTCGTAGATCTCCTGGGAGCCGGCGGCCGATCCCCCTGGGCTGTTCACGCGAAGCAGGATCGCTTTCGAGTCACCGTCCTCGATCGCCCCCTGAATCTGCTTCACCACATCATCCGAGCCCGTCGCCGCGCCGCCGAACATCGAGAACCCCGATTCTCCCGCGACGATGACGCCCTCGATCCGGATCAGCGCCACCCCCTCCCCGCCGGACTCAACCTGGCCCATGCCCCCGACCAGACTGACGGCCGCGATGACCAGCAGCAGTATCCCCGCCATCGCCGCCAGCAGGCAGCCGGCGAGGGCGAAGCCGCACCCCCACTGCCAGATCGGTCGGGCCGGCCTGGGCGGCGGCCCCCACGCAGGCGCGTACACCGGAGGCGGGGGCGGCGGAGGCGTCTGCGGTGGTGGTGGTTGCGGAGGCAGCTGTTCGGTCACGTAACCCTCCCTTGGGCATCAGGTTGACACTGATCGCGTCGCGCCATTATACTCGCCTGGGGCCATACGTTGGGCAGGAGCTCGTCTCCTGCCTGGTTGGGATAGAGGATTGGTGGCCAGGGCCTCTCTCTAGCCCCTAGCTGGCTAAGCCCGCCCAAGGCGGGCCGCCATCGCGGCCGACACAGTCGGCCTAGCCACCCTAGTCCCTGCAGTTATGCCGGTGTGGCGGAATGGCAGACGCGCCTGACTCAAAATCAGGTGGGGGCAACCCCATGGGGGTTCAACTCCCTCCACCGGCATGCCCGCTACAGAAGTGGGGAGTGTGGAGCAATGGGGCAGTAGAAAGCGGCGCAGGAAACAACGGCCGCAGCTCCGTTGCGTCAGGAGGTCTACGGTCGCTCCCCCAGAGCGCTCGCGTGGCTTCTGAGATGGGTCCCCGGCTGCTCGCGGTTAGCCGTTCTGGCACACTTGTTGGCGGAGAGAGCTAGGCTGGCCGTTCGTCGCTCATCTGCGCCACCCGACAGAGCGCCCACACGAGCAGCATGCCTAGGCTCCAGAGAGCAACGCCGGCTGCGAGGAGCATTCCTGCCATCATCGTGTCCTCCGAGACTCCCTGCCTGACACCTCACGGACAACTACCGCATACTGGACGCGGAGGCCAACACCCGACACCGGCAATGCTCACCGGGCGACAGGCCTGCTTGCCTCAGGCGAGCCCGCCCGCCTCCGGCTGGTTCCTCGGCGTGGCGAGAGCGAACACAGGGGGATGAAGAGAGTGCGTTGAAGGGGGGGGTGCGGGGGATTCCGGAGCGAGGAGGGATGACGATGAGCGGGGGCACGTGGGGGGCGCTGTTCGCAGTGCTCGTGTGGGTGCTGGCGGCCGCGATGGGGCCGGCCTGCTTTGGGAGTCAGGAAGACCCTGGCCCGGTGGCCCCGGACACAGGGGCAGCCTATGGCGATCTGGGCCGCTGGCAAGAGGCGGCGGACACCTTCAAGCAGGCCGCCAGCCTCAATCCCGACGAAGCCAGGTGGCACCACTATCTCGGGTTCGCCTATGCCAACCTAGGCCACTGGCAGGAGGCGATGGAGGCGTATAAGCGAGCCATCGGCCTCAAGCCCGATGAAGCGAGGTGGCACTACCACCTCGGGCTCGCCTATCGCAACCTGGGCCGCTGGCAAGAGGAGTTGGATGCGTACAAGCAGGCCATCCGCCTCAAGCCCGACTACGCGCAGGCGTACTTCGACCTCGGCTTCGCCTACAGCGATCTGCGCCGCTGGAAAGAGGCGGTGGAGGCATACAGAGAGGCCGTCCGTCTCAAGCCCGACTACGCGGAGGCGTACTACGAGCTCGGGCTGGCCTATGGCCAATTGGACCGCTCGGAAGAGGAGCTGGAGGCGTACAAGCAGGCCATCCGCCTCAGGCCCGACTACGCGGTGGCCTACTACGACCTCGGGGTCGCGTATGGTGGCCTGCGCCAATGGAAAGAGGCGGCGGAGGCCTACAAGCAGGCCACCCGCCTCAGGCCAGACTACCTGAAGGCGCGCACCAACCTCGGCATCGCCTATGCCTGGCTGGGCCTCTGGGAAGAAGAGCTGGAGGCATACAAGCAGACAATCAGCCTCAAGCGCGACGAGGCGATGGTGCACCACCTGTTCGGGTTTGCCTATGCCCGCCTGGGCCGCTGGGAGGATGCGGCCGCGGCCTTTGAGCGGGCCGTCAGCCTCAAGCCCGACGAAGCGGAGTGGCACTACCTCCTCGGGCTCGCCTATGCCCAGTTGGGCCGCTCGCAAGAGGAGCTGGAGGCCTATAAGCAGGCCATCCGGCTGGAGCCCGACTACGCCGAGGCGCACTACGATCTCGGGGTCGCGTACGCACTTCTGAGCCGCTGGGAAGAGGCGCTGGCGGCTTACAGGCAGGCCATCCGCGCGAAGCCCGACTACGCGGAGGCGCATTACAACCTCCGGCTCGCCTATGAACGCCTGGGCCGCCGGCCAGAGGAGCCACAGGTGTTCGAGTGGGTCGGCGAGCTCCGATTCACCCACCGCGACCGCTTTACGCCCGACGAGAAGGCGAGGGTGGAGGCGAGGGAGCACTACGAGTCCGGGCTCGACAGTGGCGTTGAGGGCCGCTGGCAGGAGGCGGTGGAGGCCTGCAAGCAGGCCGTCAGCATCAAGCCCGACTACGCGGTGGCGCACTACCAGCTTGGGCTCGCATATGGCAAGCTGGGGAGCTGGCAGGAGGCGGTCCAGGCTCTGAAGCAGGCCACCGGCCTCAGGCCCGACGTCGCGTCAGCGCACTGCCAGCTCGGCGTTGCCTATCGCTATCTGAGCCACTCGCAAGAGGCGGTGGAGGCCTTGAGGCGGGCCATCAGTCTCGAGCCCGACTACGCGGAGGCGCACTACCAACTCGGGCTCGCCTATGCCAGCCTGGGCCGCCGACAGGAGGCGCTGGAGGCATTCAAGCAAGCCGTCAGCCTCGACCCCGACGACGCGGAGTGGCACTACCAACTCGGGTCTGCCTGTGCCAGTCTGGGCCGCTGGCAGGAGGCGGCGGAGGCCCTCAAGCAGACCATCAGTCTCAAGCCAGGCTGTGCGGAGGCGCACTACCACCTCGGAGTCGCCTATGACCATCTGGGGCGCTCGCAAGAGGCGGAGGAGGTCTACAAGCAGGCCGTCCGCCTCGAGCCCGACTACGCGGAGGCGCACGTCAACCTCGGGGTCGCCTACCTTGAGCTCGGCGACCGCGATGCTGCCCTGGAGGAGTATCGCATCCTGCAGAAGCTCGACCCCGGCCTGGCTGCGACGCTCTTTGAGCGCACCAACCCCTGAGGGGCCCGGCGTCGACGCGCCGGCAGATGCTACCCGCTCGTGGCCCTGCCCCGTCTCGCTTCTCCCGACGCCCGCGGCAGGGCTCACGCTGCCCAAGGCGAACGATATCCTCCGAAGGCTATCGGCACCCCTGGAGGTTAGCGATCATGCGCGCGCGGCTCTTGCTGCTGGCAGCAGCATGCCTCACCTGTTCTGCTGTTCCGGCGATCGCCTGGGGCCCGGCCGGACACACGGCTATCATGGGGGGAGTGGCTCAGGCGCGGGGCATTGGCTCTGCCAATGGGTACCTCGGGCTTCAGGCGGTATACGGAGCAATCGCGCCCGATCTCGCGTGGCAGGCGTCGGAGCCGCTCCAGAGCACCCTCAGCGCGGCCACCCACAACGACCCGGGCTATGCGGAGCCGTGGGACAACTCCGGCTCCCAGATCGAGCGCACCTTCGCCTGGGGCTGGCTCTCCCACAACCAGGCCTGGGGCGCCGACTATTACGCCCACACCGGCGACCCGTTCGCCGGAACCTGGCCCGCCCCCAGCCCGGGCTACGTGGTGGAGCGAGCGCAAGCGCTCGCCGCGAGCACTGGCATCACCGAGGCGGTGGCGCACGACTACATCGAGGCTGCTACCGACCTGCTGCTCGATCAGCAGTACCCGAACCTCAACCTGCCCGGGATCCTGCGGAGTGCGGCTGCCCAGAGAAGCTCACAGGTCCCCTCTCTCCTCGTGCGCAGCTACGCCGACCTCCCCGGGGCCAGCCGGCTGACGATTCGCACGCTCGAAACCACCTTCCGCACCGGCATGCTCGCCTACGCGGAAGCGCTGGCGCTGCCCACGTGGCAGGATGACGCGTCGTTCGCTGCTGGACTGGCGGTCTACCACGGGCTGTCCCCGGAGAAGTCAACCGCCTGCCTGTCCGCCGCCAAGGAGCTGTGTCTCTCGCCCGAAGCCGACTACCGGGAGGCGATCGAGGCGACCATCACCCTCGTCGCCGCCGGCCCCTGGCCGTAGGGTGCACGGGGCGTCGCCGTCTCCTCGAAGTCAGTGAGCAGTGCTGCTCGCCAGCATGGACATCGCCGCCGCCCACGCGTACACCGTGGCCACCAGCCCAAGTAACGTCGTGATGACCCCCAGCAGGCAGAGACCCCACCCGGCGAGCTTGCCCCGCGACAGGGCAATCCGCAGTGCTGCCGCAATGCCAAGCACGCCGGGGCCAATAATCAGCACACTGCCCCACCAGCATCCCCAAAGCGCACTGGAGGCGCCGCTGAGATGGAACACGAAGTCGGCGGCGAGCGCCTGCAGCGTCACGATGCTGCACACCGCAGCCGCAAGCGCGAGGCCCGACACGCCCGGTCGCTGCTTCCCGTCGGCCATGCATCCCCCTTTCGCCGGCCCACGGTGGTGGCCGTTTCCCCCTCAACTCTCTGATCTCGACTCCCTACTCCTCCACGAAATGCCCAACCCCCCTCAGCCGCCGATACCGCTGCGCGACCAGCTCGTCGAGCGGCATCGCCCGCAGTCGTCCGAGCGCGGCGAGGATCGCTTGCTTCACGCTCGCCGCGGCCGCCGCGGGATCGCGATGCGCGCCGCCGGTTGGCTCGGGGATCACCTCGTCAACCGCGCCAAGCTCCTTCGTGCGCGCAGCGGAGAGGCGGAGCGCCTCCGCCGCCTCGGGACCACGCTTGGGGTCCCGCCCGAAGGCCTCCAGGATCACCGCACACGACTCCGGCGGGATGACCGAGTAGATCGAGTGCTCCAGCATCATTACATGGTCGGCCACCGCCATCCCGATCGCCCCTCCGCTGCCGCCCTCGCCGATGATGATCGCGACGATCGGTGTTCTCAGCGACGACATCAGCATCATGTTCTCGGCGATGGCGTTGGCGATGCCGCGCTCCTCCGCCTCCAGGCGCGATTCCGCCGCCGGTGTATCCACGAAGCTGAGCACCGGCAAGCTGTACGTCTCCGCCAGCTTCATCACCCGCCCCGCCTTGCGATACCCCTCCGGGCGAGCGCTGCCGAAGTTGCGGAACTGCCGCTCCTTGACATCCCGCCCTTTCTGGTGGCCGATCACGGCGACAGGCGCACCATCGAGCCAGGACAGGCCGGCGACAATCGCTGGATCGTCGCCGAAGCGCCGGTCGCCGTGCAGCTCGACAAAGTCCTCGAAGATGGCGCCGATGTAGTCGAGCGTGTATGGCCGGTCGGCGTGGCGGGCGAGCAGAACGTTATCCCAGGCGTTCAAGCGTGCAAACACCTCCCGGGTGATCTGCTCCTGCCGGCGCCGCATGTCGGCCACCTGCGCGCCGACCTGGGCCCTCCGCTCCTCGCTGACGCTAGGCGCGGCAAGCAATCGCTCCAGTTTCGCGATGTCCTCATCAACCTCTCGCAGTTGCCTGTCTACCTGCTGCCACCGACTCACGGCTCCGTACTCCAGG
>Ga0315275_10004618_pt1 | contig 12913 bp, 12 predicted proteins | sample YL17G03_0_MG_FD_205557 | JGI IMG/M metagenome (GOLD analysis project Ga0315275, IMG submission 205557) | Sediment microbial communities from Yellowstone Lake, YNP, Wyoming, USA - YL17G03_0 | ecosystem: Environmental > Aquatic > Freshwater > Lake > Sediment | place: USA: Wyoming | collected... | reverse complement strand
TCATTACTGTTATCAAAATACCGGCAACCATCGATTTTCCCATTCGGCTCAGTGGCGGTCCCGTAGTTTACACCATTCAGCACATGGGAGGTGGAATCGACGATATTGCCGGTTTCGTTCATATGATGAACGAATAAGTAACCAGCATTCCAGGTGCCTTGGGGGTTTTGTTGGCTGCTGCAGAGAGCATTGCCGTAGTACACGTAGAATTTGGTATTGGTTGTCGAGGAGAGACTGGTGACGTTCACCCATGTGACAAGTCGACCAGTGGTACTTTGATATAGTTCAATCTCATGGTTTAGTTTATTCCCTTGGGCATCAGTGAAGACGATATCATCGCCGTCAGGTTGAGCGTGAGCAGCAAGGTCTGCATCTGAGGACAGGTTGATGAGTAATGGGAAGTTCTTCAGGTTTGCATCAACTTTGGTGCGATCAATGTTGATTTCTTTTCGGTACATCCAATTGATGTCCCGCCAGGGATCATTCGGATCTGAACGAACCGATGGGAGAACCGTCCCCATCATGAAGATGATGGTAATGTAGACAACGAGTGTTTTGTTCAGATATTTCCTTGCATTCAGAATTCCTTTACTTTTTCTTCTATAAATATGGCTCTTATTCATGTTCGCACCTTTTTTTTATTTTTTTAATTTGGTTTTACTAATTTTTTCTATATTTTGAAATGACATTCTCTCAATATTTGATATCTATAGAGTAAAAAACACTTTAAAGGAATCATTAGTGACCAACCTTTTCTGTAGTTGTTTTTTTATAATCATCTTTATTAATATGGGAGGGGTTGCAAGCATATTTGTTAAACTTCTTTATTTTATAATTTTTTAGGCTGTTTATTGAATCATACGAAATTTCACATACATTTCTTCTTTTATCTATAATAAAGGCCCCCTTTCCTGAAGGTATAATGTCTATTATGATTTTTATTTTTTTTTAATTATAAAGTAACTATACTTTACGAATTTATAAAACTTTCTATATTACAAACTTAAAATAAAACAGATTTTAAGTTTTATTGAGATTAATTGTTTTTTCCCTTTGAATTTTTATTTTTTATGCACTATATCGTTTAATATTTTATCTGTTTAAATGGTTTTTAGAGTTATTAGATTTTATTAATCAAAAGAAAGGAAAAAGCATCATTGATACCTAAGTTTTATGTTATTTTAAGCCAGAGATGTACCTCTCTATAGGCGCTCTCGATTTTCTGTTTTGCTATATCATTATAATCTTTCCCGAAATACATTTCCACCGGTGTTGTATACAAGAGAAATGCGAGTTTGAATTCCCCTTTTTTATTTATTGAAAAGGAATAATTAAACTCCCATTGAGGTAGTTGTTTTGTTATATCCGTTGGAGGTAATTTAATTGTTATTTTATCCATATACCACATATGGTTGTATATTGTTTCGTTTTCCTGTGTTGATTCATTAAATATAATAGTTTGATTGATGAGCCATACCTTAATTGAATAATTCATAATTTTATATTCATGATTTACAAGCCCGAGTATGATGCTTGCGTTTTCCTCTGCACTGAGGTATCTTGGATAATCTGTTGTGTTTCCTGTAGGTCCAAGAATATAGAATACTGTGAATGTTTCCCCAATTTTTGGGGTAACGATTATATAGAAAACTGATGCCGCTGCGATAATTGTTGAGATACCCAATATGATTGTAAGACTATTTTCCAAGGTGTTATGAGATTTTATAAGAGATACATTAAAAGAAAGAATGAATCGTTGTTCGAGAGGTGTTGTTTTCCAACGGTAGAATGCGATAGATCCTACACTTATAATAAAGAAGAATAATGAAAGAAGAATCGGTTCAAGACGTATTTGCCATGGTGTAAAGTTTAGTATCAATCCAAGAAGTGAAACGATGGCGATAGAGAAACCAAAGCTCAGCGCAATTCTCTCCATGGTGTCAATTCCTTTATTTCCTTTTTTTGTTGGAAAAAGTGCGAAGACAAGGGCATATCCGGGGATGAATAGGAGGAAGGGTAATCCTAGGATTGTTCGTATAGTAGTATCATTCGAGAGTAGCGAGAGGGGTAGTAAAATATTTGCCCATACTATACACAGTATAATATCGATGGGGTATTTGGTAAATAAGATCTTCATGGTTCTCCTTTATATTCCTGCAATAATTAGTATCCTATTTGAGATTAGTATTAAGAAGATTAAAAAAAATACAAAAATTGAGATGTGTAATCGATTCCTAAGATGGATTGGGAGAGACTCTGATATGAATTCATTTATGATAAGCAATCCTATTGTTATCAGAATAAAAATGGCGTCAAAACTAATATCTGTTATCGTTGTAATAAAAAACACAATTATTGTCCATGCAATAATACATAATATTATTATCGAATCAGTAAAACGGTTAGTTGTCTTTTCTCCTGTTTTCAGAAAAATGATAAAGAACCCTATCAATGTCATAGTGATACTTATTTTTATGGAAACAGGATTGGGGATACAAAGAAGAAAAACACCAAGAGCGATAAATATTATTCCAACATTGTGACGTTGAGAGAATTTTATGTTATCACTATAAATTCGATTAAGTAATTTTTTCAATAATTCAACTCCTCTAATTCGACATTAAGACGTTAAGTTAAATTGTTTTAAATCTCTTTCTCCACTAGATAGATATTGGAGGATTCCAAGAATGAAAAAATAAAATCTTAAAAAATAATTCTTTTTATCTCATTTTTTGCTTTTTATAGTTACGACTGGGAATATAATGTGATCTGGTGTGATAACATATGACCTGGAGATGAAAAACTGTATCCCTAAAAAAATGAAAAAGTTTTTAAGTAAAGATATCAATTGTTTTAAATACAATCTCCAATATCTAGAAATCGGATAATATAACGAGATAATAAAATCCTTTGGAAAGAATTAAGAATAATATCGATGGTAAATAATAATGAACCCATCAAAAGAAAAAGGAGAAACTGCAATAAGAGAATATCAGAAGGATATTATGGCAATGAATATCTTAGCTGGAGGCGCTTTTTCGCCAGAGCAATCATATTTGTATTTAGAATCATTCGATAATTTGAAACATGGCGTTGTTGGTGCCTTATCAAATGAATATTTAAAAGATTTAATAGATGTCTTAAAGGAATAATATTCAAGGAAACTACATGAAAATAGCTCTTGTGTGTAATTTGGGTGGTCATCTTACGCAAATGTTTTTTTTATTAGAAGCTTTTGAGAATCATGATATTTTTTTTGTTACTAATAATGATCCTAGGATAAAACAGGTTAAATATAAGAAATTTTTATTAGAATATATTAATTTAAACCCATGGAAAATGATAAAAGCTTTTATCAGAACTTTTGAAATTTTAATAAAAGAGAAACCAGATATTATTGTAAGTACAGGTGCAGAAATCGCAATTCCTTTTTTTATTTTAGCTAGGATACTGGGAATAAAAACTATCTACATAGAAAGTTGGAGTAGGGTGAAAAACATGTCAAGAACTGGAAGAATTCTTTACTATATTGCCGATGTTTTTTTGGTTCAATGGATAGATCTTTTAAAAAAATATGGGAAAAAAGCCCGATATGAAGGGGGTGTAGTCTGAAAGAATGATCCTTGTAACCGTAGGTGCTACTCCTCTTGGTTTTGAGCGCCTAGTTAAAAAGATGGATGAAATCGCTGGTAGATTAAATGAAGAAGTGATTATGCAGATAGGAGGAACAAAGTATGTACCAAAACATGCTAAATCGTATACTTATATCGATAATGAGAAAATGGTAGAATTTTACAATGAAGCCAATATTATCATTGCCCACGATGGAGCAGGAACTTTATTAATGACATTAATCTTGAATAAACCAATTGTTGTTGTACCTAGATTACAAAAATATTATGAGTGTGATTATGAAAATAAATTTGACCTTGCTGAAGCATTAAAGGATATGAATAGAGTTATCGTAGTGTATGATATCGAAAAACTTGAAGAAAGCATTGAAGGCGCAAAATCCTTGAAATATGGAAAATTTGTTCAAAATAAAAAACTCATCTCATTTTTGAAGGGTTACATTGAGGAGTTAGACGAGGGCATTAAAAGTGGCATCTAATGATATTAACATCTTAGTGATTGCTCCAAATTATTGTTGGTTCATTAAACATAATGTCGAAGCCGTAAGTAAATATGTAAATAAAATTCATGTTCTCGTACATCACAATTATCTTGCAGAAATTTCTACCTATATTCCTTTCGACGGTTATGTTGAAGTTGTTAGACAGTTTTATGTAAAAGATAAACTGATAGATGCAGAAGGAATACCAGATAATGTTAATGTCCATATAGTATCCTCGTTATATTTGATTCCTGATGGAAGAAATAAAAGACTTAGTGATAAAATAGCAAGGCAATATATGAGTTATATAAAAAAACATGGAATCGAGTTTGACATAATACATGCACATTTCATATATCCCCAAGGGGATGTTGCTATAAAATTGGGGAGAAAATTTAACATTCCAGTAATTATAACTGCTCATGGTTTTGATGTTTATAATATGCCCTTTAGAGACGACAAATGGAATAAAAAAATTAAATGGATTTTAGATAACTCCGATCATGTTATAACCGTTAGTGAGATCAACAGAAGGATATTAGTGGATAAACTTAAGATTGGGGGGGAGAAAGTCGCCGTTGTTCCTAATGGTTTTGATCCAGGTAAATTTAAACCAATTTCAAAAACAGACGCACGAGAAAAACTCAACTTGCCCAAAGATAAAAAAATTATTTTAAATGTCGCAAATCTATACACAGTCAAAGGGCAAATTTTTTTAATCAAATCTATGAAAGGTGTTATAAAAGATCGTCAAGATATTTTTTGTGCAATAGTCGGTGGTGGAGGTTTAAGAAAAAAATTAGAACAACTAATTAGAGAATTAGATTTAGAAGACTATGTGAAACTATTCGGCGTAAAACCTTATACTGAACTTCCCCTATGGATGAATGCAGCTGATATTTTCGTTCTTCCAAGTATAAATGAAGGAAATCCTAGTGTGATGTTTGAAGCTTTGGGTGCTGGATTGCCCTTTATTGGAACTAAAGTTGGTGGGATCCCGGAAGTAATAATTTCTGAAGATTATGGTTTACTAGTTGAACCTTCAAACCCAACAGATTTAACCGAAAAAATTATCATTGCATTGAATAAAAAATGGGAAAAAGAATTAATACGAAAATACGCTCAACAATTTACTTGGGATAATATATCGAGACAAACATTGAATATTTATCATACAGTTAGAGAAAATCACGCGACGAATAAAAATGTGAACGGTTGATATAAATGAAAAAATTAAAAATAATCAATAACTGTGGAATGTCGTTATGAAAAATGGTTTTTTAACTCTTATCAAACTACCTGATTTATTACTGTCCCATGTTTATTTAAGATTCTTTCATGAAAAAAATGCTTTAATCATATTTACCTTTCATATAATTTTTAGGAATAATGAGGAACCCACTTTAAATCATGTAAAACCTCAGCTTGGGATCACCGTTGACCAATTTAGTCAATTTGTACAATATTTTTTAAATCATGATTATTCTTTTATTACTCCTAATGATATTATAAACGGACTTGATCCTAAAAAAAAATATATTATGGTGACCTTTGATGATGGATATTTCAATAACATACATATTCTACCTGTTCTAAAGGAATATAAAATTCCCGCTGTCTTTTTTATTTCTACTAATAATGTAATAAAAAATAAATGTTTCTGGTGGGATGTCCTCTATAGACAACGAATAAAGACTGGTTTATCTATTGGAGAAATAAGGCACGAGGGTAGCCAATTAAAAGCTAAAAAAAATCAAGAAATAGAACAATATTTAATGACTAGATTTGGGGAAAAAGCATTTCACCCTATAAGTGATATTGACAGGCCGTTTACTCCAATGGAGCTAAAAACTTTTTCCAGAGAAAAATATGTGTGTATTGGAAATCATACCAGCGATCATACGATTCTAACGAATTATAATACAGATGAAATAAAATCTCAGATGCGTGATGCTCAGGATTACATTCATGACATTACTGGAATTTCTCCGATTATTATCTCATTCCCTGATGGTAAATATTCTGATGAAGTTATGAATGCTTCAAAAGAAATTGGATTTCAACTTGGGGTTACAGGTGATTTTAAAAAAAATTACCTACCCATTAATGGTGATAAGAATAACTATATGCGTTTAGGAAGATTTGATATGGGTAGGAGTAACGAGATATTTCAGTTATATGCATTATTCAGGTCAGATTCTACCCTTATTTATAGACAAATTCAAAATTTTTTAAATAAGAAAAATCGGTAACAATGACAATAAGGGCTATAGTAAAGTAATTTAATTTTCTAAAGTTTTATATGGTGTTTTTGTTTAACTTTTTAAGGTAGAGATCATATCATATGTTCTGAAAGGATCCGGATATCTACAGGATAAAGAAGTTGATGAATTAAAGGAGAAAAACTGGTTAAGAAAGATTAATAAAAATGTGAAAGCTTAGCAGAATGAGATTATGCAAGTGATTAATAAAAAAATATTCATGTTCAATGTCAAGGAAGTGCATTTTTCAGAAAATCCTTTTGACATCGAGGGATGCGATTTCGTAAACTTTCCCCATTGTAAAAACAAAGTTGAGGTCAAAGGATTTTTTTGCCATAAAAAATTTACATCCATCTTAGATTTAACTCAGGATTTAGATACAATTTGGCAAAACTTTCACACTAATACAAGACGTGGTATCAGACGAGCAGAAAGAGAGGGTGTCAAAATCCGGATCAATTATAGATATGACCAATTCTTTCAGATATATAAAAATTTTAGGGAAAAAAAAGGGTTAAAATCTTACTTTGAAGTTTTCGATGTGGGGATCTACCCTCTAGAGGTTATGAAAAAAAATGGAACCCTATTTGTAGCCGACAATAACGGTGAAATCTTAGGTGGAATTATATTTCTGAATGATACATCTCGTATCGAGGGCTGGATTGGTGCTACAAAAAGACTTGAAAGTGAAAAAGAGCATCATGTATTAATAAGCTGTGCTTATCGTCTAATCATCTGGGAAGCAATTAAATATGCTAAAGAACAGGGTTTAAAAGAATTTGATTTTGGAGGATTATTCCCAGAAAATGAAGCAGAAAAAGATCCAGCAAAAAAGGGGATAAATTCATTCAAATTATCATTCGGAGGCGGAGTGACGTCCCACTACTCATATGAAAAGAGTTATTCTAAAATCCTTTATCTTGCTAATCTTTTATATCATTTAAATAAAGGTATTCGATGGCAGTAGAACTATTTTTTAACATAGGCTGCCGAAATTTTCTAATATTTTTAATACATTAGAATTGACAGGTAAAGGCATGAGTCTCGTAGCAGCCTTGAAAATGGTCACCTGAGGACGCTTATCAGGCGTTCCAGGATAAAATGAGAGAAAAGAAGAAAAGCGGATGTTGAGATGACGTTATTAAAAAACCAGAATGAAGTTAATTCGGGATACCACAATCCTTATTTGTGATAGAAAGGTTGATACGAGTTAATAGTGTTACTCATCCTATATATCTGTTAAAAAAATTAAATCTAACTAAGTTAGGGTAATTAAAATGGAAAATCATATGTCTAAAAAGGTAAAAATCTGTCTTTTATGTGAATATGCTTATTCGTTACTTACTGGCGAAACTGATGAGATTGATATTGGTGGTGCAGAGCTACAAATGTCCATACTTGCGAAAGAGTTAGCTAAAAGATTGTATGATGTTTCTTTTGTTACATTTCAAAAAACGAGAACATCATTCAGATTATTTGAGAATATAAAAATTTATAATGCATTCGATTGCAAAACCAGTGGTTATACATATCTACATCCTTGGAACATATACAAATTACTAAAAATATTAGAAATTATAGATGCGGACATATACATTCAAAAAGGAAAAAGTCCTTTAATCAGCGTGATATCATTTTATTCAAAATTAAAAAATAAAAGTTTTATACATTTACTTTCTTCTGATAACAGTGCAAGTAGTGATTTAAATATAAAGACTATAAAGAATCTAAAAAATATTATTTATCGATATGGCGTAAAATATTGTGATTATGTAATTTGTCAAACGAATCATCAAAAAGAGTTGCTAAATAATACTATAGGCAAGATGGGAAGAGTAATAAAAAATATGTGTATTATCAATCAAAAAGAAAATGTCCGGAATAAAACCAATAACTTGAACGTACTTTGGGTTGGAAGATTGTCAAAAGCGAAAAAACCAGATTTATTTTTGCTATTGGCAAAAAATATTCCTGATTTTAGATTTTGGATGATAGGAGCTATTTCTAGTAGTGAAGAATTAAATTATTATCACGAAATCAAAGAATCTGCAAAGATGATAAAAAATTTGGATTTTATCGGATTTGTTCCACATAATAAAATATTTGGATACTATGAAAAATCGTGTTTATTAATTAATACATCGCCTAATGAAGGTTTTCCAAATACATTTCTTGAAGCATGGAGTTGTGGAATACCTGTAGTGTCCTTAAATTTTGATCCGGATGAAATAATCTGTAAATATGAGTTAGGTTTTCATTCAATGACTTTTGATGATCTAGTAAAACATACTAGTCAATTACTTAAAAATGAAAGCATAAGAAATAATATAGGGATTAAAGCAAAGAATTACGTTTTAAGAGAACATAATGTCAATAATATAATAGATGAATATGAAAAAATAATTAATGAAATTATAGATATAGAGAAATCTAATCACCATAAAATGAGGGGCTAAAATATTTTCAAAATTTTTTCGAAAAAATTTTTATTCGATATATCAAAAATTATTAGGATATAACATTCTTGATCGTCTAGATGAACTAAAAAAAATGCAATGGTTACGTCCTGAAGAAAGACAAAAGTTACAATGGACGAAGTTGCAGATACTTTTAAAAAATGCTTATTTGGTACAAGTGCTTTTACTTCAGAGCTTTCATTCACTCCAGTCACCTGGAACAAATGTCTGATATCGCTACGCAGGCAAACAGTCAATTCCTGCGGCTGAACTTTCATCAGCAAGCCTCGTTATGTTACTGGCTGCACTCAGACCGCGCAGTATTCTCAGTCGCATTTAATAAAAATAAGAGTAGTTCTTAATTGTATAATACATGAATCTGAAAAGAAAAATATAGAAAAAAAGATCAAAATATTGATGATGCAGGATTGTGAAATATTATGGGAGTTTGTTCAAGATATTCCTCTAATAAACAGGGGTAAGTATTTATACACAAAATCTTTACTCTGGAGAATGAATAGATGAAGATTGCAATTTTGATTTATAGGTTCCCACCTATGTGGTGCGGTGGCGCAGAATTCGCTTCATACAACATTGCAAAAAATTTAGCACTAAGAGGCCATGATGTTCATGTAATTACCTCATGGGATGAATATCTTCCTAAAAGTAGTTTTCAGGATGGTTTTCATATTCATCGAGTTCATAAGGGGAAAATTAGATTTTTTTCAATGGCCTTCTTTTTAATAAATATTTTTTTTTGTTTGAAATCAATCCAACCTAATATCGTTCATGTTCAACAAATTTGGTTTGGGTGTATACCTGCATTTTTTTCAAAAAAACTTCTTAATAGACCGTATATTGTTTATATGAGAGGATCTGAAGTTTATCATATGTCTTTTTTTTGGAGAAAAATGTCGGAATTTTTATTAAAAAATGCAGGAAAAGTAATAGCTCTTTCAGAGGATATGAAAAGAGAATTACAGAAGATTTATTGCGGAGAGATTTTGGTAATACCTAATGGGATTGAATTAGATAATTATAAAAATTTACAAAAACAAAATTTTCGGGTAAGCAATAACAAAATAATAATATTTGTAGGGACTTTAAGACCAGTTAAAGGATTAATATATTTAATTAGAGCAATGGAGATAATTCACATTGAGATGGAAAATACAATTTTGATGATTATTGGTGATGGTGATGAGAGAAAATCTCTTGAAGGGATGGTAATAAAATTACACTTGGAAAAAGTAGTGATTTTCAATGGAGAGATTCCTAATAAAGATGTTCCTAAGTATTTGGTTCAAGGGGATGTTTTTGTATTACCGAGTCTTTCAGAAGGATTTCCAAATGTTATTTTAGAGGCTATGGCTGCTGGTCTTCCGATTGTGTCTACTAACGTCAATGGATTATCTGAGATCATAAGAAATGAAGAGAATGGTTATTTGGTCGAACCAAAAAATCCTCAACAACTCGCGGATAAATTATTACAGATATTAAAAAACCCAATACAAAGCAAAAAATTTTCAAATAATAATATCGAGAAAGTAGAAAAATATTCTTGGAAAAACGTTATTAAATATCTTGAAGATGTTTACATGAAAGTATTAGTAGGATAAACAAAAAAATATGATCGAAAAAAGGATTTCACAATTAGCTTTTATATGGATTTCTTTACTATTTTTTCTCAACTTAGAATATAATATTGCTGGTAGCAATGATTATTTAATCTTTTGGTTTTCAACATTATGTATCTTCGGTGTCATTCTATATCAAATTTTTTATTTAAAATATACTAATGGTTTTGTTCTTTTTGAAATTTTTATAGTGTTCCTCTTATTACATCTTGTTTATCAGGTGGGATTTTATGGATTAAATGGAAGTGATTCGTATGTCGATTATACGTTCCTTAAAACAATTTTAAAAGATCATAATTTTATCTTAGGGCAATATGTTGATGGATGGCCAATGATACATATTTTTTCTTCGATAGTCCATTTTTTTACTAAAATAGACCCTTTGTTAATTGCAAAATTTCTCCCATCTTTTATTTCTTCCATAATTGTTTTACCTATATATTTATTTGTTTATAAAATATATAATAATAAACAGATATCGCTTTTTACATGTCTTATTTATAGTACTGTCACTCAGTTCATCAGTATGGAATCACTTTTTGTAAGAGAAACTATTGCTCTATTTTTTATGATTTTTTTCTTTTATACGGTATATACGTCCAAACAAAAAAACGGAAAAAGTTTTATTTTCCTTTCTCTTCTATTAGTTCCAGTTATAGTATTCAGTCATCATTTCACTTCTTTTTTAATTCTCATTTTAATTGCCATTTATATTATAGTATCAAAAATAATACCCTATATCTTTTTCAAAAATGAAAATAATAAGAGTAGTTTATTCTTTTTCAAAAATGAAAATAATAAGATTAGTTTATCCGTTAAGATAAATCTAATTCCATTTTTTATATTGAGTTTTATCTCGATAATTGGTTATTGGGTTTATCATTCTGTAGATATGATAAAAAAATTCACTGATATATTTTATGAAGCTGTTGGAGCCAAAGATTTCGAAAGCTATGCAGCGGCAACAAACCTAGGGTCCACTATCGTTACGCTGAGAGGAAATATTATCTATTACGGCTTTTATTTCTTTATTTTTTTATTTAGTTTGATACTATTAATTAAATTTATAAAAGAAAAAAATAATCAAAAAATAGAAGATGTTTCGTTTACCGTGTTTTTCTATTTTTGCATTTTTTATTCTTTTCTCTCGCTATACGTCCTAGGATCATTAATTTTCCCAGATAGATTTTTTACATTTTTATGGATGTTTGGATTAATACCTTTAACAAGTTATATACTTATTTTAAAGAGGGATGTATTTAAAAAAATTCTTGTAATTCTTTTAATTTCATTTATGATTTTTAATATATATAATATTAATCCCAAGCTTCCGTCTGGTGACTTTGAGCTAGACGATACAATTCCTGGAGAAAAAGAGTACGCAATAGCAAAGACAATAAATTTCTCGTCAACATATTATGGGTATAGTGGTGTAATTAGTGCTATTTTTGATGTACAACAAATCCCTCCAGAACATTATGGTAGTTATACGGGAGTTAGCACAACTTGGAATACAACAGCAGCGAAAAAGAAGGCGGCGATAAATTTTATGAATATGAAGGACTTACGAAATTCGTCTAACATAGCTATAATACCAGAAAAAATCCTCTTACAAGATTTTGAAACAGTACAACAAAAATCAAAGGTGGCATATCTCCGGGTAAAAGAGGTTTTGTCATATAAAAATAATATAAATATAAATAAAATTTGTGATCTGGGTACCATATATGTAGTAAAAGGTGGTGGATGAAAAATTATCAATATTTTACGTACATATTTCTGTATTGCTGGTGCTTTAACTCTTTAATATTTTCCTTAAAAAGAATATCGCTCTACAAACAAAACATTGAATTTTACTTTCAATATAAAATAAGAGTTCAGCCCTTATAATTTCGTTTCACCTTCGTTCTTCGGCAAGCCCTTCGGTCTTACCGCATCCTCATTCGGCGGCGAACCCAGGCAGTCGTAGTCGTTGCTGCCTATCATCAACTTCAACTACATTATGATAATGTTGTTGATCTTTGCAATAATTATTGGATTGTTCCAAATTAATCATCCCTGTTGATTGATGGTGTTCATACCCCTTTCAGAAATCCTCAGTTGTGTACCCCTTCCGGAATCCAGGATGCATTTCAAATATTTTTTTAGAATTATATGACTTTAGTTTAATCTCTGCATTCTAAACCGAATATCTTTTTGGGATGTTAACTGGGAAATGAACATGAACGCCGCAAAACCAAAATTTCCAAACTAAGATCTGAAGCATTCCAAGTCCCAGAATGCCTGAATGCAAGTGTTGATATAGGATTTTTTTTTGAAAAAGTTATATCGTTTTTTAGTATTGAACATCATGGTCTCTAACCATAATTTTTTTGGGGTTACGTTATTTACATTTTTCAAAAAGATTTTTTCTCCTATCTCATCCGTGAAGGGGTAGGCGAAAGC
>Ga0315275_10004617_pt1 | contig 12913 bp, 7 predicted proteins | sample YL17G03_0_MG_FD_205557 | JGI IMG/M metagenome (GOLD analysis project Ga0315275, IMG submission 205557) | Sediment microbial communities from Yellowstone Lake, YNP, Wyoming, USA - YL17G03_0 | ecosystem: Environmental > Aquatic > Freshwater > Lake > Sediment | place: USA: Wyoming | collected... | reverse complement strand
AAATGACGGTACTTTCCTTTCTGGCGATATGGCAGCCAGAATAATCGACTTGGCAGGCGTTGTTGTTAATTCCAATACCCTGCCCGGGGATAAACTTACTGCTCACGCGAGTGGAATAAGGTTAGGAACTCCCTGGCTTACCCAACGCGGACTGGTTGAAATGGATATGGTCGAGATTGCTAATATCATTGCAGATATTCTTTTAGCTACCAAACCATATACAGTCGCAGGCAGTGGAAAATCACAGACTCGTGCGAAAATTGCATTTGATGTTTTGGAAAACGCAAAATTAAGAATACGTTCAATTATTGAGAGAACAAACAATAATGGTGATCTAACAACGTCAGGTTATCCATTCTTCTCATTTTCAGACGATTATATGAGTGAAGATAAAAATAATTTCATTTCCTTTACTCTAACTGGCAAAAAAATACGACAGGTTATCAACTATATTCTTCCTTTTTCTAATGAAGATATTGAGCGAAAGACAAGCGTTCAGGCCAGTATTTTTATCGATGGTCAGAAAGAAGAGTGTATTTTTACTATCATAGATAATCTCACTTTTCAGCTAACTTTTAATTCTCCAATTGCAGGTAAAGCAGCAGCTTGGCTGCGTGACCTCTCTGACGGGTTTATTTACTTTGATGAGGACCATGAAAGAAGAATTCCAGGCCCATTCCTTGTTGAGGAATCAAAACCTGTGGTGAAAATCAAGACCTTTCTAAAAGAAGATGTTTCAACCAAGCCATTCTTTGTAGGCATCTCCACTAAAGTTACAACCCAAAAACCAGAACTACCTGTTTTTAACTGGCCTCAAGATATAGAATCTCATTTAAAACGAACAACCTTATTTGACTGGCACATTAATCACAATGGGAAAATTGTCCCGTTTGCAGGATGGGAAATGCCAGTCTGGTATTCTTCAGTTGTTAAAGAACATTTTGCTACACGCAAGGCAGCTGGTTTGTTTGATGTAACTCACATGGGAGTTTATCAGGTGGAAGGAATCGATGCGCTTCCTTTCCTGGACTCGGTATGTGCAAATGACATCAGCGCGCTTGAGATAGGAGAATCTTGCTATACGCATTTTTTGGATACTGACGCAAATGTCATTGATGATTTGCTTGTCTATCATCATAATCTCGATGAGTATTTGGTCGTGGTTAATGCTGCAAATGATGACAAGGATTGGGCTTGGTTGAACGCGGTAAAAGATGGAAAGGTAAGAATTGATAACGAACGCCCTTGGTCTCTCTGTTTTGGTAAAAATGCCGTCTTGCGGAATTTAAGAAGCCCAGATGAAAAAGAGAATATGAGGGTTGATTTGGCATTGCAAGGTCCGCTATCAAAGCAAATTTTGATTAATGCAGGATTCAGCTCTGATGACATCAAGAAAATTGATAGCTTAAAACATACTCAATTATGTCACGCCAAATGGCAAGGCTTGGATTTAATTATTTCACGTACAGGCTACACAGGGGAAAAAATTGCATTTGAGATTTTTATTCATCCTAATACAGCCATAAAATTCTGGGAAAAATTATTCGAAGGCGGAACCTCCTACGGGCTTAAACCCTGCGGTCTTGGATCACGTGATTCCCTTAGAACTGAAGCGGGTTTACCGCTTTATGGCCATGAAATGGGTGGAACACTAAACTTGGGTGTCGGTGAGGCCGGGTTTGATTCGTATGTAAAGACTTATAAACCCTGGTTCATTGGGAGAAAACCATATATCGAACGAGAATCTAACCGTAAAAGTGTAGTCGTCAGATTCAGATTCGAGCAACAGCGCGTAAGAATGGCACATTCAGGTGATCCTGTTTTAAACGATAAAGGGAAAGTTATTGGAGTGGTGACCAGTTGTGCAATTGACTCCGAAGAATTCCTAACAGGTCAAGCATATATAGATAAACAATTTGCTGCAGAAGGAACTTCCCTATTCATATATCAAAATTCATCTGAAATTGATGAAATTGGTATAGCTAAATTGACTGCAGGGAATCGGATACCTCTGCCCTCAAAAGCTATTGTGATAAATCGTTTTGCTCATCTATAAAACCTTATCAGGAGAAAGAATGCAAACTTTATGGGAAAACAGGTACGCCCAAAGAACACAACAAATGAAGAGTTCAGCTATAAGGGAACTATTAAAATTTTCTGAAAGACCGGATGTTATTTCTTTCGCGGGTGGAATGCCAGCACCAGAGGTTTTTCCTATTAAACAATTCCAGGAGGCTTGCGTAAAGGTTTTGACCGAGAATGGAGCTGCCTGCCTCCAATATGGGTCAACCGAAGGCTACATGCCTCTAAAGGAGATGATTGCGAGGCATTCTGCTAGATATGGAATCAGTGTTACTGTTGATAATATTTTGCCAACCTCAGGCTCTCAGCAGGCACTTGATCTTATTGGACGAATTTTTATCAATCCGGGAGACCATATCCTGGTGGAATCACCCACCTATGTCGGAGCATTGCAGGCGTGGAGAACCTATGGCGCCGAATTTATTCCAGTGCCTTTTGATGAAGACGGGATGATCACTGATGAGTTGGAAGCCAGGTTACGTGCTGGCCCGAAATTCATTTATGTTCTGCCTAATTTTCAGAATCCTACTGGTGTTACGCTTTCCTATGAACGGCGCCTTAAACTCATAGAACTCGCGGACCGGTATGGAGTTCCCATTATTGAAGATGATCCTTATGGTCAATTAAGGTATGAGGGTGAGCATTTACCTGCGATTGAAGTACTTGATAGTCAAACCCGTTTGCAGAGTACATGTTATTCAGGTAATGTCATTTATTTGAGCACATTCTCAAAGACGCTTGCTCCGGGTATCCGCCTTGCATGGGTTGTTGCTCCGCCCGAGATTATCAACAAACTTGTCCTCGCAAAACAGGGCGCAGATTTACATACATCCACTTTTAATCAAATCGTCGCATATGAAGTCGCAAAAGGTGGCTTTCTTGACGAACATGTCAAGCTTATAAGAAAGACATACAAAGAACGATTGGATGTCATGATTGATACACTTGAAGAGCATATGCCTGAAGGTATCAAATGGACAAAGCCGAAAGGCGGTCTGTTCTTGTGGTTAACCACTCCTGAATGCTTGGATTGCCAAGATTTCTTCGAAGATGCTGTGAAAGAAAAAGTGGCCTTTGTTCCAGGTTCAACATTTTTTGCAGAAGGTGGTGGTCACAATACAATGCGCCTGAATTTTTCAAACGCAACACCTGAAAAGATCAATGAAGGTATTGGCAGATTAGCTAAGGTAATAAAAATTCATCTGTCGAAAAAATAAAGGTAAATAATTAAGAATTAGTACCTTTCTTCCAGATATGAAAATCTGCAAGGATTGAATTCCCGATAAATTCTCTAAGTATTGAGTTATCGGGAATTAGATCATTATTTATCGGTAAGAACCATTCTAAAAAGGCAAGAAGTCGTTTGGCTTCCAGATATCCTTCAGTTCCATAAGCAATTTGCCGTAAAAGCGGCTCAACGACTGGTTTAAGCGCTGCTAGTTCATATACCAATGCAGAATTAAAGATTTCATCAGCGTTTTCCTGATAAGGAAAAATATATTCCCTTTCTCCGCGCCGGACTGATTCCCACATTTCAATTGTCCGTTGGGCGCTAAATCCTCTAGTGTTTGCATCCCTGACAATACGCCTGAGCATGCGAGTATCTGTTGTAGAAATTCGATTGTAATAATCCAAATTCAACTGAGTCAGGCAGGAAACATATATCCTGAATGAGTTTTCGCGGTTTAGGTCTGCTAATAATAATGGGTTCAGACCATGAATTCCTTCAATTATTATTACCTGGTTCTTATTTAATTGAATTTCTCCACCAGGTTCGCTCTTGCCAGCTTTAAAGTTATACTTTGGCAGTTTTACCTTTTTACCCTCAAGAAGTGACTTTAAACATGTTCCCAGTAGAGATTTATTTATAGCATCGAAAGCCTCAAAGTTAAAAATCCCTCTTTCATCTTTAGGGGTTTTTTCCCGATCTACAAAGAAATTGTCCATTTCCAGCGCGAAAGGAGAAATTCCATGAGTCAATAATTGAATAGCCAACCTTTTAGAAAAGGTTGTCTTTCCGGATGAGGATGGACCAGCAATGAGCACTATTCTTGTTTTGGGAGCTCTGTTAGCAATTTTTGATGCAATCTGTGCTATTTTCTGTTCATGAAGCGCTTCTGAAACAAGAATTACTTCTCGAATGGAACCTGATGAAATTGAATCATTTAATGCTCCAGCGCTTTCAATATCCAGGCTTTGAAGCCATGCACCATATTGTTCGAAAATTCTTAATAATTTTTTATAAGATGGCATCGGAAACAATACTGTTGGAGTATTTCGCCTTGGATATTGCAAAATGAAGCCATCTCCCCGCTGAATTAGCTTGAAGACTCCCAGGTAACCTGTAGAAGGAACCATATATCCATGATGGTAATCGCGATGGGGACCTAATTGGTAAAGAATCAGGTATGGCTTATTTCGATATTTAAGCAATCGTAATTTATCTTTATACCCCTTTTCGTTGAAATACTTAATTGCCGCCCTAAGACTTACTTTTTCTTTATTAATCGGCAAGTCATTTTTTACCAATTCTCCCATTTTTTTTTCTAATTCTTTGATTTCCTCGCGTGAGAGTGGTACTCTACCAATAACCTTGCAAAAATACCCCCCACTGGGTACAGAATGATCAATCGCTATAAAATGGTCCGGATGTAGCTGTTCAAATGCTGTTTCAAGAAGGAATGTCAGGGAGCGTCGGTAAATTTTTGAGCCGTCAGATGTCGACATGTTGAGGGGCTGAACAAAAGCGTCACGATCAAGTTTATGAGTTAATTCACGCAAATTTCCATCAACAACCACCCCCACAATTCTGGAACCTTCCCATTCTTTAATTAATCCAAGATAATCTTCAACTTGCGAACCACGCGGACCACTTATTAAACGACCATCAGGTAATTCAATTTCAATTTCTTTTCTGGGAGTTTCTACAAGATTATAGGAAGAATTATTATGCATTTGAAGAAAAATTCTACCACGATAGATTTCAAGTAAAATGATTCCGTTTGCTGGATATTAATATACCAATACAATGAACACTTGGCGATTAATTATTAATCCACCTTATAACGGAGCCTGGAATATGGCAGTTGACGAAGCAATCCTGGAAAGTGCTTCGGTAAAATTACAGCTTCCTACTTTACGGTTTTATGACTGGTTTCCTTATACATTATCACTGGGTCACGCACAGCCTGTTTCTGATGTAGATCTTGATGCGCTTAATGCTCACCAATGGACTTTAGTACGCCGGCCAACGGGAGGAAGAGCTATCTTGCATGCCGATGAGTTGACCTATTCGGTTTGTGCTCAAGTTGATGATTCCACTATCAGCGGAAATATTCTTGATTCATATCAAAAAATATCAAAAGCTTTATTAAAAGCACTGAAAATAATTGGTATAGATGCAGATTCAAAACCTAAGAACCCGGCTGATTCACAACTTTCTCATGATCCAGTATGTTTTCAATTCCCTTCAGATTATGAAATTACATTCCAGACCAAGAAAATAATAGGCAGCGCACAAGCCAGAAAGAAAAATGGAATTCTGCAGCATGGTGCTGTACCGTTGTTTGGGGATATCACCAGAATAATTGATGTGCTTAGTTTTTCAGATGATATTACCAAACAGAATGCAAAGAACCGATTAATTGATCGCGCTACAACAATAAGCGATTCTCTCTGCAAGGATATCTCATGGTTTGATCTCGCTGAAGCCATAAGAAGTGGATTTAAAGAAGAATTGTCAATTAACTTGGTAGGCGGTTCTTTATCGAAACAAGAAATTTCAAGAGCGCTGCAAATTTATCGTGAAAAGTATACAAATGACACTTGGACAATGAGAATTTAACTTTGACAATCTAATGGTATTAATTCCATTCCTGATTTTGGGAGGACTCTTCTTCCTTTTCTTTAAATTGGTTTTATATTCAAGGTCAAGAATTTATTCTCTTGAAAAAGTTCCTTTCAGTCAATATACCCTTGTTCTTGGAGCAGGCATTGATAAAAATGGTCTTCCAACAGATATTCTGGCAGACCGCGTAAAAGCAGCGGTAAATCTTATTAATAACAAAAAAACTGAAGTCCTAATACTAAGCGGAGCATCCACCTCACAGAACTTTTGCGAACCTGAATCGATGAAGACTATGGCCGAATTTCTTGGGGTTAAGGCATCAAGTCTCATTCTGGATAATTTAGGGACATCTACTTATGACTCTTGTCTGAATTCATCTAAAATCATTGGGGCAAGTCAAATTACCATTGTTACACAAATGTTTCACCTGCCCAGAGCCATTTGGCTTGCTGAAGCGATGGGTTTTAAAGTCATTGGGACACCCGCTAATTTTTATAAATTTTCAACCTATAAAGTTACTTATTGGTACCTGCGTGAGATATTCGCATTACCCATTAATTTTATGAAATTAATGACATTTCGCTTTAAAGATTAAGAATTAAAAATATATAATTATTTCTATTATGAACAGAGAAGAAGCCTTTTCAATAGTACACGAGTTTGTTACCAAAGAATCGCTAATTAATCACATGTTATCAGTTGAATCAGCAGTTCGGTTCTATGCAAAATTATTTAATGAGGATCAGGAATTGTGGGGCGTTTGCGGTCTTTTGCATGATTTTGATTATGAGATCCACCCAGATCTCGATAAGCACCCTAATTTCGGAGCACCTATTTTAAGAGAGAAGAAGGTGCCGGAAGAGATAATCCTGGCAATTCTAAGCCATGGAGATCATTCAGGAGTTCCCAGGGATACCCTCCTGAGAAAAACATTATTCGCGTGTGATGAAATCACCGGCTTGATCACTGCATGTGCTTTGGTTCGTCCTTCTAAATCGCTTCTTGATATGGAGGCGTCTTCTGTAAAGAAGAAATGGAATGCCAAAGCTTTCGCGGCTGGCGTAAATCGTGATGAAATAGCTAAAGGGGCGCAGGAATTAGGAATTGATCTTTTGGAACATGTCAATAATGTGCTGCAAGCAATGAAAACAATCGCAAACGATATATCGTTAGATGGCTCTTTAAGCGAAACAGGGAATTAAGCGATGCTTCCTCAAGGTAAAGGTTTTTATATCTGGAAAGTCCCTAATTGTGAAGGCGGTGATCCGGAGAAAATTGCATTAACAGCACACAAATCGGGTTTGACCCATGTTATCGTAAAAATCGCCAACGGAATTTATGATTATAACTATGATGTTGCCTTGAAAAAGGACCTGGTTGCTCCTTTAGCAGATGCGCTTGCAAAATACAATATTAAAACCTGGGGGTGGCATTATGTTTTTGGGGATCTGCCATTAAAGGAAGCTAAAGCGGCTATTCGCCAAATTCAGAAAATCCCATTAGCAGGTTATGTCATAGACGCTGAAGCAGAATATAAAGGTAAATATACGCCATGTAGAATATTTATGAGTGAATTACGCAACGCATTGCCTGATTTCCCAATGGCATTAAGCTCCTACCGATATCCTAAGTTCCACAATGATTTACCCTGGGCTGATTTCCTTTCGAATTGTGAGCTCAATATGCCCCAGGTATACTGGGAGCAGGCGAGGAATCCAGGCGAGCAACTTGGAAGGTGCGTGACTGAGTTTAAGACGATTGTTACTCCTTTCAAACCCATTGTTCCAACAGGTTCTGCCTATGGGGCGAATGGTTGGTTCCCAAGGCCAGCTGAAATAACAGAGTTCATGAATAAAGCTGTTTCAATAGGTTTATCAGGGGTGAATTTCTGGAGTTGGGACTATACCCGCAGATCCTTACCCGTATTATGGGATACGATTGCGGCGTTTGATTGGCCTGGTTCTCCAAATCCCGCTAAAGATATTGTGGAAGAACTGGTTGAAGCGATTAATTCTAAAAACATTTCAACAATTCTGAATTTGTATCAACCCGATGCTGTTCACATTGACGCAAAACAAACCATTCAGGGACATTCTGCCTTATCTTCTTGGTATACAGAACTTTTCAATTCGGATTTTAAGAATGTTACTATTCAAATTCTCAAATTTTCCGGGAAAAATCCCTCGCGCCAATTCACCTGGACCGCGAAAACAACCAATGGCGACAATTGCATAGGGAACGATACATTGGGATTATTAAATAATAATAAAATAATTTATCATTATTCATCCTATTCTAGGAAATAAAAAATTCCCCGCAAAAAAGCGGGGAATTTTTTCTACTCGGTTTCTAAGGGTTCTTCCAGAGAATCACTTTGTATGTTATGTTCAGGACTGGTCTGTTCATTTTTCTCGGTCATTAGAGCAATAGTATCGATACGCTTGTCAGAAAAACCCGTCCCTGATGGGATAAGCTTTCCGATTATTACATTTTCTTTCAGACCATACAAGGGGTCCTGATCTGCAGCAATTGCAGCACCTGCAAGAACTTTGATTGTATGCTGGAATGATGATGCTGAGAGCCAGGAATCTGTGCTGAGCGATGCTTTTGTTATTCCAAGGAGTAACTCAATAAAGCGGGCTGGCTGTTTACCTTCAGCGCGTAATTTTTCATTCAACGCTCTGATTTCCATTCTGTCAACCATATCATTGGGTAAGAAACCTGAATCTCCAGGGCGTACAATCTGGACTTTACTCATCATTTTGCGGATGATTACTTCAAAGTGCTTATCATTGATATTTTGGCCTTGCGCCCGGTATACATTCTGAATTTCAGAAAGCAGATATAACTGGCAATCTTCACGGCCTTTGATACGGAGAATCGTATGAGGATTCAACGAACCTTCTGTTAATGCTTGCCCAGCTTCAACTTTTTCATCGCTCTTGATAATCAAGCGAAGAGTGCTGGGAATATCATGTTCTTCCATTTCCAAATGATCGTACGATACTATGACTGTATCTTTCTTTAATTCTATTCGACCTGAATGGACAGCATTTATCTCAGTTTCACTGTTGGAAGCTAACACAGCACCTTCAGCTACTACTTCTTCTTCTTTGACTTTGATCTCATATCCACCGGGGATGGCATAATCATCTCGAATTAATTCACTTTGTTCAATGTGAACTTTTCTTAAATCGCTGGAAATTTCTGATGTGATAATGGTTGCGGTTCCGTCAATAGTTGCCATGACAGCCTCACCTTTAGGCATTCGGCGGGCTTCAAACAATTCCTCTACACGTGGTAGACCAGTGGTAATGTCTGACCCAGCCGCAACACCGCCTGTATGGAATGTGCGTAAGGTTAATTGTGTACCGGGCTCACCAATAGATTGGGCAGCGATAGTCCCTACTGCAGTACCTTGTTCAACCAATTCACCTCGACCCAAATCCATGCCGTAGCATTTTTGGCATAATCCATGTTTTAACTCACAGGTTAAGGGTGATCGAACTTTGACTTCGGTAATTTTAGCTTGAGTTATTTTATGAATTACATCAGCTGAGATGTCTTCATTTCTCTCAACGATGACTTCTCCCGTAATTGGGTCAGCTATATTTTCAGCCGCAGTCCTTCCGAATAACCTCGTGCTTAATGACTGACCGGCGATATCATCACTTTTTCTGATATAAATTCCGTCTTTAGTTCCGCAGTCCATATCATTTGTGATCATATCTTGCGCTACATCAACAAGCCGCCTGGTTAAATAACCCGCATCAGCAGTTCGAAGAGCTGTATCTGCGAGACCTTTGCGAGCGCCATGTGTAGAAATGAAATATTCAAGAGCAGTGAGACCTTCACGGAAGTTCGATTGAATAGGCAAACGAATAATACGACCCGCAGGGTCAGCCATCAAACCACGCATGCCAGCTAACTGGGAAATAGGGCCAAAACCACCTTTGGTAGCACCCGAATTAGCCATTGTCGAAAGATTTCCTGCGGGGTCCATATGATTTTTTACTGCTTCTGCAACATCTTTGGTTGTCTTTTGCCAGATTTCGATTACGCGTTCATTCATTTCCTGTTCTGTTAGACGACCGCGGCGGTAAGACCGTTGAACTTCATCAACTTCCTGTTGAGATTTGGAGACTATTTCACCTTTTTCTTCAGGGATAGATATGTCAGAGACAGAAAGAGTGGTGCCTGAGATCATCGCATATTGAAAACCGATATCTTTAATTCTGTCTGCAACTTCTGTTGTTTCTTTTTCACCACACAGGTTATAAATGTCATAAATAAGGTTCTTAATGCTGCCCTTTTCTAACATTTGATTGTAGAACTGAACATCTTTTGGAAGTATCCAGTTGAACAGCACCCTGCCAACTGTTGTATTAATAACTCGCTCTTCTGGTTTGATTAAGCGAACGTTTTTTTCATCAAACCAGGTCATTGCCTTCAATCTGATCTGGGTTTGGATGTTGACATTATTCAACTGATAGGCCATATCCACTTCATCCATTGTGGAGAAAGCGGGTTCGTTACCAGTGTATGGTTTTACTGGTTCTATGGTAAGGTAATACACACCTAAAACCATATCTTTTGAGGGAGAAATAATCGGCTCGCCATCAGCAGGTTTTAAGAGGTTTTTAGAGGCTAACATTAGATTGCGCGCTTCCCACACTGCTTTTTCAGATAATGGGACATGCACAGCCATCTGGTCTCCATCAAAGTCAGCGTTAAAAGCGGTTGTTACCAGGGGATGTAATTGAATAGCACTACCTTCAATCAAAACAGGTTCAAAAGCTTGAATACCTAGTCGGTGCAGGGTTGGAGCACGATTCAGAAGGACTGGGCGGTCTTTAATAACTTCTTCCAATACTTCCCAAACCTCAGGTCGGTTTCTTTCCATTAATTTTCTTGCCCCTTTAACATTGGCTGCATAGTTTTTATTTACCAGACCTGCGATTACAAAAGGTCGATAAAGTTCAAGCGCCATGGTTTTGGGTAAACCGCACTGATACAATTTCAGCTTCGGTCCGACAACAATAACTGAACGGCCAGAATAATCCACACGCTTGCCAAGCAGATTTCTGCGGAAACGACCTTTCTTACCTTTAAGCATATCGCTGAGTGATTTCAATTCTCTCCTACCTCGACGCGATAAGGCTTTTCCTCTTTGTGAATTATCAATCAATGAATCTACGGCTTCCTGCAACATACGTTTTTCGTTGCGCACGATCACATCTGGAGCGCCTAATTCCAGGAGGCGTTTCAAGCGGTTGTTACGATTGATAACTCTTCGGTAAAGATCATTAAGATCAGAGGTTGCAAACCTTCCGCCATCTAGTTGAACCATTGGACGCAGGTCAGGAGGGATGACCGGAAGAACAGAAAGAATCATCCATTCAGGACGGTTCTTTGAGCGTCGAAATGCTTCTACAACTTTCAGCCTGGTTGTGCTTTTCTTTCGTTTTTGTTTGCTCTTGGTAGTTCTTACTTCATGCCATAGGTCATCTGCCAATTGATCAATATCAAGCCTGCTTAATATATCCACAAAGGCTTCAGCACCCATATCAGCCCGGAATACCTGACCATAACGTGATTTCAATTCGCGGTACTGGTTTTCACTTATGAAAGTGAAAGGTTCTAAATCTTCCAGCTCTTCCCGTCGGGTGTTCAGTTCGTTCTTAATCTTGTCTTTTACTTCTTCCAACTGCTCCATTAAAGATGATAGATTTGCCTCAACTTCAACTTGCACCTTATTGATGGACAAGTCAATCTGTTCTTTTTCTTTTCCAACATCTTCTCTGGTAATTTTTTCAATTTCTTCAAGTTTTGATTTAACAGCTTCTTGCACCCTGGAGAGCAATTTGGCTTCGATTTTCTCTCCACCAGCCACCAAGGCAATACCAGCGCTTACAAAAACAAGGTCCTTTTTTACTGAAGTACCATCTTTCTCCTGGATCTTCAATTCCAGGGCTTGGCCTTCCTTGATAATCGGTTCCATTTTTGAACCGATTACTTCATCAATTTTGTTGTCGATTTCCGTTTTTTGTGAATCGAGAGCGGCAATTTCTTGATTCCGATCAGTCTCGATTTCTTTTATTCGGGCTTCCACTTGCGCTAATTCATTTTTATCTTTTTCAGGAATTTCTTCCTCAAGTCGATTCAATGCTTTTTGCTTCGCATCTTCATCAACATAGGAGACAATGTACTGGGCAAAATAAAGAACACGATCCAAATTTCGTCTGGAAATATTCAACAACATCCCCAAGTATGAAGGTACTCTTCGGGTATACCAGATATGTGCAACGGGTGAGGCCAATTCAATATGCCCCATTCGTTCACGTCGTACTGCAGAGCGTGTAACCTCAACGCCACATTTGTCGCAAACGATTCCTTTATAACGCGGATTTTTATACTTTCCGCAATAGCATTGATAATCGCGCGTGGGACCAAAAATAGCCTCACAAAAAAGACCGTCTTTTTCTGGGCGCAAGCGCCGGTAATTAATTGTTTCGGGTTTTGTTACTTCCCCATAAGACCATGAACGAATTGTGTCGGGAGATGCCAGGCTGATACGGAGAGCTACTAAACTTTTTGTTTCCACTAACTTGCCTCCTTGGCTGCTTGAAGAAAGTAATTAGGTTTTTTCACTATCAAAAAATATGTTCTATTTGATTGTAGACAATCTTTTATTATAACATAAATATTCGAGTATTATCATCTTAATTCGGGGATATTTTAGCTATTTCTTTGGTATTTCTAAAATATAGGTGTTCCCTTTTCCAAGGTCGCTTTGAATCTTAAATGTCCCTCCATGAAAATTTATTATACTGCGAACCAATAACAGACCCGAAGGCATATCGTGAAGGTTCTCATAAGAATTTAATTTATCTACCTCAACTTGAGATAGACCATTACTTCTATCATTTATTGTCAATTGGCATTTTTCTATCTGTATGTCAAAATAACAATCTACTTCCCCTC
>Ga0315275_10004616_pt1 | contig 12913 bp, 28 predicted proteins | sample YL17G03_0_MG_FD_205557 | JGI IMG/M metagenome (GOLD analysis project Ga0315275, IMG submission 205557) | Sediment microbial communities from Yellowstone Lake, YNP, Wyoming, USA - YL17G03_0 | ecosystem: Environmental > Aquatic > Freshwater > Lake > Sediment | place: USA: Wyoming | collected... | reverse complement strand
GTGATATTTAAAGGATGGGTAGAAAAGAATAAAATGAGTTATCTTAAATGCGATAACTGTAAAGACAATATGCCGAATGTAAACAGCAAAGCTAAATATTGTATCAAATGCAAAAGGCTGATGCGCAAATACAGGATTTCCTATAAGTTTGTAGAGGATCATTTCAAAGATCTGCATCCTATTTATCGTGAGCAATTAGTAAGGCTCATAGTCAAGAAGGATATATTAACATGATAATGTAATTACATTAACAGGAAAATATAATTACAATCCATGACATTTTTTCATGTGAGTTTTAAAATCCTTCTCATTTGTTGACATGAAACTGCAATACTTACAGCCTATCATTTTGCTTATCCTCCTTTTACCCATCTGGATATTCTGCTCTGCTTAGACTTCTCCTCTAGCTCCGCACCATGCGATAGCCTCTCAGTAAAGATAGCCTGGCCTGGATGTTCATTGCTTAGCCTTCTTAAGAAGTCGCTTGAAAACCCTAGCTGATTCTCATAATCATGTTTGATATTCAAGTCATCAACATAGCCGGTCTCTTTCCTGGTCGCTAGTGTCCAGATCCCACTATCTTCTATGATGTGAGCTACAGGATTCAGTATCATTTGTTTATTCTTATGATCTATTTTTATCACTCTTGGATCTATGATTAGATGCTCTGACTTATGCTTAAGAAGATACATGAGCCAAGCCATGAATCCAAACTTACGAAACTCCAGAGAAAAGAATTCCTGTATATCAGTGCTACCCTTAGGAGACAAAAAGATATTCTCATATTTGATTAGCTTTCCTATCTTGTTAAAGCCTCTGACTAGTGCGTAATTGCTCTGTGATCCTAGCACATCACTACGCCTATTTAATCTTTTCCTGGTCACATCTCCTCTTACCTTTACACCATAGAATGGCTCCATCTCTGGCTGTCTGTCTTTGCCTTTCCATCTGGAGATAATAAAGAATACAACTATGAGACAAAACAATAGCCAGACAAAAGGATTATTCATCACTGCGTATATGACATCTGGCTTTTGTGTAACGGCTGTAATTACCCCTTCATCTGCCATAGAGACTAAATACTTATAAGCGTATTTAAAAGCCTAATCTTTGGGCTAGATAGAGGTCAATAGGTGATAATTAAATGCTTTGAGGCACTATTTGTGTGTATGACTCTGCCTTTAATTCCTGATGATCTTAATTTATTATGTAATAAAATAGCTAAAGATTTAATAGATAAATTGCCGGAAAATATGATTGTTAAAAAAATAAATATTAGAGAAAAATATTCTATTCCTCAAGTTCAAAGTGCTTTAATTTTTGCAAAATTAGAATTAATGGGATTTCCTTTAGAAAAATTTTCTATTGTAATTCCAAAAAAAGATAACATAAAATTTTTTACCATTGAGTCGCATAAACAGGCCTCTCCTTCTTAGTATTCTCTTTTAAGCTCAACAATTCTTTTTCATTAGTCAATATGCTCTGTTTAAATTGCATTTCACTTTCAGCTTTGTATTTATCCCAAATATGAGGAGGAGGCAAAGGCACATCGTATACATCTTCAATCAAAGATAATCTTGGAGGCTTCATGCTCATGTCTGGCCTCCATGACCAGGATGCGTATGCTTTGTAACCTTTTCTTTTGTAAACATCTATGACAACATTAACATGCTTACGATGTGCTTTTCCTATCTCACTAGCGAATGGCAAAATGAAAAATACTAAGTTATGCTTATAGGCCTGTGTCTGGATCACGTGGTTTAAAACCCTCTGCCGAACCTCCATAGCGCGGAATGAATCTAGCTCTACACCAGCCTCATCCAGGATTAAAATTTTGTTTTCAAACTTATCGTACATCTTTACGAATTCCAAAATCTTAAAAGTAAACTGTGATTCAATATCAAAGTTTTTGTCAAACTCATATGCTAAGCGCAGACCTAAACTTGTTTTGCCGATACGCTGTCTGCCAACAATCAAACAAATAGGAGCAAAACCTTGTCTTAATTGTTCTTTAAAATAATCAACTATCAGAGCCACTATAGACATAATAGTCTTCTTCTTTTAATGCTTTGCGCTGTCTCCTTTTTTCCCATAGTGCCAGGCAATAGGCAATCAGAATAGGCAAAACTCCAACCATTAAGAGGCTTACTATATTGAAAACCCAATAAACTGAATCAGTATCATTTATCATAATCAAAACGTAGCCTTTATGATTTTAGGATTTTTGCCAATTATCTTCATGATCTCCCAGGGCATAATATCCTTTACTTCTATATCCCACTTTTGCAGATCTTTGATCCCTAATTGCTGAGCATGTGGTATATCTCCATTAGTCATAAAGTTTTTGAAATCATCTTTGCCATTCAAGTTTTTAATTTTGTCCAAGTATGATCTTATCAGTTTAGTGTATTGCTCTGCGTATAGGCTCATGGCTATGCTCTCATCATTTGCCTTTATTCCCTTCTTCTTTACAATCTCTTGCCATGCCTTAGAGCTATGAACCCAAAACAAAATACCTATCTGCGGATCCACTGCTCCGAGGGATGCGGTTTTGCTCATGTATAATTTATCGCATGACAGCGCGATAAGGGATCCAGCACTCATAGAATACCTGGGAACATAAGCGTAAATTTTGCCCTTATAATTCTGGATAGCATTTATGATTCTGCTAACAGCAAACTCCATTCCTCCGAAAGTGTCAAGTATAAGTATGATCTCCTTTATGTTTTTCTCCTCAGCTTTTCGCAAAAGCATCTCCATCTCATTACAGGCTTTAATATCTACATCATGGGCAAAAAGAATTACTCCCATCTTATAGCGTTTTGCCAAGCCTTTCAAAACCCTATAGCTAATAAATAAAGAAGTAATCTGTTGTCTATAAAGCAATCCAAATATCATAATCCAGGGCAGAATACTAAGCAAAGCAGAGGCAAAAGGAGACAGGTTTAAGGCCTCATTGACCGGCTGAGCTACAGTTAAATTGCTTATTGTAATGTTAATTATATCCATTATTCAACCTTCAACTTATTTTTATTGAGCCTGTGCTGATCGCAGATAAAAAACATATTATCATTAAACATATCTTTTTGGTGCCAAACATGGGAGGCCTTTACTTTGCAAAAGCTACATTTAGCTCCTTTAAGAGGGATGACCATATCAATACGCATTAGCTCACTTCTTCTTTTTACATCTCTTGCATAATCCCTTAGGATTATTTACATTATGTAATGATTTGACATGGATGCCTCTTTTACATTTTTTGCAAATTACTTTATATTTTCCGAATCGCATCCTTATGCCTTCGTGACTTCTTCTTTAATAGGCTTTCTCCATCCCTTCGGTCTGCCTCGTTTCTTTTTTTCCTGTGCCTGGTCATCCATATTAATCACTCCTCATTTTTCTTTTTGTTTAATCCGTATTTAGAATAATGGGCTTTTAATATTTTCTTTAATTCCTCCTCTGAGCATGGAGGAGTATTCATTAAAGTCTCTACATCTTTTTTTACAGTTCTTTTATATCTGGCTGAATATGCGTAAGCTGTTGTTACAGGGATATTTCTTTTAATTAAATCTTTTGCCCTCATGCCTTTAGCCAATAAGAAATATATCTCTGGCCTAGTTCTTGGCATTGTTTATGATCTCCTTTATTGTTTTGCCTGGGGCTTACCATATAAAGTATCATTCGGCATTTCTGTGATGTTTGTCTCCTGTGTTACCTTGCCCATGTTGTAAGGTATACCCATTTTATCTACCACCTTTTTTATCATTTAGCAACTTTTCTATGGTAGGGGTAGATAAAGTATATCTACCTAAACTTATATCTTCAATAAGTTTTCCGATTAATTGACGATATAAATATATACGGTGCATTTTAGCTTTGGTCTTTTTATTAGCATGTATTTCAGATAAAGGTATTCCCTGGGATATTTGGTCATAAATCCTTTTTGCCTCAGTTCTCATTATGTATTATCTCCTTTTGCATTGGCTAAAAAGAAATCGCTGAGCTGGTCTATAATGGAATCTGTTATTGCTTTTGCTTTTAGCTCCGGCTTAATGTTATCATTCTTTAGGATAAGATAGATCTGTTTATAAAGAGAATTTCTGAAAAATTCTAATTGCTGTTTTTCATTTGGCATATTAACTTTACCATGTAATGAGTCTTTAAATACACGTTTCTGATATTTTAATAATGTGTCACAGTTAATTAAATTGATTATGATTTGCATCAAACCAGGGGATTCATTTTGCAGAAAAGGTATTAACTCTATGATGTAATAAGTGATTTCTGTTTTATCTTGAAGGCACAATTAAAGACATGAAGGCCTATCTTGGGATTAACTTCGTTTCTCTCTGTCTGCCTTTTTAATGTATTGTTCTGTTTCATTAACGCAGAATTTCTATTAAAGGTGCCAACAAAAGAATTATACTTTACCTGATTAATTATAAAATTTGCCCAAAAATAATGCCGGCCTACTTGCATAGGTTTTATTAATGGAGGATAATACCCTTTTACATTTTCAACAATCCATGGACATTTAGCAAAAGCTGACAGGAAAATTATCTCCTCATATAATTTCATGTCTGGATAACGTATAACTTCTTGGCTATGCAGAAACCAATTACATACGCTATGGCTTTGGCATGGAGGGGATGACCAAATAAAATCAAACTCTTTAAAATGATTCAATAAATATTCATGTGCATCCTCAATTAAAACTATATCATTAGGAAATCTTTGCCGGTAAATTTCTGCTATCTTGGGATTAATTTCAACAGCAGTAACATCATGTTCAGATGGCCATAGTTTCCTATTGCCTCCGATCCCGGCATAAAGATTCAATATTTTCATGGCATCACGATAGCTTAAAACTCTTGGCACATTCCGAGCAAACAGCATTCCAAATGTTTTTTCTTCATTTCTTACGCCCTCGTATAAAGCCAACAGTATAACCTTTTTCATAATTCCATTTGTCATCATGTTCACATATTTCACAAAAACATTTATGGCATGGACAGGAACAATATTGCCACACTTCTCTTTTTGTCATTAATTTTTCTTTCTTCATATTAAAACACCTTCTTCTTCCAAATTTCTTTTGTGCATGAAATACCTTCTGCATACGGGACAAGTTATTTGGTTATGCTTCTTCATACGCATACGAACACCCCCAAAGCAAAACCTATCAGGAAAAGAAATCCCATAAGGAATATGAAATCAAGTTGCGAACTGCGTTCTGCCCATTGCCTTACTTCATGGGACTTTGACTTCTTCAATGCAGAAAGGATCATGGGGCGAAGCATGATCATACACATAAAGGTAATCATGTATGACAAAGGAACTTCATAGATGTCTTTCAGTTTCATTTTATCACCTTACATAAAATTCTACTTTGCCATATTTTGTTTTAAATTTTACTTTTCTTTTTACTCTTTCCCTGCTTGTTGTTGCCCACATTATAATGCAGATCATTCCAACCAACATATTGAATATGCCAAAATATCCCCCTGTAACAAAAGACAAAATGCCCATAGCAAAATTCAAGATTGCCATAACCAACAGCATCTTGTTCCAAAAGATTTCTTCATGTTTGTTCATAGGCAACCACATTCCCACAGGGGCGGACAACTTGCATTGCACATGATCAGCTTTGTCATAAAATAAAGGGCTTCAATCAGCAATGCAGTAATGAATGTTGCCCAAAGAATCCTGACATAGTCGGACAGCTTCATTAAACAGAAAGGACACGGTTCTTTTTTTGCCATGCTCATTTGCTCACCTTTAATTTCAGGGCTTCCCATTCTTCTTCTAACTTCTTTTGATTTTTGTCATATAAGATTTCTGAAAGGGATTTGTTTTCTCGCTTGGATTGCCAATCTTTCCTTTCAAACCCATTAACTCTCTCATTGGCTAATTTGACATAATCAGGATTCAATTCTATTCCTATATATTGCCTTCCTAAATCTTTAGCAACTTTGCAAGTAGTTCCCGATCCTGCGAAGATGTCCATGACTATACCTGAAGAGAAACATGCATTACAGGAACAAGAAGAATAACCAATAAATTTATCGGGATGTTCTGCTTTAAATTTTGCGAAGTCTGGTCCTGATTTATAAGATGATATAGTTACACCTGCAACATGATGTTTATCTGTTTTATCTTTTTCTGGAAAATGATAGCCTACACTTTCAATTATCTTTTCTCTCGCTTTCCCACACTTTGTACATACAAATTCTGGACATCCTGCTTTAATCATCGGTTCAACTAAGGTTTCTGGAAAGACTGCAAAGTGGGACTCACTGAATGGTTGAGTATTGATTGTCCATACACATCGTTTATTTCTTGTTGGTTCAATTCCACTTGCTACTTGTGTTTTAATTTTATCAAATTCGTTATTTTGTGATTTCATGCTTATCGCAAATTGATTATCTTCTTTGTCTTTTCGTGCATCTAAATGATTTGTAGCGAATGCACGTTTAATTGAAATTTCTTGTTGTGGTTCTAATTGTTGCTCAAACCAATATCTTTTAGATTTCACAAAAAAGAAAACATATTCAAAATCAACTGTGAATCTATCACTTGCGGAGCTGGGCATACAATTAGGCTTATGCCATATAATTACATTCCTTAGAATCCATCCTCTATTTTGCATTTCTATCGCAAAACGAAATGGAATCATGCAGAGAGATTTTTCTAATTTCATATGTTTTTTTGCTGATTGATTAACACCATCATAACCATCTGCATAAGGAATTGCGCCATATTGAGGTGTGAACTTTCCTTGCTTTCTAAGTTGTTCCATACCACCGGAAGTATTGCCATATGTATCTCCAAGATTAACCCAAAGAGTTCCATCTTTTCTAAGCACTCTCTTGACTTCATCAAAAATATCACATAAATGTTTTATGTATAAATTAAAAGACGGTTCTAATCCAAGAGAACCTTTCCAAGCTCCACATTTATTACAAGTAGAAGAAGAAGAAGAATATTTCCTTGCTTCATTATATTTCGGTGCAATTCCATTAGAACCACCACCCATATTTTTAGTTATGTTTTGAGTAAATTCATGTTCACAATTCTTATTACCATCCCAAATTAATCCTTCTGTTTTGTAATCTCGCAAAGCCCAATAAGGAGGAGAAGTTATAACACAATTTATAGAATTAGAATCAATATTCCTTTTAAGAATGTTTAAAGTGTGACCTTGAATTATTTTATTTACTTCTATCATAAAATCACATGACATTCACTCTTCCGTATTGTCATAAACTTCCTGTGGGGTTGCCAAGTCGTTGTCTAACAGGCATTGTTTGTAGCCTTCCTTTCGGACTTCCTCTATGCACTTGGCACATAGGTATTCAAACCCAAGTTCCTTGATCTGCCCTTCGTTAAAGTGTTCTGTGTTGCAGCGATCACATTCGCCCCAATGCCTTATCTTATCAATCTGTTCACCTTTATCTGCCATGTTCCAACATCTCCAAATCTTCTTTGCGTTCCCTGATCTCATTGAACATCAGGAAATGTTTTGAACAGGCATTTAGGATTGCCTTCAAAGTGACTGTGTTTGTTATGATTGCCCGTTTAACCGAATAGTCGGACAACTTCATTATGCAGAAAGGACACGGTTCTTTTTTTGCCATGCTCATTTGCTCACATTTCTTTGTTTTCTTATTTCCTGATTTTTGTTTATTGTCCTTGAGGTACTCTAATATCATCTGACATTCAACATCTGTCATAATTTGAAACCAAATGTTAGAATCTCTCATAACAGCCCTCCCTTCCTATTATTAAGATGTGCTTGTCTATAAATTTCTTCTTCTCCCTCAAGAATAGCCACTTTTTCTACCTTTGCGCTCATTATTGCTTGTGGTTGCTGACAGCGATTTTCTTCTGTCCGCATAGTTATAATAGGATGATTATAAGAAATCTTATAACTATATTTTTAAATTCAAGCATTCTTTTTCCCCTTCATTAACTCATATGCAAAAACAACCATCAGGATCGTAACAACGAAAGTAATGAATATCTTTTCAATCAAGTTGTGTCCCTGTGGCATGAAGGACTGTATCACTTCGTCAAATATGCCCTTCCATGTGAAACCCAAAAATATTGAAATGGAATAGATGATGATGCTCTTGAATATCTTTTTGAAGGATATTCCGTTTTGCACCTGCTTTTCAAGATCAAAGTCGGGCATCAGCAATCATCTTTCCTATGGTTTAATTTCATCGCTTCCTTTCCATTTGTGATTCTTTCCTGTTGTGCATTTCGGGACATCAAATTTAGACCATCTGGTTTTCATAGTTCAACAACTCTTTTTTCAAATGTGTTCATGAACTGTATTGCCTTCGCATCAAGCGGTGACTTACCGAAGTTGACTTTGGTGCAAAAGTATCGCCAGTCTTCTATCAGTTTCTTTGCTTCTGGTTTCATTTCATTCGCCTTCCTACGGGGCGGGATCGGTTTCCATTGATCAACTTCCCACAAAACATAATAGTGCTTTATGTCTTTCTTCGGGGGGCGGACTGATGCGGGAATTTAGATCTGCCGAAACTATTGCACATCATTATCAAACTCACATTGCCCAATTTTACAGGAGCATGGACATCCTAAAATATCGCATGATCCTATCTTTATAGGATGCAAACATCTTATGCATATTAATTTTTTATGCATCCTTTTTTGCCTCTTTTTTAACCTTCTCTAAATGAGTTATAATAATATCTAGCTGATGGCTGATCTTATCCATGATCTTTTGCTGTGCCTCAAAATTATCTAGCGCAGACTCTATAAGATCTATCTTATAATATTGCATGTCCATCTCTTTTTGATTAGCATTAAACATTTGCATTCTCCTTTTGCATTGGCTTTTGGTTTTGCTGTGGTTTCTTCTTATCTTTGTTTTTCATAGGTTTATTTCCCTCCTTTATATTTAAAATTATCATTGGCTTTTGGAAACCTTTAATTCCTGACCGTGCTTATGAGTAGTCTTATTACTGCGTTTGCATCCGCATTTTTTACACTCCCATTCTGCATATAATTTTCCAGCCTCTTGCAGATAAAAGAACCTCTTGGCTTTTTCAACCATTTTTATTTATCTCCTTTTCATAATGCTCTTTGCATATTCCATGTGAGACATGCATATCTTTTACATAAGTTAATTCTGATTTTGAATAAAATAATATCTTGTCTCTGCGCCAGAATGGTATCATATCCCTTTTGCCTTCTTTAAATTCGTCTATGCACCAAATACAGGTATAAAGCATTTGGTCATCTGGCATTTTGCTCACGCTATCCTCATGGGATTATAGCATTCCGTTTCCTTATGCCATTCCTTCTTTAGGATCCTATGGCCTTTTGCCCTGTGAAAAGTGCAAGTCTGCGGAGTCCTGTAAGTGGCTCCGCAAGAGCAAAACTTAAGCACAAAGTTTCCTTTCCCTTTTGTAATTTTTTCCTCTGACATTTTTTAACCTCTCAAAGAATGAGTGCATGATCCCTGTTAAATAAGGGCATTTATTACAAACCCAAATAGATAAATCCCATCTAGTAGATTGCAGATAAAAATCAATATCTTCTCTTGGCAGAAAATGAGTGCCGGTTCTGTATTTGCATATCTGACATTTAGGCATATTCATGCTTTAAATTTATAATTTTAATCTTTATATTCTCCTTCCTCTTTTTGCAGATCATATTTTAAAGTATAGACAGCCATTAAAAATATTGCTGTAGTCAAAACCAGCTCTAGCCATCCCTCATTGAAGGCATTAAAAACAAGAGTAACTTTCCCATTGTTAAAAAACATAGCGTAATAAATCACGTATAAAAAGAAGAATAAAATTCCCATAGATAACATTCTGGATATTATTCTTATGTTCATTTTTCCACTTCCCAACTTTTTGCTATCTCCAATATGCACACCTGAACATAATTTTTCTGTCTACATCCCGGCAAAACGCAAAACCAGGATCCAGACAAAGCATACATCCAGAGCCATGAAAAGGAAATAAAGCTTAAGGCTGAATTTCATAAAGATCCCTGGTCTCCTTTTCCCATGCCTTCAAACATGGTATACATACCCTGTTTTTGCCTGGCCTCGCGCACCAATAACATGGCATTATTTTGCCTCCTGTATAAGCTCTGCATTTTCTTGCCATTCCAAATTAATATTCTCCTCTATTTTAATTATTTTGCCTGTCATCTCTGTCATAACTATACCACATCCTGGGCAATAAAGACGGTTTTTTATCCAGATCCATAAGCCTTCATAGAGGCATCTTTTACATCTATATTTACGGTCTGAATATTTTGTTACTTCTTTTGCTTTGTCTGTATAATCTCTAGGATCATTTACTTTATTTTCGTCTCCCATTCTATCCTCTCCTTATAAAGATCCCTAAATTGCATACGCAAATTTTCAATATGGTCTAAGAGATCTTTATTTGGCAAATGTTGTTTATTAATTAATTTTAATTCATCCTCTGCCTTATGTATTTCCTCAGATAAAAGATCAATTTTCTTATTTAATTCAGATAAAATAGACGTGCCTCTTTCCTTTTGCCAGGCCTTAAGCCATATAATATACGCTGATTCTGATGTCTCTTTATTTTTATTAAAGCATATTTCATTCTCATTTAATTCTTTAGGCTTTTTTTGATTTAAATATTCTTTAAGAAGTTGATTAACCACTGCTGATATATTTTCGTTTTTATTTTTTAATTCTAATAAATAATTATTTTCTAAATACAAACATGATTGTCTTAACATTATCATTATATAATTATATAATTATATAAAGGTAATAGTATATATAAGTTATCTTATATTCCATAGGAAATTTGGTCTGAGTTTTATAAAATATATATTGAAGAATATATCTTTAAATAGACTCCTGTCTAAGATAGGAGTAGAAGGAAAGAATATAACCATGCTATTACGCTGTTATATTTATGCCCTGAAAAGTTTTTTGCCCTGTATTACAGGGTAATTTTATTAATTCTATAGGCTTGAGACGAAAAGTCAAGACAAAAAATATTACCATTTGAATGTTTTATTTTTTTGCTTTTCTTTTAATTCTTTAATATGATCTTCTATATCTTTAGGTATATCCTTTATTGTGCAATAGGCCACATGCTCCTTATCTGTTTTAATGACCAAATAAAGAGTATTTATTTTCATGTTGTAGCCATATAATTTATTTTTATAAAGCATGTAATTAAAATCTTCTTTTAATCCCTGGATCATTAGATCCCTCCTCTGTGAAAAACCCTCATGTGCCTGTCCAAGTTTTCCTTTTGCATAAAGTATTTGCTATGTTTATTACATTGATCGCATTTAAAGTTTTTATGTAGTGTCATTTTCTCACTGTCATCTTTCCTTTAGTAGAAGGATGCTCTTTTTCCAAATGAGCTTTGAGTCTTAAAGCTCTTTGTTTATTGGCTTTGATTATTAATTTTGCCATGCTTTTGCCCTCCTTATTTGTTTAATGTTTTGAGATATTTTTTTCCCTGCTTTTTAGCATCTATCATATTTCTAGCCAAAAATATTTTTTTACCATGCTTAGATGTTGCCGGTAACGAATAAACTTTTAATTTGGATTTTCTAAATTTCATTTTCTCCCTCCACCTCCTATTTGTTTAACATCCCTGGCTTAAAGGCAAAAGATCCAGGTTATTATCATTGCCAAAATGTGCCGGATCATCACAGTAACCATTGCAATCTCCATCTATGCATGATCCGTAATAGTTTCCTCCAACATGACCGGATCCAAATATCCTTCCTGGGATATCCACATCACTTAGATTATAGACATTTGTGAATGCATCATAAGGATTAACTATTGTCTTGTTTCCTCCATCAAAGCGATTATTATATATCCAATATTTCCAACCTTCTACAGCATGAGCATTCCCAGGAGACCAATATATTGTCGTGCCTCCAGGCACATTCTTAAACCAATTATTTCTTATGATAGTATCTTTGCTTACTTCTGCCGATTGATAAGGAATCCCAATAGCTAAACCACACTCAAATACATTATTCTCAATCAATACATTATCCCAAAAATAGCCGGATGTTATGCAATTCGTAGATTGGTTAAATGTATTGAATCTGAATTCTGCATTGCCTAATCTCTCAAAACTAAGAGGAGCAACTATGCCAACAAAATGACAGTTATATATTTTCTGATCTGTTACAGGATCCATAGAGAATACCGCAGAGCCTAATACTCCTCCTCCATTGATAGTATGGCCATTGCAATTAAGAGTTATATTCGTATCAAAGTTAAAGCATTGTGCCTCTCCTGATGGCTCATAAATATCATCTGTTAAATAGTAATAATTATTTGCAAAAAGAGGAGTATAACATTGATTAATAGGAATGGCATAAGAAGGCACAGACGGAGGAATAGGTGCAGAATAAACAGCGAGGCCGGAGGGATTAGGATTTAGCGCGACCAGGAATAAAAATGCTACTAGGAATAAACCTATTATAAAAAATGCTGTAGTGCCTTTGCTCATTTGCTTATGCCTCCGATAAATACAGATATTAATCCCAGGAATAATAAGAAGATAGTAGCCATATCCTTTACTCCGCTATCATAACCAGCTAAGGTATAGGGCAGTGTGGTAATTATGAATATGCAAAAGATCAGCATCCCTATTCCAACTATGAAATTAGTAAGGCTCATGAATGTAATCCTCCTTTATATCCTTTATGGTTTAAATTTTGTGAAGGTAACATGAAGATAAATGTGAAGATCCTGTTAACAATACTGTTTATGCTAGGCATAACCATTAACCATATAGCCATCCAGAAATTATTATACGGAGATAATGCTACATGGATATATGATTTGTCCTTAATCTGGATGATATTATTTTTCTTTTTAGCCATAACTTTAGCCTCCTCCCCTAAG
>Ga0315275_10004614_pt1 | contig 12917 bp, 15 predicted proteins | sample YL17G03_0_MG_FD_205557 | JGI IMG/M metagenome (GOLD analysis project Ga0315275, IMG submission 205557) | Sediment microbial communities from Yellowstone Lake, YNP, Wyoming, USA - YL17G03_0 | ecosystem: Environmental > Aquatic > Freshwater > Lake > Sediment | place: USA: Wyoming | collected... | reverse complement strand
GCAGCTTTTTCACCAGACTATTCCGTTTGTCCATCCCGTAGAAAAAGCCGTCAAGATAGTTTATCATGTCTTTTCTGGATCTTTCGGTAATATACGGGAAAGTATTTATAACTCTGTAGAATTCATCCTTCTTCTCTGTAAACTCGGTCAGAGCGTTTGCGAATTCGGTTTCGCTTCTGCAAACCGCCATGTAAAGACGTTCCTGAACAGTTTTAATCGGAAGATTCGGAAAGGGTATTGCATAGCTAGTACCCACTATGCCTGAATAATCAAAATCATATGCTACAATAAGATTTTCATTGGCTGGAGCATTCTTAGCAGGTGTCAGTAAAAGAACATTATGCTTGATAGGAACTGACCAGTCGGTATTTCCAATCATGTAATTGAAGATAGCCATCCTGTCGAGCATATCCGGCCTGAGATTTCTTTGGGTAACCGCGGAGTAGTTAAGCTCCTTCGTCTTGGTCCGTTTTTCCATGAGGCTCACCGGCTCAATAGCGAATCCAAACTGGGTCAGAGGTTTCTTGTCTTTGACAGAGTTTAAGTATGTTATTTTGAAAAGTCTTACTCTCAGACTATAGTCTGTGAGTACATTATAAAGCTTATATGCGAGGTATTCTTTTAAAATATATTGCTCATAACCTAATTTGCAGTAAGGAACGATTTTGAGTTTATTGATTCCTGCAAACTCAGCTCCCTCAGAGTCTTTTATCCGGAAGTTCAGCATCAACGGGGGAAAATCACAGATCTCAGGCGCTGTACGGCGAATATTCCCGCGGGCCCTTACTTTTATGTTTTTGGAGACTGAATCTGTCTTGCTGATATGGTAAGTAAGAACTGCATCAAGATACATTGTATCCGATCTTACTCTTTTATACTTATTGATATCAAATTTCAGAGAGATATCAAAAAGATCATCGGTGTCAAAGAGAGTCACTTTTACGTTCTGAGTGTCCTTAATGGCATACGTTGCCCGGAGGGAGTCTATCTGGCTGAAAAGAGGCTGGACAAAAAAGACTGAACTGAAGAGCAGAACCGGAATTATCTTTTTCATGTTAACTGAATTTAGAGAACCTGTTTATAAATCCTAGTCTAAATTACGAAAGAGTAATCAAACAAAGAAAAAAAGTTAGGTGTACCTAATATTTTTACCCCCCAACCCCCCAAGGGGGGCTTTCTAAATTCCAATAAATCAATAAGTCCCCCCTCTTCGCCTTCGCGTAGCCGCTACGGCGGAGCAAGGGGGGGATTTAGGGGTGAGAATATAAATGATAATGATGGCTATTTCTTAAACTTAGCCAGGTAATCTTTAACCTGCCGGTAAACATTCTCAGCAGTAAAACCAAATTTTTCATCAAGCACCTTATATGGCGCCGAATAGCCAAAACTGGTGACTCCCCACACTTTACCTTTCGGCCCAACAATACCCTGAAGTGTTACGGGCAGTCCGGCTGTAAGACCAAATACAGGTATATCTTCAGGGAGAACTGATTTCTGATACTCCTCAGTCTGGCTTCTGAAAAGGCCTTCAGATGGAGCTGAGACTATTCTTATCCTTAGATTTTCCTTCCTTAGCAGTTCTGCTCCTTCGAACAGTGTGGAAACTTCCGATCCGCTGGCTAAAAGAATAATATCGGGCTTGCCTATGCAATCCTGAACAATATAAGCGCCTTGTTCCGATTTCAATGCATCGGAGTACCTGTTGTTGTTTAAAGATGGCAGATCTTTTATATTCTGCCTCGAAAGGATCAGGGCTGTTGGTGTCTTTATGTTTTCAAGGGCCAGTTTCCATGCAACTGTCGTTTCATTTGAGTCAGCAGGCCGGAGGACGAGCATGCTGTTTGCCCCGCTATGATTCTTAAGCTGTTCCATAAGCCTTATCTGGGCCTCCTGTTCAACCGGCTGATGTGTCGGGCCGTCCTCTCCGACACGGAAAGCATCATGTGTCCAGATGTATTTCACTGGAAGTCCCATTAGGCATGCCAGCCTTACTGCCGGCTTCATGTAATCCGAAAAGACAAAAAATGTTCCGCAGGCCGGAATAATACCACCATGAAGAGCCATCCCATTCATTATTGCAGCCATTGTAAGCTCAGTCACACCGGCCTGAAGGAAAGCACCTGAAAAATCACCATTTGAAAATGCCTTTGTATTCTTCAGGAAACCATCAGTCTTGTCAGAGTTTGAAAGATCAGCAGATGCGACCACCATATTTTCGACCTTGGAGGCAAGAACGCCAAGAACCGCAGATGATGCAGCTCTTGAAGCTGAATTATCTTTCTGAAAGATCGCTTTGAAATCAATTTCAGGGATCTGTCCGGAATAGAACTGATGCAGTTTGTTATCGAGAACACTGTTGATTGATGCCCATTCTCTTTTCTTTTCCCTCCAGGCAGATGCGGTTTTTCTTTTATCGGCAAGTACTTCTGAATATAATTGTTTAACGTCATCAAAAATCCTGAAAGGATCTGCGATATCACCTCCAAGGTTTAGAAGGGATTTCTCAAATGAACCACCTGCTTCACTCACAGGCATTCCATGCGTTGATGTTTTCCTTTCGAAGCTTTTCCCTTCATTATCAAGGAGCCCTTTTCCCATTATGGTTTTCCCGATAATGACCACAGGTCTTTCCTTTTCATTCAATGCCTCGGCAAGAGCTTTTCTGATTTGATCGTGGTCGTTCCCGTTAATGCTTATTACCTTCCATCCCCACGATTTGTATTTCATTGCCGTATCCTCGGATGTAACGGCTTTTGTTTCCGTTGAAAGCTGTATATCATTGGAGTCGTAGAACATTACGAGGTTGCTCAGCCCCAGGAAACCTGCAAGCCGGCCGGCCCCCTGTGAAATTTCTTCCTGCACGCCTCCGTCGGAAATATATGCAAATGTCTTATGTGAAAACAGCTCACCAAAACGGGCAACAAGAAACCTTTCTGCAATTGCAGCACCAACTGCCATGGTATGACCCTGGCCAAGCGGACCTGATGTATTTTCAATTCCTCGAATTAATTCCAGTTCGGGATGTCCGGGTGTCGGACTGCCCCACTGACGGAAACTTTTTAATTCTTCTGTCCTGAAGTGCCCTGTCAGCGTAAGTACGGAATAGAGCATGGGTGACATATGACCGGGATCAAGGAAAAACCTGTCGCGGTTGATCCAGGCAGGATCATCGGGATCAAATCTCAGGAATTCAGAAAAGAGAATATGTATGAAATCGGCTCCTCCCATCGCTCCTCCGGGATGACCTGATTTGGCCTTTTCAACCATCGACATAGCAAGTATCCGGATATTATCCGCAGCCCTCTTATGCACTTCACTGTTCATAATGATAATTATTTACCGTTTGTAATCTAAGCGGTAACAAAAATATAATTTATTGATGACAGAACAAAGCAGGCCTGACAGGGCCCATGAAAAGCTAAATCAAAGGTATTTCCTGTCTTCTTCCGGAACATCAAAGTACTTATCATACTTCACAGAATCAGGTCCTATTTTTTCAACACCCGATCCGCTGATTTTGAAAGTGCATTTTTCACCGGCGATGTCAGAAAAGTAAATATCGAACTCCTTGCCTTTTTCATCGATCATTATGATCCTGACAAGATGATCGTATTTAAGACTGTTCAGATGAGCGTGGCAGATAGGACATTTAACTAAGTACTCTTCTCCTTCTTCCATTTTAAAAGAAGAATGCGTCGTAACAGTATAGTTCCCAAGCTCCGGATTCAGCAAAAAGAGCCCTTTTTCAGAACTGTTGTTTTTTAATGCAGCAAGGATTATGGAAGTTTTTACATTCAGAACTCCTCTGCAGGCTTTGCATAAGTATTGGGTTGCCATAATATACCTCCTGTTTGTTTAGTATGAATTTATAATATTAATTATTTTTTCGGCTTCTTCATTTACAAGATACGATAAATTTTCACCAAAGTCAATTTTCCCCGGTTGTATACCCAGTAAATAAACAGGCATCTTAAAAAACTCTGACAATCTCTTCAGGGAAATATTGTGGGTGTTAAAAGTTAAGTCATCTATCTGGCTGACTGACATTAGTCTATATGTCCCGGGAATTGATCCCATTTCAACGCAGTCAATAAGTACAAGTATATCCGGATCAATACAGTTTATCTTTCCAATGTAGTTTTCAAGGCTTACTTCGACCGTAAGCGCCTCTATATTTGGTTTTTTCCTGATTCCGGAACTTATATAAACTCCGACCCCATCATCCTTTTTGAGGAGATTCCCGATTCCGACAAAAAGTATTCTTTTGTCATTCTTCAGGAGGAGGTTTTTAAGGTCTTCAGGCACCCTTGAATAAGTATTTTACAAGAACCTGTCTGAGGCAGTTCGGACAAATAATGTTGAACATATCCTTTCGTTTCAGACCATCCCTGATCTCAACATCCAGATCATGGCCTTCGGCCAGCCCCAGTTTCTGGTTCAGGAGATTAAGGTTAAGGATCGATGAGAATGCTTTCGGGCCAAGCTTCCTGTGCATGTAATGGAGATGTTCCTTCGTGGTGATTACCGCACCGCAGTTTTCACATAATAGTAGCTCTTTTTCCTGGTATTCTATGTTCTTCTCCCTGTCAAATACGGCAATATCGAATATCTTATCGGATAAGGCTACCCCTTTATGGGTTATGCAGTGTTCCTGACACAGACCGCAAAATATGCATTTTCCGTAATCTCTTTTTATAGTCCGTATTCCTTTTTCTTTATCATCAGAAAAAGTTATTGCATGAGGCGGACAAACATTGGCGCATGTCTCACATCCGACACAGTTATCATTATCGATAACGGGTTTGCCCCTGAAATTTTCAAAAGGTATATGAGGTTCAGCCGGAAATTTTGAGGTGTAAGCTGGTGTTAAAAGCGAAATAACAGCCTCCTTCAATTCTCTGATCTTTGGATACTTCATTTTACGGTCTCCTTATAATCATCTTTCACACTTTTCTTGCCGAGTTTTATCCCGAAATGATATGTCCCTCTTATCAGAGCATGTGCTGCCACAGTCGATCCGAAAAACAGTATCGGAATAGCCACAAGGGCTTTTGTACCGGCATCACTTATACCGAAATGAAGAACAACTCCGAAAAGAATGCTGCAGCAGCCAAGTGTAACACATTTTGTGGCTGCCTGGAGCCTGTTGTAAGTATCAGGCAGCCTTATAATTCCAATACACCCCAGCATGTTGAATATTATTCCGATTGATATGAATATAAGACCTGCCATATTATTCATTGAGTTTTTTGCCAGTAAGATATTTTGCCAGCGTTAATGTGCCGATAAAGCTCAGTATGATCCAGGCTATCCCGATGTCAAGGATAAAGGATTTTTCTGTCTGAACTGAAATTATAGCACAAATACCAACAACAAGGATACCAAAAATATCAATTCCTACCATTCTGTCAGGGATCGTAGGACCCCTGATTATCCTGTACAGACAAATGCTGCTTAATCCGATCTGGATGTACAGCAATATATTCAGGTATTCCGTCATTCTATAATTCTTTTAATATACTTTTCAAATGCTCCTGTGATCATTCCGGTATAGACTTCCGGATCTTCAGATCTGACATAAATCCAGTGGATATAAAGATATTCACCGATTATATCGACAGTTATTGTTCCGGGAGTCATTGTTATCGAATTTGCCAGCAATGTTTTGGCAAAGTCAGATTTAAGAGTGGTTCTGACTTTTACGATTCCTGGTCTGATCGGCATTGCCGGATGTAAAACCCTGTAAGCAACATCAAAATTTGCCTTTATACATTCCCAGATAAACACAAAAAGATAAATGATAAACCAGTAATACCGGTGCGGCTGAAGAAGCTTATATACATTGGTTATGAAGAATCTGGTAAAGATAGCTGAGCAGATAATGGATGCAACAGATCCTACTATAATATTCGGCAGGGTGATTTTGAAAGTCAGCAGCAGCCAGAAAATCAGCGATAATATGAAAACTGTTACATACCTCATTTTACATTCCGATTATAAATGAAGAATATTTTAAAGGATCCGTCAGAATATTTATTGCAGGCAAAAGTACTGCATCCCTGATACCGGGAAAAGCCAGAAGACTCAGCATGATGCACAGAAGGCTCATTATGACCATGCTGAATATCATCGGGAAGGGAACCTCTTTTATTTTTCTGTTGTTATTACTGTCAGTCTTGTTATAGAATGCGTACCTCTGAAACTTAAGGAACAATGCCAGCGTTATTATGCTGACAATAACTGCAAGAAGAGCAAGCAGGTAGAATTTGGCCATTATGGCGGCAATAATTATGATCAGCTTGCTGAAGAATCCGTTGAACGGTGGTATCCCGGAAATAGACATTGACGCAACAAATGAGGTTGCGGATGTTGCCGGCATCGTTCTGGCCAATCCACCCATCTCCTTCAGGTCACGTGTCCCGAGTGTATACTCAATTGCCCCGGCATTAAAGAACAGCAGTCCCTTGAAAGCAGCATGGTTGACAAGATGAAAAAGTCCTCCTGCAACAGCAAGAACTGCAATTTCTGACCGCTCTCCTCGTGAAATAAGTATCATTCCCATTCCCACCGATAGCACAACATACCCCATCTGGCTGATACTGCTGTACGCGAGAAGCCTTTTGATATCCCACTGACCGATTGCCAGGAATACTCCGATAACCATTGATAAGGTGCCAAGTGTGGTTATCAGGACTGACATGCTTTCGGTCAATTCGAACATGTTGAAGAATAGCCTTATAATTACATAAATGCCTACAGCTTTTATAAGCACTCCCGAAAGCATGGCTGAAATGGGAGAGGGAGCGGAGGAATGTGCGTCAGGCAGCCAGGCGTGGAATGGAATAATTGCAGCTTTTAACCCAAACCCGCACAGAATCAGCAATTCGACAAAAATATAATATGGTGTGTCATACCCGGCTTTGAATACTTCCCTGATATCGGCGATATTTAATGTTTTGGTTTTCCAATAAATAAGTCCTATGCCAAACAATATGAGAAATGAAGCTAATCCACCCAGTATCTGGTATTTAAATGAAGCTTCAAGTTCGTTTTTCTCAACTCCGAACGCAACAAGAGCATAGGATGAAATAACTGAAATCTCAAGGAACACAAAAATATTGAAGAGATCGCCACTTAGCACAACACCGTTCATACCACCGATCATGAGACAGAATAAGGAATAGTAAAGGTTTTCAGCTGTATATCTTTTAATATAGGAGATTGAATAGAAAACGGACAAAAATCCGACTATATTAATAATAGATAGTACTATTACGGTAAATCCATCCATGACCATGTATATTCCTATTGGAATCCTGTTTACTGGTTCCCATCCGCCGACCTTGTATAATGAAAGGTTTTCTCCCGTGGTTGCAAGTGAATAAATACTGATTATGGCAAGGAAGAGAAGTATCAGAGAGGCAAAGTATTTGTTAAAATTCCTGATAAATCTTCCCATGATCATAATCAGAAATGCTCCTGCGAGTGGGATAATGACAAATAAAGGTATCAGCGGATTCATATTTTATCCTCTTAAGCTTTTAATTTCTCTGATATCAAAAGTCCCGTACTTTCTGTAAAGCCTTATTATAATTGCCATCATCATTGCAGTCGTTGCAAGTCCGATGACAATTGCTGTAAGTACCAGGGCCTGAGGTAAAGGATCAACATAGGTTTTTACCGGATCTGCCGGATCAACGATGGGAGCAACCCCTCCGTCGATATAACCGACAAGTGCAAATAACAGGAAAGTGCTGAATTCCATTATCGACATGGAAATAGCTATTTTAATAAGGTTACGCCTGGTTATTACCCCATAGAGCCCGACAAGAAACAATATAAAGCACAACAGGTAGACTATCATTCCGATATTTCTTCTTTAAATATTACTAGAGCAAGAAAGATGGTAAGGATAGAAGATGCAACTTCAATCCCTACAAATATATTATAAAGTGGCAGCATCCCGGCGCTTACAAGCTGACCCACAGTTCCCTTTGGAAGCCAGTTCAGAAAAAAGATCCTGGCTCCGAAAAGCAGTCCGGAAGCAGCAAGAAACACCACAACCAGAGTGGCGAGATTCTCATACATCGTCGTTCCTGATTCTTCTTTTGTCAGGTGCATGAAATCGCTTCCAAAGGCAAGGATCAGCAATATGAATGAACCTGCCATAATCACCCCGCCCGCAAAACCACCACCGGGGGTCAGATGACCGTGAACTATGACATAAATGCCATAAAGAAAAACCATCCCGGCGATTAGCTGAGTGGTCTTCTTCACTATTACTGTCATCCCTTTCATTTGTTCGTTTATCGTTTTTCGTTTATCGTTTATCGGTTCTTACCCACCCCATTCCCCTCCCAGGAGGGGATTTGTCTGGCGTTTACCGTCATTGCGATCCGCCTGCCGGCGGAGAAGCAATCCTTTTCATTTTTTTCCTTTAATCCTTAATATCGTCAGCACCCCCAGGACCGCCGTAACCAGCACTGTCGCTTCACCCATCGTATCATATCCCCTGAAATCAAAGACAACACCTGTTACTAAATTGGCGCTTCCGGTTTTTTCAGTTGCTCCTTCGATATACTGTTCTGCCATCCGTAGTGAGCCGTTACCGAAAACATCAAGATTATCTATTGCCATTTTGAAGAAGTAAAACAGTACAACAATCAGCACTATGCTGGTAATGATCGACATATATCCCTGCGGATCAGGCTTCGAATATTTCTCTTCCCGTGAGCTGTCGAGCACGACAGCTACCATTATGATAAGTGTGATTGTCTCTACCACTATCTGTACAATAGCCAGATCGGGTGCTTTAAGCAGGAGGAAACATATAACCAGTCCGTACCCGACAATTCCGCAGGCTATGACAGCCGACAGAAGATCCTTTGCATGGATGGCATATAATGCCCCGATGATCATCAGTCCGGTTATTATGGATATTGCAATTTCCATGAAGGTTAATTTATTTATATCATAATGAGCAACATAATAATCAGGCCTGCACATACCCAGATAATATACCCTGGAAGCACACCTGAATGAGCTTCACTCAACTTGTGACTCAGCCAGAGAACGAATTGTTTTGACAGATCATAAATGTCGAACCACTTCTTTTCAGCTTTTTTGTACATCCAGGAAAAGAAACCGATTTCACTTATTGTTTTGTAGAATTCAGGAGTTGGATATCCGGTTTCATCCTGGATCTTTTCACCACCGATAAAACTGTCCTCGGTCCTGAATTTTTTAAGATTGGTAGCCAGATATACTATTATACCAAGAATAATTGATATAAGAACAAGAAACGACACCAGCGACGAATTCCAGAATCCTGTAAACTGGAATTCACCCGTGACTGGCATAAATAGCTTCGGGACGATAACGTTGGTTGCAAAAACCCCGAAGACAATGCAAAACAAGGAAAGGATAACTAAAGGTATCCACATTAACACCGGGACCTCCTTTATATTATGGAATTCTTCTTTTACCCTGCTAAGGAAAATACCGCCTATAAGCTTAATAAAGCTTGCGAGTGTAAGTGCAGAACCCAGAACAGCGAATGCGAGCCAGAGGATCCAGAGCTTGTTCGGAAAATCTGATCCGACCCCAAAATCAATAATACCCTGATAAATCATCCATTTTGATGCAAAACCATTTAAAGGAGGCACTCCTGAAATCGCCATAGCAAAAATCAGGGAAGAAAAAAACGTTATTGGCATTGCTTTTGAAAGACCACCAAGCTCATCGAGGTTTTCCTCACCAGTTCTGTATTCAATACATCCTGCTGAAAGCAGCAATCCGCTCTTATACAGAGCATTGTTAACCATATGGAATAAACCTGCAGCGATCCCTATCGGTGAACCAAGTCCCAATCCAAGAATCATATAACCCACCTGCGAAACCGCATGAAAACCAAGAAGACGTTTATAATTATGCTGTATAAGAGCCATCATTACGGCGCTGATGATTGTTATCACTCCAATCGATAAAAGAACAAAGGTCAGCCATTTGTTAAGGATGAACATTCCTGTGGTCAGTCTTGCAAGGAAATATATCCCAAGCAGTTTATCAAGTGATGCAGGCAACAGTGCAGATGATGATGCCGGAGCATCCTGTGCATAATCGGGAACCCAGGTATGAAACGGAAAAGCTCCTGCTTTTGTAAAACTCCCAACCAGTAAGGCCAAAAACGCTGTTACGGTTAAAACATTATCTGTGGGCAGTGATGTATTGCTTATATCTAATGACCCTGTTAATCTCCAGATTAATGCAATACCAATTAACATTATTGAATCTGAAGCACCGATCAGTATCAGAGTCTTTTTTGCAGTAGCAGAACTTTCTTCGTTGTTTCCGGGAATCAGCTTATAAAGCGTTATTCCCAGAATTCCCCAGAATGTAATAAAAAGCAAAAGATTATCGGACAAAACTGCACCATATGAGCAGCCGATGGTTATCAGAAAATACGGGTAATAATTCCTGGCTCTCTCCTTTTTGATATAGACCAGGGAATACAGGAGAATGAGAAAAGAAAACAGGCTGATAAACAATGCTATTAGCCGGGCGAGATTGTCATCATTAAATATTGCGTACCTTCCGGCATCCTTTAAAACATCAATCCCGAAGATAGAAATACCTGATCCTGATATTAATTCATCGAGAGAACCCGGTTGATAATCCTGACTGAAAATCAATATTGACAGATATCCCGTTACTATGCTTACTAAAAGGGCAACGATACCCTGGAAAGTCCTCAGTTTTTCGGGAACAAGTAAAAGCAGCAGGCCTGCGGCGATCGGTAGGAGAATTATGCTGACAATTTCGTTCATTTGTTTTTCTTAAGTTCTTCCATTATATTGTGTGACCTGGATATTGATCTGTCAATCAGTTCTCTGGCATTCATTATTTTTTCACCCGAATTAGCATCATAAACAACAGCCATTCGTTCAGTGCAGCAGTAGCATGGGTCGACTCCTGCAAGGGTTATGGTTGCATCAGCGATTGTTTGTCCGACGCATGATTTCTTGAAGGTGGCAATATTGACATAGCTCGGAGCTCTAATTTTGTGTCTTGCTGGTGAATTTGAACCGTCCGACAATACAAAATGAAAAACTTCGCCTCTTGGAGCTTCAGCCCTGCCATGGCCGATTCCTTCCGGTATCTCATTGACTTTTACCATAATATCACCCTCTTTCTCCTTCTCAAGTCCTTTGAGACATTGTTCAATTATTGAGATTGATTCGTACATCTCAAGCAGTCTTACCTCTGCTTTTGCAAAAACATCACCTGCCTTAGCCGTGATAACCTTCCAGTCAACCAGCGGGTAAGCGGCATAGGGATCATCCTTCCTGACATCTATAGCCACTCCCGATGCTCTGGCTGTAGGTCCCACTGCGCCATAGTCAATAACATCCTGTTTTGTGAGAATACCCACGCCTTTCAGTCTCGAATGAATGACCGGATCGTCCATGACTGCACCGGTAATAAGATCGGTCTTGGTTTTGACATCGCTCAGAATTTTTCTGATAGCGGCAATTTTGTCGCTTTCTATATCCCTTCGTACTCCCCCGACCCTGAACATTGCATAGCTGTTCCTGTTTCCGGTGATCATCTCGAACAGATCAAGAACCGGCTCACGGTACTTCCATGCCCACATAAAAACAGTATTATATCCAAGGAAATGCCCTGCAAGTCCAACCCATAGCAGGTGACTGTGAATGCGCTCAAGCTCCCCGATGATCGACCTTATATATTTTGCCCTGTCGGTTGCTTCGATTCCTGCAATTTCTTCAACAGCATTTGCAAAGGCAAACGGGTGGGAAGTAGAGCAAATCCCGCAGATACGTTCTACGAGGAAGAATACCTGCTCGTATGTCTTTGATTCACTTAGTTTTTCAATGCTCCTGTGATTGTACCCTGTTACCCACTGGATATCTTTTACAATTTCCCCGTCGCAGTAAAGCTTGAACAGTTCAGGTTCTTCCTGAAGCGGATGATAAGGGCCGATCGGTATGAGTGTCTTTCTGCTCATTCTTTCTCCTCTGAATTTGATTTAAATTCTTTACGGTAAGGGTATACTCCTTCTGCCCAGTTCCCTTCAGAGATCAATTTATCCTGGTTCGGATGATTAAGGAAATTTATGCCAAAAAGCTCGTGCATCTCCCTTTCGATCCAGTTTGAAGCATTGAACATATTGGAGAGAGATTCCACCTCAGGATTTTCCTTGTCGAGTATAACATGAAGATTAAGTATCAGTCCGACAGAATCCTTGCTGAAATGATAGTGGATCTCAAAGCCTCTTTTAGTATGAATGGCTGTTGCAATGATAAACCTGAATCCGGCATCCTTGTATAAAAATCCTGCCATCTTAAGCAATGAACCAGGCTTGATGGTAACGATAATGCGTTTCTGATTCTTGATTTGTGTTTCAAGGATGTCAGAAGCAAACTTGTCTTTGAAGTTTTGTATGATTGATTCAGTCTCCATTTACTTATTTACAAGTTTGACTATTCCTGCGATAATAGCTTCTGGTTTTGGCGGACATCCCGGAATATATGCATCAACCGGAATAACCTTATCAACCGGTCCTGCAAAAGTTATGCTGTCAGCAAAGATCCCTCCGGTGCATCCGCATGCTCCGATCGCCACCACCAGTAAAGGTTTGGGAGCCTGTTCATAAATTTCAATCAGCCTCTCCTTATCATGCGTGTTTATTGAACCGTTCACCAGCAATACATCTGCATGCCTTATACTGCCAACCAGCAGGATACCAAAACGTTCGAGATCGTGCCGAGGTGTAAGGCAATCGAGGATTTCAATATCGCAATTATTGCATGAGGCTCCCCCGAAGTGAAAGACCCAGAGCGACTTTTTGAAGCAATAACTTTTAAATCCCACGATTATTTAAATTAAAATATCTT
>Ga0315275_10004609_pt1 | contig 12924 bp, 11 predicted proteins | sample YL17G03_0_MG_FD_205557 | JGI IMG/M metagenome (GOLD analysis project Ga0315275, IMG submission 205557) | Sediment microbial communities from Yellowstone Lake, YNP, Wyoming, USA - YL17G03_0 | ecosystem: Environmental > Aquatic > Freshwater > Lake > Sediment | place: USA: Wyoming | collected... | reverse complement strand
ATGGCCGGCGCGGCCTTCGCGCTCGGCACCACGAGGCCCAGCGAAGACCCGACGGCCTTGGTGTTCACCGCCACGACCCGCAGCATCTCCGCGAAGGCGAGCGTCACCAGGGAGAAGTACGGGCCCTTGAGCCCGTAGCGAAACGACAGATACCCCTCGAAGAGGCCGAAAGCCGCGGCCAGCGCGCCGCCCAGGACCATGCCCACCCATGGCGTCAGCCCCAGCTGGAGGAGAAGGAGTGTCGAGGTGTAGGCGCCGATGCCGAAGAAAGCGGCGTGGCCAAACGAGAACTGCCCGGCGTAACCGCCGAGCAGGTTCCACGCGATGCCGAGGTAGGCCCAGAAGAGCACGCTGATCAGCACCTCGAGGTGATACTTCGGCAGGAGCGGCGGCAGCGCGACGAGCGCCGCGACCGCGAGCGCGCCGGCCGCCTTAGCGCCCACGCGAGCCGCCGAAGAGTCCCTGGGGCCGGAACAGCAGCACGATCACGAAGATCATGAAGACCACGAGCTGCTTGAGCGAGCCCGGCAGGAAGGCCGCGCCCAGCGACTCGGCGAGCCCCACGATGAAGCCACCCGCAAGCGCGCCCACGAAGTTGCCCATGCCGCCCAGCACCACGACGACGAAGGCCATGATATTGAACGACTCGGCGACATCCGGCGACACGTAGAAGAAAGGCGTGATGAGCGCGCCCGCCACGGCGACGCAGGCCGATCCCAGGCCGAAGCTCGCCGCGCGGATGCGGGAGACGTTGATGCCGACGAGCGCGGCACCCTCGGGCTCTTCCGCCAAGGCCCGGAGCGCCTTCCCTACATCAGTGAGACGCAAGAACGCGAAGAGCCCCACGGCCATCAGCACGGCGCCGCCCGAGGCCACGAGCCGCGGCACCTCGACCAGCGCCTCGCCGAGCATGAAGGACGCGTTCGAATAGGCGACCCTGACGGTGCGGAAGTCTCCTTGCCACAGTACAAGCGCCAGGTTCTCGAAGAAGAGCGCCAGCCCGAGCGTGAGCAGGAGTTGATTGTGCTCGGCGGCCAGGCGGTTGGGCTCGATGACGACTTTCTGGATGACGACGCCGAGGGCGAAGAAGAGCGGCGCGGTCAGAATCACCGAGAGGTACGGATCGACACCGGCCAGGGCGAAGAGCCAGTACGTCGTGTACATGGCGAGCATCATCACCGCGCCGTGGGCGAAGTTGATGATGCGCAGCACGCCGAAGATCAGGCTGAGCCCGCTCGCGACCAGCCCGTACACGCCTCCCAGCAGCAGGCCGCTGACGACGGCCTGAAGCAGGAGCCCCCAGGTCACCCCCTGCCCTCGCCGCGCGGCGAGGCTAACCCTTCCACTTCGGGACGGGGAAGATGGGCTTGGCCTCGGCGAAGCGCGCGGGGCCGACGACCACCGGCTTGCCATTCTGGACCTGGATCAGCGCCGGCGTGGCATTGATGCCCTCGCCCGAGTCGTCGAAGCGGATGGCGTCCTGGGTCAGGATCTGGTCGGTCAGATTGGTCTTGGCGATGGCGTCACGGATCTTGTCGCGATCCGTCGAGGCGGCGCGCTCGAGGGAGTCCTTGAGCACGAACATGACCTGATAGCCCTGGACGCCGTGGTTCGACATGGTCGAGCCGAACTTCTTCTGGTATGCCTCGAAGACCGCCTTGGCGCGCGCGCTCTGCGGGTTGTACCAGTAGTTGCCGTCGAAGAGCTGCTCGGTCAGCTCGCGGTTCTCGGCGATGAACTTCGGGTTCGAGTACGCCGCGTTGGCGAGCCCCACCAGCGCGCTGACGCCGATCCTGAGCTTGGCCGCCGTCTCGGCGATGATCTTCGAGTCGCCGTAGTAGCCGCTGATGATCAGCAGGTCGGGGCGCGCCGCCTTGACCTTGGCGAGCTCCGAGGTCAGGTCCGGCGAGCGCAGGTTGTAGGGAATGCGCTGCACCAGCTCGTAGCCCATGGTCTTCGAGAAGGCCTCGACGTGGTTGCCCATGGTGGTCCCGAAGTTGCCGTCCTCGTGCATCATGGCCACGCGCTTGATCGGCACATTGGCGTTCTTGGCCATCTCGAACATATTGCTCACGGTGAGCGTCGCCATGGCCTTGCCGTTGGGCTGCATGCGGAAGGTGTACTTGAGCCCGCCCTCGGTCAGGTTGTCGGCGACGCAGGCGAGGAGGAGGAACGGCGTGCGGTTCTTCTCCGTCACCTGGCGCACGGAGAAGGCGACGAGGCTCGAGAAGGTACCGATGATGGTGACGGCGCCCTGGTCGACGAGGCGCGAGGCTTCGGAGTTGCCGAGCTCGACCTTGTTCTGGGTATCGCCGGGCATCAGCGTGATCTTGGCGCCGCCGAGCGACTTGATGCCGCCCGAGGCATTGATCTCGTCGACGGCGAGCGTAAGCCCGTTCAGCGCCAGCCCCGCCTCGAAGGCCAGCGGGCCCGTCACCGGCAGGAGGTAGCCGACCTTCACCTCGCGCGCCTGCGCTCTCAGGACGGCGGGGAATCCGGCCGTGGCCGCCGCCGCTCCCGCCGCGCTGAGACCCGCTGCGCTGAGAAATGTCCGCCGGCTGACGCGCCCCGACGACCGATCCTGCGTGTGCTCGCTCATGATATGCCTCCGCTCCTGGCTGGTGTGCTCGTGACGACGCGGCCCGGCGTGGTATGCGGCCGACTGCGCGCGAGACTAGCATCCGTCTCCGGACGTGTCAACGCGACGATGACTACTCCGGCCGCGTTGATCCACCACCGCGCCGCCAGCACGGCGCCGGAAGAGCCGGCGCCCACGATGATGTCATCATAGGTGGTCGCCACGATGGCTGGAGCTCAGTCCTCCGGGGCGGGACGGGGCAAGGGCGATCAGGAAGTGTAGCCGGCCTTGACAGCCCGAGGGCTTGATGGTGCCATGGGCTCCCATGCGGCGCACCATCGGCGAGATCGCGGCCTTTGTCACGAGCAAGAACGCCGGGCCCTTCCTGCTCACGCTGGACATCGTCTTCCCCGATCGGCGGACCTATGAGCGGTTCAAGGCATTGAAGGCCCTCGACCGCGTCACCATCGCGGGACTCTATGGCGTGATGGCCGAGGACGTGCTGAAGATCATCGAGTTCGATCCGGCATACGCCGTGAAGATCACCATGCGGAGGCCGCTCGGCTCCGGAGCCCTCGGCGAGAGCGACGTCTACGGCGCCCAGCAGCACGTGCCGCTGATGGAGCACGCCGTGACCTGGGAGGACGCATGACCGCCAAGCGCATGACCATCCTGGCCCCCGAGGGCATGCTGGGCTACGGCATCCCGGCCCGCTCCATGGCCGAGGGCATGAAGCGGAACCCCGACGCGCTCGCCGTCGACGCGGGCTCGACAGATCCGGGGCCGTACTATCTGGGCGCTGGCGTGGCCTTCACCAACCGGCGCGCGTTCAAGCGCGACCTCGCCATGATCCTCGAGGCGGCACAGGGGCGTCACATCCCCGTTCTGATCGGCTCGGCGGGGGGCGGCGGCGGCACGCCGCATCTCGAGTGGACCCTCGAGGTCTACCGCGAGATCTGCCGCGAGCGCGGCTATCGCTTCCGCACGGCGGTGATCGGCGCCGAGGTGGACAAGAACTGGCTCAAGCGGCAGATCTTGCGCGGCCGGACCTCCCCACTCGACCTCGACACGGCGCTCACCGCCGACGACGTGGACCGGAGCGCGCGCATCGTCGCGCAAATGGGCTATGAGCCGTTCATGCGCGCGCTCGACATGGACGCCGAGGTCATCATCGCCGGCCGCGCCTATGACCCGGCGCCCATCGGCGCGCTGCCCATGCGCGCCGGCTTCGACCCTGGTCTCGTCATCCACATGGGCAAGATTCTCGAGTGCGGCGGCGCCGCGGCCTACCCGCGCCACGGCTCGGACAGCCTGCTGGGCTTCATGGAGGAGGACGCGTTCATCGTCGAGCCGCCCAATCCCGACAAGGTGTGCACAGTCGCCTCGGTGGCCGCGCATACCCTCTACGAGAAAGCGGACCCGTACCTCATGCATCTTCCGGGCGGCGCGATCGATCTCACGCGGACCACGTTCGAGCAGCTGACCCCGCGCCAGGTGCGCGTGAGCGGCACCCGCTTCGTCAAGGCGCCCCAGTACACCCTCAAGCTCGAAGGCGTCCGGCGTGTCGGTTACCGGACGCTGGCAATCGCCGGTGTGCGCGACCCGATCCTCATCTCCCAGATCGACGCCTATCTCGAGAATATCCGGCAGCGCGTGGCCGAGACCTATCCCGACGGCTACCGGCTCATCTTCCACGTCTACGGCCGCGACGGCGTCATGGGCAGGCTCGAGCAGGTGAAGGAAATCCGCTCGCACGAGATCGGCCTCGTCATCGAGGTGGTCGCCGACGATCCCGACACCTCGGCGGCGGTCCTCGCCCTCGCGCGCTCGGCCGGGCTCCACGTCACGTACCCGGGGCGCAAGGCCATCGCGGGCAATCTCGCCTTTCCCTTCTCGCCCTCCGACATCAAGGCGGGCGACGTCTACGAGTTCAATATCCACCACCTGGTCGTGGTGGACGATCCCCTCGAGCTCTTCCCCGTCGAGATCATCAAGACATGACGGAAGCCTCGCTCGACCTCGTCATCAAGAACGTCCGGCTCGTGCGCCCCGAGCACCCGGCGGTCGAGCCGATGGACCTGAGCGTGAAGGACGGCCGCTTCGTCCAGGTCCGGCGCGAGATCCCGGCAGAGGACGCGCGCGAGGTCTTCGACGCCAAGGGCCTGCTCGGCTTCCCCGGCCTCGTCGACGCCCACACGCACGCCGGCATTTACTCACCGCTCGCCGACGACGCCGTGACGGAGAGCAAGGCGGCCGTCATGGGCGGCGTGACCGCGATGCTGACCTATTTCCGCACCGGTCAGTACTATCTCAATCGCGGCGGCGCCTATCGCGACTTCTTCCCCGAGGTGCTGCGGCAATCGCAGGGCCGCTACTGGTGCGACTACGCCTATCACGTGGCGCCCATCGAGCGCGCGCATATCGACGAGATGGAGATGCTGGCGGTCGAGCATGGAGTCCCGTCGTTCAAGATCTTCATGTTCTACGGAGGCTACGGGCTGCACGGCACGGCCGATCCGGCCGCCCAGCGGAAATTTCTCATGCTGCCGGAGGACGAGAGCTATGACCTCGCCCACTTCGAGTTCGTCATGCGGGGAGCCGCGCGCCTGATTGAGCGCCGGCCGGGCCTTCGCGACTATGTCAGCGTGAGCCTCCACTGCGAGCTGGCCGATATCCTGAACGCGTACACGCGCATCGTCCGCCAGGATCCGAGCTTGACGGGGCTCGCCGCCTATAGCGCCGCGCGCCCGCCGCACTCGGAAGGCCTCGCGGTCTGGATCGCCGCCTACCTCGCCAACGAGGCGGCCTGCCCGAACATCAACCTGCTGCATCTCTCGTCGCGGAAGGCGATGGATGCGGCGATGACCATGCAGCGCGTCTTTCCCCACATCGACTTCCGCCGCGAGGTCACCGTCGGGCACCTGCTCCTCGATACGAGCGCGTCCACCGGACCGCTCGCCAAGGTCAACCCGCCCATCCGGCCGCGCGAGGACGTCGAGCATCTCTGGCAGGCGGTGCTCGACGGCCAGGTGGACTGGATCGTGAGCGATCACGCCTGCTGCGCCACGGAGATGAAGGTCTCGGCCGAGCACCCCGACGACATCTGGCTCGCCAAGTCGGGGTTCGGCGGCACCGAGTACCTGCTCTCCGGCGTCTTCAGCGAGGGAAACAAGCGCGGGCTGCCGTATCACCGTATAGCCGAGCTCTGCTCGCGGAACCCGGCGCGGCGCTACGGGCTGCTCGCCAAGGGCGACGTGGCGCCGGGCTACGACGCGGACCTAGCGCTCCTCGATCCCGGCGTGAGCTTCACCGTGCGCGCGGCCGACTCGCCCTCGGCACAGGGCTATACACCCTTCGAGGGCCAGCGGCTCACGGGCAAGGTCGCCGCGACCTTCCTGCGGGGCGCCCTGGTATACGACCACGGCAAGGTCCTGGGCCCGGCCCTTGGTCGTTACGTCGCACGACCATCGCCGGCACCCGGCCTGCCGTAGCTCGGATCATGCGTGAACATGCGCCCACCCTCACCCTACCCTCTCCCTCCGTGAGGGAGAGGGAGTCATGTCGATGCCCTCGCCCCCGGAGGGGGAGGAAGTTTCCTCAGCTTGCCGACGGACGGGGTTTGGAGTATCTCCCTATACGAGCGCCGGAAGCGAGGAGTCGGGGAGCGCCGGACACGTGGTGGCTGGCACCGGCGTTGCTCGCTGGGAGACCTATGCTTCGCATTGCTATTTGAGGAGGACACCGTGAGAGCAACCATTCGACTTGTCGCCCTGATCGTCTCCGCCGTCGGCATCCTCGCAGGCCAGGCCCATGCCCAGGGCGCCGTCGAGCAAGCCACGTTCGACCTCCCGGCAGTGCGCGACCCGCAGCTGGGCGCGCAGATCGCCATCGCCGACCACTTCGGCTACTTCAAGGACGAAGGGCTCACCGTCACCGTGAAATGGCAGCAGTCCGGCGCCGACATCATCACGCTCATGGCGAGCGGCCAGCAGGGCGTGGCCGGCGGCGGCAGCTTCGCTCAGATCGTCCTCGGCGGGCAGAAGCTGCCCGTGCGCACGATAGCGCCGCTCGCCAATATCGCGGGCACCCAGGGCTTCGTGCTCTCGCCGAAGACCAAGCTCGCGAGCCCCAAGGATCTCGAGGGCAAGAAGCTCGCGCACACGCAGGGCAATTCGCAGGTGCTGATCCTGGCCAAGCTCGCCAAGCAGTACGGCTTCGATGCCTCCAAGGTCACGCTCGTGAACATGCAGCCCTCCGAGGGCGTCGTGGCTGCGTCCAAGGGCGACGTCGACGGCCTCCTCGGCTGGCAGCCCAACCTCTTTCGCCTGGTCAAGCTAGGCGGCGCGCTCTACACCACGGCGACGGTCTCCTACATCACGGGCAAGCCGGAGCAGCTGACAGGGGACAAGCAGCTCCTGCATGTCTACGCCTTCCTCCTGGCCTCGGACACGTGGATCAAGGAAAAGCCCCGCACGCTCAAGGCGCTGATACGAGCGCTGAAGCGCGCCAATGACCTGCTCGCCACCGACCGCGGCAAGGCGCTCGACGCGCTCGAGAAGGGCCTGCGCATCGATGATCGCGACGCGCTCAAGGTGATGGCCGACGCCAACCGCTACACCATGGCCTTCGACGAGGACGCGGCCCTGGCGGTCAGGTCGCAGAGCGACTGGGCGTTCGATATCAAGCGCATCCCGGCGCCCGTCTCGCCGGACGACGTCTTCTCGACCGGACTCATGGCCGAGATCGACCCCAAGCTCGTGACATGGAAGCCGAAGCGGTAAAGCAAACGGCCTCGACGGTCAGCACCGCCGTCGCTCCTCCGGCCTCGCCGGCGACGACCCGGCGCGCCCCCCAGGGGCTCAGCCGCCCGGCTGTCCTCGTCCTGCGCCTGGTGTCGCTCCTGCTCTTCTTCGCCCTCTGGTGGAGCGTGAGCCTGCTGAACGCGCATGTGTTCAAGGTCTTCAACCCCATCCTGCTGCCCGCGCCGGACGAAGTGTTGAAAGCGGGAATCAAGATGGCGGCCTCCGGCGAGCTCTTCAAGCACATCACGGCGAGCCTCTCCCGCGTGCTCTGGGGCTTCAGCATCGCCGCGGGGCTCGGCATCGTCGTGGGCACCGCGCTCGGCCGCTCGCGGCTCCTCGAGCACCTCGTGGAGCCGATGCTCGAGATGCTGCGCCCCATCCCGCCGCTGGCCTTCCTGCCGATGATGGTGCTCTGGTTCGGCATCGGCGAGGCCTCCAAAGTCGCCTTCATCGCCTATGCCGCGTTCTTCCCCATCTTCACGACCACCATCGAAGGCATCAAGTTCGTCGACCCCCTGCTCATCCGCGCCGCGTCCAGCCTCGGCGCCAGCGAACGGCAGATCTTCTGGCACGTGGTCCTGCCGGCGGCCACGCCGAATATCATCACGGGCATGCGGCTGGCCTTCGGGCTGTCGTTCTTCGTCATCGTGGCCGCCGAGTTCATCGCCGCCGACTCCGGGCTCGGCTTCCTCATCAACGACGCGCGGACCTTCTTCCTCGTCTCGAACATGCTCTTGGGAGCGGCCGTGATCGGCATCATCGGCGTCCTCGCCAATGTCCTCCTGCGCAAGCTCGAAGGTCGCCTCCTGCGCTGGCGCAGCGAGTCGCGGGGCCAGGCGTGATACCCAAGCGACCGTGAAATCAATCCAGATCGAGGGCGTGTCGAAGAGCTATACCGAGGGCGTGCTGGCCCTCGACGAAGTCAGCCTCGAGCTGCCCGAGAACAGCTTCACCTGCCTCCTCGGCCCGTCGGGCTGCGGCAAATCCACGCTCCTGAACATGCTCGCCGGCTTCGTCCCGCCCACGACGGGGCATATCCTGGTGGACGGGCGCGAGGTGACGCATGCCGGCGCCGATCGCGGCGTGGTCTTCCAGGAGTACGCGCTCTTCCCCTGGCGCACGGCCATCGAGAACGTGGAGTTCGGCCCGATGATCCAGGGCCTGCCGCGGGCGGAGCGCCGGGCCACCGCGCGCCGCTATCTCTCGCTGGTCGGCCTCGCGGAGCACGAGGACAAATTCCCCCGCGAGCTGTCGGGCGGGATGAAGCAGCGTGTGGCCATCGCCCGCGTGCTCGCCAACCACCCCTCCGTGCTCCTCATGGACGAGCCCTTCGGCGCCCTCGACGCCCAGACGCGCGAGGTGATGCAGGAGGAGCTGCTCCGGATCTGGGAGCAGGACAAGAAGACCGTCGTCTTCGTCACCCACAGCATTTCGGAGTCCATCTTCCTGGCCGACCGCATCGTGGTCATGGCCACGCACCCCGGCACCATCAAGGAGATCGTGGACGTGGCCATGCCGCATCCGCGCGACCGCTCGAGCGCCACATTTGTCGCGCTGGAGCGCGAGATCAAACGCCTCGTCCGCGAAGAAGTCGCCAAGCTCGGAGTCACCTAAAGGAGAGTTGCCCATGGCCCGCACCATCACCGTCGCCGCCGCCCAGCTGGGCCCAAATAACGAGAGCGCGAGCCGCGAGGACATCGTGGAGCGCATGCTGGCGCTGCTCGAGCAGGCGAAGGAGCAGGACGTCGAGCTCATCGCCTACCCCGAGATGGCGCTCACGACCTATTTCCCGAAGAAGATCCGCAAGGATTTCGACCAGTTCTTCGAGACCGAGATGCCGCCCAAGGCGCTCGAGCCGCTCCTGCGCCGCGCCAAGGACGCGCGGATCGCCGTGCACGCCGGCTTCTGCGAGAAGGCCGACGGCAAGTACTTCAACACGGCGCTCTTGACCGACACCGCGGGCAAGCTCTGCGGAACGTTCCGGAAGATCCACCTGCCGGGGACGCGGGAGCCGGACGGCTTCGCCCAGGTCTACGAGCCCTACTATTTCGCCCACGGCGACACGGGCTACAAGGTCTTCGACGCCTGCGGCGCCAAGGTCGGCATCGCCATCTGCCAGGACCGCCGCTATCCGGAGAGCTACCGCGCGCTGGCGCTCCAGGGCGCCGAGATCATCCTGATCGGCTACAACACGCCGATCTCGGCGCTGGCGCTCGACCTCAACGAGCTCTGCATGCGCGCGGGCGCGTATGCGAATGCCTGCTTCGTGGTGGGCATCGCGAAGGCCGGCATCGAGGACGGCGTGGAGCTGATCGGCGGCTCCTGCATCATCAGCCCCCAGGGCCAGGTGCTCGCCAAGGCGGCCACCACGGGAGACGAGCTGATCGTCTCCCGCATCGACCTCGACCAGATGACGCCGGTGAGAAAGCGCTGGAACTTCCTCGGCCGCCGCCAGCCGCAGCACTACGCCACGCTCCTCCAGCCGGTGACACAGAAGGAGTCCCACCGATGAGCGCTCCTCGCGTCGACACCATCGTTCGCGGCGGCAAGATCGTAACTGCTTCGGACATCTTCGAGGCCGCCGTCGCCATCAAGGGCGACAAGATCGCCGCGATCGGCCCGGAAGACCTCCTGCCGCCCGCAGACCGCGTGATCGACGCCGGCGGCCGGTTCGTCCTGCCGGGGCTCATCGACTGCCACCTCCACATCGGCGCGGAGTACGACGACTGGAAGACGGCGCCCCTGGCCGCGGCCCAGACGGGGCTCACCACCCTCCTCCCCTTCGTGATCTACGACGAGGGCGAGACCCTGCCCAAGGCCGTCGCGCGGCTCCGGGACGAGGCGGAGTCCCTCTCGGTGCTCGACTTCGGCTTCCACTTCATCCTGAACCACGAGCCGAAGATTCTGGAAGGCCTCGCGGAGGCCTTCCAGATGGGCGTCACCTCCTTCAAGCTCTTCTTGACGTACAAGAAGCGGCCCAAGCGCATGGTCTCGGACGAGTTCATCGCAAAGACCATGGACATCCTCGGGCGCCTCGGCGGCGTCTGCCAGCTCCACTGCGAGAACGGTGACGTCCTCTGCTACCTCGAGGACAAGGCCATCGCGGAGGGCCGCACGGCGCCGACCGACTTCCCGGCCACCTGTCCGGACTGGACCGAAGAAGAAGCAATCAACCGCGCCATTCTCATCGGCAAGCTCACCGACTGCCCCGTCTACGTGGTCCATCTGTCCACTCGCCTCGGCCTCGAGCGCATCAAGCGCGCGCAGGCCGAAGGGCAGCGCGTCTGGGCCGAGACCTGCCCGCAGTACCTCTTGCTCAACGAGACGGAGATGGCGCGCCTCGGTCCCTTCGCCAAGATCGGCCCCCCGCTCCGCTCGGCCGACGGCGTCAACCAGGCCGCGCTCTGGGCGGGCACCGAGCAGGGCTTCGTGTCCACCGTCGCGAGCGATCATTCGCCGAGAGTGCCGGCGGCGAAGGAACCGGGCCGGAAGAACATCTTCGTGGACGCCGAGGGCAAGCCCATCCCCTTCGGCGCGCCGTCGCTCGAGACGCTCGCGCCCCTCATGTGGAGCGAGGGCGTGGTCAATCGCGGGCTGCCCGTCACGTGGATGGCGCGCGTGATGGCGGAGAACCCCGCGCGCATCTTCGGCCTCTACCCGCGCAAGGGCGCGGTGCGCGTGGGCGCCGACGCCGACCTGACCATCTGGGACCCGACGCCGTCCTGGACCATCCAGCAGAAGCAGCATCTCGGCATCGCGGGCTTCACGCCTTACGAAGGATGGGCGGCGCGTGGCCGTCCGTGGATGACGCTGCTGCGTGGCCAGGTTCTCCTGAACGGAGGCGCGCTCGAGCAGAAACCCGGCAATGGCCGGTTCCTGGCGCGCTCGAGCCCCATGGCCCCTCTCGGCGGCTCGGTACGCTGATGGACTATCTGGAGAGACTGGCCAGCTTCGTCCACGAGACAAAGCTCAGCGGCTTGCCTGCGTCCACGGTCGCGGCCTCCAAGCTCGTGCTGCTCGACACCCTCGGCGCCATCGTGGCCGGCAGCGCCCTGCCCGAGAACGCGCGCCTGGCCCGGGTGGCGGCGAAGCGCGCGCCTCACGGGCTCTGCGCGCTGGTCGGCCACGCGCTCAGGTCGGACTCGCTCCTCGCGACCTTCACCAATGCGACCGCGGGCGTCGCCCTCGAGATGGACGAGGGCAATCGTCTCGGCGGGGGCCATCCGGCCATCCACGTCATCCCCGGCGCCCTCGCCGTCGCCGAGGAGATGGGCGCCGACGGCCCGCGGCTCCTCGAGGCCGTGATCGCCGGCTACGAGGTTGGCTCGCGGCTGGGTGGCGCCACGCGGGCGCGGCCCAATGTCCACTCGCACGGCACCTGGGGCACCATCAGCACCGCGGCGGCAGTGGCCAGGCTCCACGACCTTCCGGCCGACGAGATCCGTCACGTCATCAACCTCTCGGCGTCGATGGCCCCGGCCAATTCCTGGACGCCGGCCCTCGAAGGCGCAACGATCCGCAATGCCTATCCCGGGCGCTCGGGGCTCGAGGGCATCCTGGCGCTGGACCTTCACCGCGCGGGATTCACGGCGCTCGAGGACGGGCCGTCGGACGTGTACGGGACCATCCTGGCCGAGAGCTTCGAGCCGGAAGACGCCGTCGCCGGTCTCGGCGACAGCTTCCGCATCGAACAGAACTACTTCAAGTTCCACGCCTGCTGCCGCATGAATCACCCGGCGCTCGACGCCCTCATGGCGCTGCGCGCGGAGCACCGGTTCACCGGCGAGGACGTGGCGACCGTGCACATCACGTCCGTCCCCTTCGGCCTCCGCATGGTGGACACCGCGCCCCGCACCATGCTCGGCGCCAAGTTCTCCATTCCCTACGCCGTGGCCGCGGCGCTCGTCCTCGGCCGCACCGACACGGCGGCATTCGAGGAGCGCATGCTGGACGACGAGCGCATCCGCGCGATGGCGAAGCGCATCGACGTCGCGGCGGACGACGAGATGGCGCTCGGGCGCGCCGACTATCCAACCGCCCACGTGCGGGTCGCGCTCAGAGACGGGCGCGTCCTCTCGCGAATTACTGGTGTAGTCCGCGGCGACGCGGCGAATCCCGTGCCACAGAACGAGGTGATCGAGAAGTTCCTCTCGCTCGCCTCGGGTCCGCTGGGCGCCCGGCGCGCGCGCGAGGTCATCGAGGCGGTAGACGCCGTGGACGCGCTCAAGGACGTTCGGGACCTGACCACGCTGCTGATACCGTCCCGAGCCTGACCACTCCCCCACGCTGCGCGGTATCATCGTCAGGATGACCGCCCTCTGGAGCTCGTTCGCCGTGGTGGCGCTGGCCGAGATGGGCGACAAGACGCAGCTGATCGCCTTCTCGCTGGCGACCCGCTACCGGCGCCCCTGGACGGTCATGCTGGGCATCCTCCTGGCCACGCTGCTCAACCACGCGCTCGCGGCGACCGCCGGAGTATGGCTGACGCGCCTGATCCCGCCGGTGGTCCTTGCCGTCGTCCTCGGGGTCACGTTCGTAGCCTTC
>Ga0315275_10004608_pt1 | contig 12924 bp, 7 predicted proteins | sample YL17G03_0_MG_FD_205557 | JGI IMG/M metagenome (GOLD analysis project Ga0315275, IMG submission 205557) | Sediment microbial communities from Yellowstone Lake, YNP, Wyoming, USA - YL17G03_0 | ecosystem: Environmental > Aquatic > Freshwater > Lake > Sediment | place: USA: Wyoming | collected... | reverse complement strand
GTCCTGGTCGGTCCCTCCGGCTGCGGCAAGTCGACGCTGCTGCGCATGATCGCCGGGCTCGAGGACATCAGCATGGGAGACGTCCTCGTGGGCGACGTCGACGTCACCGACAAGCCGCCGCAGGAGCGCGACATCGCGATGGTCTTCCAGAACTACGCGCTCTACCCGCACATGACCGTGCGCGACAACCTCGCGTACGGCCTCAAGCTGAGGAAGATGCCGAAGGAGGAGTGGCAGAAGAAGGTGAACGAGGTCGCGGACACGCTCGGGCTCGGTGAGTACCTGAACCGCAAGCCGGCGGCGCTCTCGGGCGGCCAGCGGCAGCGTGTCGCGATGGGCCGGGCGATCGTGCGGGAGCCGAAGGCATTCCTGATGGACGAGCCGCTCTCCAACCTCGATGCGAAGCTCCGCGTCTCGATGCGCTCCGAGCTCGCGAAGCTGCACGAGCGCCTGGGTGTGACAACGGTGTACGTGACCCACGACCAGGTCGAGGCGATGACGCTCGGCCAGCGGGTCGCCGTCCTCCGCGACGGGCTGTTGCAGCAGCTCGATACACCGCACGCGCTCTTCCACACTCCGAACAACCTCTTCGTCGCGGCCTTCATCGGCTCGCCCTCGATGAATCTCGTCGACGCCGAGATCCAGGGCAACTCGGTGAGCTTCGGAGGGTTCGACGTGAAGCTGCCGGCCGCGTCGCCGCTCGTCGGCGCGAACCGCAAGGTGATCCTCGGGATCCGCCCGACCGACTTCGAGCACGTGGACCCGGCATCCGATCTCCCACGCATCCAGGTTCACGTCGACGTCGTCGAAGACCTCGGCGCCGAGAACCACCTGATCTTCGCGATCGACGCCCCGCGGGTCACCGCAGAGGCCGTGCGGGCGGCAGCGGACGCGGCCGACGACGCCGACGGGACGCTGTTCGCCGACGACCGGGCGGTCTTCACGGCGGTCGTCCACGCGAAACGCGCCACCACACCCGGCTCCGACATCGAGCTGGCGATCGACCACACGAGGCTCCACTTCTTCGATCCGGCCACGGGGCTCGTGGCGGGCGCAGCAGAGGCCGTGGCAGCACCCGCCTGAGGCGAGAGAGGTCAGTGAACCTGCGTGTCGTCCGGAGAGGCGGCACGCGCGGGCAGGAACGGCGAGACGCGCTCGCGACCCTCTGCCTCGAAGCCACGGAGTGCCACGGTCGTACGGCGGCGCAGGATGTCGTCGGCCCTGACCGCCGCCTCCTGCTCGACGGCGTACCGGGCCTGGGCGAGGACGTCGGGCCCGCCGGGAACGATCGGCTCGTAGAGCTCGGGCTCCAGCCGAGCCGGCTCGAGCACGTCGTAGGCGAGGGTGCCGTAGAGCCCGGCGAGATGGGCAGCGCTTCCCTCGGGCAACCCGGGGTGGAGGCGCCGAAGGCCGGCGGTCACGGCGTCCGGGTCGGCTGCGCCCACGAGCGGCGCCGGGTCGGCGTCCGGAAGCGCCAGCTGGATGGACGCGAGCGCCCGGGTCGCGACGTCGACCCCGATGCGTCGCCACGTCGTCAGCTTGCCGCCGGCGACGCTGATCATCCCGGCCTTGCCGACGGTGATGACGGTTTCCCTGCGCGTCCCGGCGGTCGACGTGCCTCCCAGCGGCAGGACGCGAAGGCCGGCAAAGGCGGAGCGGACGCGGGCCGGGCTGACCACGTCCGGGGCGAGCGACGTCGCGGCCTCCGCGAGGATCTGCGCCTGGTCGGCTTCGGTCGGCCGCACGGTGGCAGGATCGCCCTCGAACGGCTCGTCGGTCGTACCCAGAAGAAGCAGGCCGTGCCACGGGATCGCGAACGAGACGCGGCCCTCGGGCAACGGGGAGGTCACGGCCGCGTGCCAGGGCTCGCTGCAATCGAGCACGAGGTGAGCACCCTTCGACAGCCGCACGCTATCGGCGGCGCCCGGGTCCTCGAGCCGGCGGATGTGATCGACCCACGGGCCGGTCGCGTTGACGACCGTCCTGGCCGAGATCGCGAAACGAGCCCCCGAGACGGCGTCGACGACGTCCGCGCCACCGACGGCACCTCCCGTGATCCTGAGGCCCTCGACGCGCGCATAGTTGAGCCACACGGCGCCCAGGAGCTCGGCCGTCCGCAGCGCGGCGAGCACCAGGCGCGCGTCGTCGGTCTGATGGTCGTGGTAGGCGACGTAGGTCCGCCCGGCGTCGCGAAGAAGGCCGGGCGCCAGCGTGTACGCCTCGGCAGGGTCGAGGCGGCCGGTGCGGCCGTCCCTGAATCCCGAGAGCGCCGCGTAGACGAACACGCCCAGGCGAAGCTCCGCCGGACGATGGGGGGAGTCGGCCCCGACCGGCAGGATGAACTGGAGCGGGCGCACGAGGTGTGGAGCCACGAGGCGGGCGTTCCAGCGCCGCTCCCGGTGGGCCTCACGAACGAGCTTGACGTCGCCGAGGCCGAGGTAGCGGAGACCGCCGTGGACGAGCTTCGAGGAGGCACTCGACGTCGCGCCGGCAGCGTCGCCGCCGTCGACGAGCGCCACGCGTGCGCCGGCACGCGCTGCGGCCCAGGCCGTCGACGCGCCGAGGGCGCCGCCTCCGATCACGAGCAGGTCGAACGGCTCCGACGCGAGGCGCTCGAGCCGCTCGGCCCGGGTCGGGGTCGCCGCAGCCGGACGACCGGGGGCAGGAGGGGTAACGCTCACGCCCAGCCCCGCGCCCGCTCGACGGCCCTGAGCCAGTCGGCGTACTCGGTCTCGCGGCGGGTGGCGTCCCAGACCGGCTCCACGACCTCGACCGGGCCACCCAGGTTTCGCAGTGCCTCCGGCCCGTCCCAGAGACCTGCGGCGAGCCCGGCGGCGAATGCCGCCCCGCGCACGGTCGCCTCGGTGTCGGCAGCCAGCTCGACCGGCCGTCCCAGGGCGTCGGCCAGGGCCTGGACGAAGACGCGATTCGCAGTCATTCCTCCGTCGATCCGGAGCGCCGGAACCTCGACGTTCGTGCTCCGTTCCGCCGCGTCGAGCACCGCCCGGGTCTGAAACGCGATGCTCTCGAGGGCCGCCCGAACGACATGGGAACGGGTTGAATGGAGCGTCAGTCCGAGGACCGCTCCTCGCGCCGAGGAGTCCCACCAGGGGGCGTAGAGCCCCTGGAAGGCCGGCACGAACCGGACACCGCCAGAGTCGTCGACCTCTGCGGCAATGCTCTCGGAGGCGGCCGGATCGGGGAGCGCCTGCAGCTCGTCGGCAAGCCATCCGACCGCGCGACCCGCGACCGCCATGGCACCTTCGACGCAGTACACGGGGGCGCTGCCCGCGCCCTGATAGGCCGGGCTGGCAAGGAGGGTCGCTCCGGGAGCGGGGCGGGTCGTGCCGGTATTGACGAGCAGGAACGCCCCGGTGCCGTACGTGCACTTGGCCTCGCCGGGCGCGAGGCACGCCTGGCCGACGAGGGCCGCCTGCTGATCGCCGATCGTCGCGAGCAACGGGAGCGCCGCTCCGAGCGGGCCCTCGGCCCGGGTGAGCGCCACCCCACCCGGCTGCCAGGTGGGAGTGACCGCGGGCAGCACCGCGCGGGGCACGTCGAACAAGGAGAGCAGCTCATCCGACCACTCGAGCGTCTCGGTGTCGAGGAGAAGCGTGCGAGAGGCGTTCGTGATGTCGGAGACGTGGGCGCCCCCGTCCCTCCCGCCGGTCAGGTGCCAGGTGAGCCAGCACTCGATCGTGCCGGCCGCAAGCTCGCCGCGCGCGGCCCGGTCCCGTGCTCCCGGAACCGTGTCGAGCAGCCGGGCGAGCTTCGTGGCCGAGAAGTACGGCTGGATCGGCAATCCCGTGAGCTCGCGCACGCGGGCCTCCGAGCCGGCGGCGACGAGCTCTGAACAGCGGTCGGCGGTGCGCGCGTCCTGCCAGACGATCGCGTTCGCGATCGGAAGCCCGGTCGCACGCTCCCAGACGACGATCGTCTCGCGCTGGTTCGTGATCCCGACCCCGGCAACACGATCGAGGTCCACGTCGGCCAGCACCTCGCGGGCGCAGGAGGCGACCGCCTCGAGGATCTCGAGCGGATCGTGCTCGACCAGCCCCGGTTGCGGGTGATGCTGGTGATGCGGCAGCTGCCGTTCGGCGATCCGGTGGCCCGCATTGTCGACGAGCGCGGCGCGGCTCGAGGTGGTGCCCTGGTCGAGGGCGAGGACGAGATCGGCGGGGATGGTTCCTCCTAGGACGTCACTGCGACCGTAGCGGGTTCGAGCGCTCGTGGGAGGCCATACGACGGAGGTTGCACCGTGAGCAGGCAGGGTCACGTACGCTGCCCCGGTGCGCGACCTCCGGCCGCTCTTCGATCCACGCTCCGTTGCCGTCCTCGGCGCGTCCAGCGACCCCGCGAAATGGGGCCAGTGGCTCGCGGCAGGTGCCCTTCGCGGTGCCCACCGCCGTGACGTCTGGCTGGTGAACAGGAAGGGCGGAGAGATCCTCGGGCAGCAGGCGTACCTGTCGCTCGAGGAGCTGCCAGGGTCGCCGGAGCTCGTCGTCGTCGTGCTGCCCGTCGGCGCCTTCGAGGAAGCGATCGACGCCGCGCTGGCGGCGGGCGCGCGTGCCATCGTCGCGATCACGGCCGGTCTCGGCGAGGTCGACGACACGGGCAAGGAGATCGAGCACCGGGTGGTCGAGCGCGTCCGCGCCGCGGGAGCCGTGATGCTCGGGCCGAACTGCCTGGGCGTCTACGACGCGACCGCCTCTCTCGATCTCGTGTCCAACGAGTTCACCCCGGGGTCGCTCGGGATCATCTCCCAGAGCGGCAACCTCGCGCTCGAGCTGAGCCTCCTCGCCGCGCAGTACGGGATCGGCGTCTCACGCTTTGCGTCGCTCGGGAACGAGGCGGACATCGACGCCGCGGAGCTGGTGGAGGCGTTCGCCGCCGACGAGCACACGCGCGTGATCGGCGTCTACTGCGAGGACTTCCACGACGGCCGGGCCTTCGCCCGCGCCGGCGCGGCGGCGATCGCCGCCGGGAAGCAGGTGATCCTGCTCGCCGCGGGAGGCAGCGAAGCCGGCGCCCGCGCCGCCGCCTCTCACACGGGCGCGCTCGCGAGTGACGCCGCCGCGGTCGAGGCGGCTTGCCGGGCCTCCCGGATCCTCCAGGTGGCGACGCCGAAGGAGCTCGTCGACCGAGCGCTCGCGTCCCTGGCGCCGCACCGGCCGCGGGGCAGAAGGGTGGCGATCGTCGGCGACGGCGGCGGCACCGGCGTCATCACGGCAGACCTGATCAGCGCCGCCGGCCTCGAGTTGCCGACTCTCTCGGGCGGGCTCGCAGCCCGGCTGACCGCAATCGCCCCCAGCATCGTCACCACGAACCCGGTCGATCTCGCGGGAGCGGGCGAGCAGGACTTCCGGAACTTCGAGCGCGTCAACGCCGCCGTCCTCGATTCGGGAGAGGTCGATACCGTCATCTTCACCGGCTACTTCGGTGGCTACACCCATATGAACGAGGACTTCGAGGCCCTCGAGACCGAGGTCGCGCACGGCATCGCCCGCGCCGCGGCCGCGAGCGGGCGCTCCTTGTTCGCGCAGGCGATGTACTGGGACTCTCCGCCGATCCGCGCGCTGCGGGCGGGCGGCGTGCCGGTGTACCGCGACATCGAAGCGGTCGTGGAAACGCTCAGGCACCTCGTCGAGCAGCACGAGGAACACGCCGCAGGTATCCCCGAGCCTGGAGCCGCCGCGCCGCCCGTCGAGGGCGACGGCTACTTCGACTCGCGGGATCTCCTGGCCGCGGGAGGCGTGCCGTTCGGAGCCGCCCGCCGCGCCGCGTCGGTCGACGACGCGCGCGCCGCCGCCGCCGAGCTCGGCTACCCGGTGGTGCTGAAAGCCCTGGGGCTGCTGCACAAGTCGGACGAGGGTGGCGTTGCGCTCGGCCTCGCCGACGACGAGGCGGTCGCCGCGGCCGCGGCCGACATGCACGAGCGGCTGGCGCCGGAGGGGTACTCGGTGGAGACGCTCGTCGACACGACGGGCGGCGTCGAGCTGATCGTCGGCTGCACGCGCGACCCGCGCTTCGGCCCGATCGTGCTCGTCGGCATCGGCGGCGTCTACGCGGAGCTGCTCCACGACGTCGGGCTCGCGCTCGCACCCGCGGGTGCAGACGAGCTCGAGGCGCTCATCCTCTCCCTCCGTGGCTCGGGTGTGCTCACCGGCGCCCGCGGTCATGTGCCGGTGGACGTGCGCGCCGCGGCCGAGGCGGCCGCTGCACTCTCACGCGTTGCCGCAGCCCACCCGGAGATCGCTGAGATCGAGGTCAACCCGCTGCTCGTGACCCCGGCGGGCGTGGTCGGGCTCGACGCCCGCATCGTGCTCGCCTGATACTCCATTCCGGCTGGAGCGCGGCAGGGTTCGACCGGTATGCGGCGTACCCTGGTGATCATCGTCACACGTTCGAGCCTCGCGTGGCCCCTACACAGGAGGAGAACATGACCGTCGTCGCGCCCCCCGACGCGCCCGCCGCCCAGAGCGAGGACGCCCGGCTCGAGAGCCTCGGCTACACACCCCAGCTGAACCGGGTACTGGGCTTCTTCGCCAACTTCTCGGTCGCCTTCACCTACCTGTCGCCGATGGTGGGCATCTACACGCTGTTCGTGCTCGGCGTCGGAACCGGCGGCCCGGCCTACGTCTGGCTCACGTTCGTCCCCGTGATCGGGATGCTCTTCGTCGCCCTCGTGTTCGGCGAGCTCGCAAGCCACTATCCGGTCGCGGGTGCCCTCTACCAGTACAGCAAGTTCTCGGTCAGCGGTGCCTACGGCTGGTTCGTCGGCTGGTTCTACGGGCTCGCCCTGCTGATCACCGTCGCCGCCGTGGACACGGGCGTCGTCACGTACGTCGCTGCGCTGACGCACAACTGGTTCGGCTGGAGCCTCGATCCTGCGGACCACACGACGATCCTCCTGATCACGCTGATCCTCCTCGCGATCCAGACCGCCCTGAACATCACCGGCGCCAAGGTGATGGGCCGCGTGGCGCAGTTCGGCGTCTACGTCGAGATCGTCGGCACGCTGGGCATTGCCCTCATCCTCCTGGCCCACGGCTTCCACCACGGGCTCGGGTTCCTCTTCACGACGCAGGGCGTGGAGGACAAGGCGACGAACCCGCTCGGGCTCGACTTCGGCGGGAGCTGGTTCCCCGCGGCGGCCCTGATCGCCGTCCTCGCCCCTGTATACATCTTCTACGGCTTCGAGTCTGCCGGAGACATCGCCGAGGAGACGAAGGACGCCGGCCGGCAGATTCCGAAAGCGATGCGCTGGGCGCTCATCTGGGGCGGAATCTCGTCGTTCATCCTGATCGCGGCGCTCCTGCTCGCGATGCCGGCCGACAACCCGGTCACGGCGACGGTCGAGGGAGGCGGCGTGCCGTTCATCCTCGGTCAGCTCGCTCCCTGGGTACAGGACTTCCTGCTGCTCCTGATCATCTTCGCCTTCTTCTCCTGCGGCACGTCGGTCCAGGGCGCGGGGGCCCGGCTCGGCTTCTCCTACGCCCGTGACGGCGCTATCCCGTTCTCCACCTGGATGGCGAAGGTCAACACGCGGTTCAAGACACCGGTGAACGCACTGCTCGCAGGCACGCTCATCACGACGCTGTTCGTCCTTCTCGTCTACTACGCGCCGGGCGAGGACAAGCACATCTGGTTCGTCACCTATCCGGCGAACGTCAACGCCCTTCTGGCGCTCGTCTCGTTCGGGGTGAGTGGCATCTACCTCTCGTTCCTGCTCACCGTGATCGCGGCGATCGTGGCCCGCAGCCGCGGGTGGGTTCCCGAGGGCAGCTTCCAGCTCGGCAAGTGGGCGTGGCCCGTGCTGATCATCGCGGCCGGGTATCTCGGCCTGATGCTGGTCAACGTCGTGTATCCGTCGGGCCTCGCGAGCCCGCGCGGCTACTTCAACATCGACTGGATCACGCTGCTCGTGATGTTCGTGATCGCGATCGTCGGCGCGGTCTACTTCCTCGTCGCCCGCCCCGACAAGCGGGTCGGGCAGCACGTGCACGACGAGCTCGAGCCGACCGGCGCCGAGCGGCACGACTGACAGCGGTCGAACCGGCAGCGTGACCAGCGGGCCTCCGGGCCCGCCGGTCACGCCAGGCGTCGGTGAATTGCGGCAGCGCGAGTCAGCGCACGCCCCGATGCGGGTCGCGCCGCCGCCGGTGACGATGTGGATAGAGCCACCGGGGAGGCGGACATGTCGGCCGGTCAGCATGGTCACGCGTCGCAGCCCGATCCGGCTTCCTCCAGGGCGGAAGAGGCAGCGAGGCGTCGGCACGCCTGGCAGGCCGTCGTTGCCGTCGTGGCCGTGGGGCTGGTCGGAGGAGTAGCAGGCGTCTTCATCGGGCGGGCCACCGACGCCGGGGAACCGAAACCGAGCCTGTCGGCATCGTGGCAGGCACTGCCGCCGGCGCCGATCCCGGGCCGCATTGCGGCGAGCTCCGTCTGGACGGGCAAGGAGATGATCGTGTGGGGCGGCTTCACGGGGAAGGTGACGCCGGGGCCGTGTGGCGGGTGCGCCTCCGACGGCGCCGCCTACGACCCGGCGACCCGCACGTGGCGTGCGATCGCCCCGTCCCCGGCGGGCGTCCGGGGCGGCGGCGCGAACTCGGCGGCGTGGACCGGCGACGAGATGGTGGTCTGGGCGGCGAACTCGCCCGACGGCCCTGCCGGCGCCGCCGCGTACGACCCGGAAACCGACACCTGGCGGCGACTGCCACCAGGCCCGCTCGGCAGCCGAGAGGGCTACGCGACGGTCTGGACGGGCAGGGAGATGCTCGCGATCGGCGGCCACAGCGGCGACGCCAGGGCAAAGCCGGCGGCTGCCGCCCTCGATCCCCGAACGGGCACCTGGCGCGTGCTGCCTGCGTTCGAGCGCTTCGACTTCTTCGGCGGCCCGAGCGGCGCCGTCTGGGACGGGCACGAAGCCGTCGTGATGGGCAACGTCTCGCTGTGCCCCGAGCGCGGCTCGGCGTGCGACGAGCACCGGCCGGTGCTCGTCGGCTACGACCCCGCCACCGACCGGGCCCGCGAGATCCCGCTGCCGGCGCCCTCGGCGGACTTCGGTTCCGACACGGCGTCGTCACTGACGCCGATCGCCTGGACCGGCTCCGAGGTGGTCCTTACCGCGGCGGCCCCCGGGTCGGTGCAGATCATCCGCTACGACCCGACGATCGGCGACTGGAAGGGGGTGTTCCCCGGCCGTTGTCATATCGTGGAGAGCCCTGCCCGGGGCCACGGCTGCCGCAACTGGAGAAACGGGCCGGCCGCTCCCTGCGTGATCGCCGCCGGGCAGGCGGCCTGGTTCGGAGACCGCTACGCGGCGCCGTGCGGCTCGGACGGCCTGCAGGTCTACAGTCTCGCCACGAGCAACTGGGACTGGCGAACGCTCACTCCGGGCCCGTCGCCGCTCAACTCCCGCTGGGGCAGCGCGATCGTGTGGACGGGAGCCGAGCTGCTCGTCTGGAGCGGCACGGCGAGCGAGCCGGGAAATCCGAAGCCGGCCGACGGCGCGGCACTGACCCTGAAAGACTGATTCCGCCGAGGCGGTAGACCGCGTTGTCCATCCCGCGCAGCGGATCTGCTCGATCCGTGCCTCATTCGAGGACAACCCGCCCGCCTGGCGGCGCTCAAGACGGCGTACGACCCGCGCAACACGTTCAGGGCGGACGGGCACCTGCGCCCGCAGGTCGCGTAGGGCGCCCGTGCAGATGAGCGCCGGCATCCCGACATACGTGGAGGAGAGCAGCGGCGGCCCCGCGATCGTCTGTCTCCACGGCGCGGCCCGAGTGGGCCGGCTACTCCGAGGAGCTCACGGCGCTGCTCCTCACGTACGCGGCCATGACCTCCGACACGCCTGCCCTGATCAGCACGACGACCTCGCGCCCGTGAACGTCGTCGGTGTTGCGGTAGCAAGAGAGCAACACGACGGTTCAGTTCGACGACGTCACCCTCAGCTCGAAGTGATCGCCCTCAGCGAGCTCGGCCGCCATTGACCGTGAGGACGACGTTGCCGGTCTTCTGTCCCGTCTCGACGTAGCGGGTCGCCTCGACCACGTCCTCCAGCGGATACGCCCGATCGACGACCGCCCGGTACTTCCCTGCCTCGATCAGCTCCTTGACGAAGAGGACGTCCTCCTTCGAGTACTTCGGGATCGGCAGCGTCACCTTCTTGTCCCCGATCCACTGCGTCGACAGGACCAGGAGCGGAACGTGCCACATGAACCCGAGGTCGGTCTCGAGGAAGATCCCGCCCGGGCTCAACGAGTGCCTGCAGCGCCGAAACGACAGCTTGCCGACCGCGTCGAAGATGACGTCGTACGTCTTGCCGTCTCGGGTGAAGTCTTCCTGTAGGTAGTCGACGACCTCATCGGCTCCGAGCGATCTCACGAGCTCGAGGTTCTTCGTGTTGCCGACTGCCGTGACGTAGGCCCCGGTGAACGCGGCCAGCTGCACCGCGGCGGTTCCGATCGCTCCCGTGGCGCCGTAGACGAGGACGCTCACCCCCTCGTGGAGGTCGGCCTTCCCGAGGCAGGCCCGGGCGATGCTCGCTCCGTCGGGCACGGCGGCCGCCTCCTCGAAGGTCATGCCGGCCGGCTTGTGCGCCAGCGCGTCGCCCTCGGGGACGCAGACGAACTCGGCGTTCGCACCTCCCCTGAAGCCGAATACCTCATCGCCGACCGCGAACCCGGTGACACCCCTACCGACTGCCTCGACGACTCCGGCGAACTCGGTACCGGTGATCCTCCTCCTCGGGCCGCGGAGGCCCGTGAAGAAGCGCGTGAAGAACGGGTCGGCCCCGCGAAAGCCGCAGTCGGACCGGGTGACCGTAGTCGCGCGGATGCTGACGAGGACCTCGTCGTCTTTCGGCACCGGGCGCTCGACCTCTTCGATGCGGAGGACCTCCGGAGGCCCGTACCTGTCGTGGACAACAGCTCTCATGGTTCTACTTCCTCTCGTCGTTTCGCTGGTTGCGATGGATGGGGCCGCCGTGATCCCAGGCCTCCCCCGGTCGATAGAGCTCCGCCGGCCTGCCGCCGGCCGGGCCGGGCCGGGCGCGGCGCCCGGTCGGGATCACCCAGCCGTCCTCCGCGACGACGCTCCGGCGGAAGTTCGCGGCGTCGAGCTGGACGCCCCAGACGGCCTCGTACACCGCCCGCAGCTCGGCCAGCGTGAACGTCGCTCCGACGAACGCGGTGGCGATGCCGGTCACCTCGAGCTCGACGCGGACGCGCTCGATTGCGTCTCGAATGATCCGGAGATGATCGAACGCCGGCTCGATCTTCCCGTTCAGCACGTCGCAGACCGGGACGAGAGCGGCTTCCGCAGCGTCCGTGCCCGCCACGACCGCCCCCACGTCGCGCAGCACTGCGAGGTACGCGACCGTGACGACGTTCATGCGCGGATCACGCCCGGGATCGCCGTAGGCACCGAACTGGGTCAGCAGGCCCGCGGCGTCGACCCCGGTCTCCTCGGCCAGCTCCCGCCTCGCCGCGTCGTGCAATGTCTCATCGGGGCGCTTGAAGCCGCCCGGGATCGCCCACATCCCCTCGAACGGCGCCTCTCCTCGACGCACGAGCAAGACATGCAGCGTGCCTTCGGACATGGTCAGGATCACGACGTCCACGGTCACGGCGAACGCCGGGAACGACGACGGGTCGTAGTTCGAAGGGGTCACTTCGCGTCTTGTTTTTGTCATTACGACCTTTACTCTAGCTGCTTGTTCTAGTCATTTCAACCATAACCTCTGATCTCGGGCACCATCCGCTCGCCACGTCCCGTCGGATGCGCCTTCTTGCCTTGCCCGTGCCCGTGCCCGCGTCGCATGCGTCGTCTACCCTCGCCGCAATGGAACGGGCGGACGTCGTCATCATCGGCGGCGGCGTGATCGGCGCCGCTGCGGCCTGCCACCTCGCGCTGCGCGGTGTCACCGACGTCGTCCTCCTCGAGCGCGACACGCTCGCAGCCGGATCGACGAGCCGCTCGGCGGGCGGCGTCCGCCTCCAGTTCGCCGACGAGCTGAACATCCGCATCATGGAGCGGTCGCTGCCGGTTTTCGAGCAGTGGGACTCCGTGATCGGGGAGCACGTCGGCTACGTCTCGCCGATCGCGCTCCACCAGGTCGGCTACCTCTTCCTGCTCGACACGCCCGAGCTCGTCGACACGTTCCGGGGTGCCGTCGAGCTGCAACGGAGCCTCGGCGTGGACACGCGCTGGCTGACGCCCGCCGAGGCCGCCGAGCTCGCGCCCGGTGTCGTCACGGACGACCTCCTCGCCGCGACGTGGAACCCTCGAGAGGGCCACTGCTCCCCCGAGTCCGTCACCCAGGGCTTCGCCGCAGCCGCGGCCGCGCACGGCGTGCGGATCAGGCAGGGCTGCGCGGCGACGGGCATCCGCGTCGAGGGCGGTCGCATCGCCGCGGTCGCGACTGAGGCCGGCACGATCGCGACCGACACCGTTATCTGCGCCGCCGGAGCCTGGTCGCCGGAGATTGGCGCCATGGTCGGCGTCGCCGTGCCCGTGCGCGGCGAGAAGCGGTGGATGTGGTTCTCGCCGGAGAGCGGCGGACTCCCGGAGTCGCTGCCCCTGACGATCGACTTCTCGACCGGCTTCTACTGCCACCGCGAGGGCCCGGGCCTCGTCTTCGGCGGGCGCGAGCCCGACCTCGAGGGTGTCGCCGAGCACGCCCTGCGCCGCCTGCCCGTGATCGCCGAGCTGCCGGTAGCGCGGGAGTGGTGGGGTTACTACGAGGTCAGCCCCGACCACAACGCGATCCTCGGCGAGGTCGCCGACGGCCCGGGCCGCCTGCTCGTCGCGACCGGCTTCTCCGGCCACGGCTTCCAGCAGGCTCCGGCGATCGGCGAGCACCTCGCCGAGCTCGTGACGGGCGCCGTGCCGAGCCTCGACCTCGCCGCCTTCGCGCTC
>Ga0315275_10004607_pt1 | contig 12926 bp, 10 predicted proteins | sample YL17G03_0_MG_FD_205557 | JGI IMG/M metagenome (GOLD analysis project Ga0315275, IMG submission 205557) | Sediment microbial communities from Yellowstone Lake, YNP, Wyoming, USA - YL17G03_0 | ecosystem: Environmental > Aquatic > Freshwater > Lake > Sediment | place: USA: Wyoming | collected... | reverse complement strand
TTGCCGTCACCGTTCCGGTAACTCCGTGCCATCGGAACACTCGGCCCATCGCCGCAGTTTGAAGGGCTGCTTGCGCAAAATATATCGCTCCCACGCGACCGAGGGAGGGCGGGAAAATCCGATGTTCGCGGAATTTTAAATTGCCGTTTTCTTTCTTGCCGCTAAATCTTTCTACTTCTGTCCGGGCATCACCACGATAAAGCTTAACGAGTCTATTTCCTTGCCGCCGGAATCGTCATCGTTCATCCGGATGTCATACGCGCCTGCCACATTCGGAGCGGAGAATGTGTAAGTGTCGGTTGTCTTCCCTTTCAGGAGGTGAAACACGATGTCGTTATCATCGTTGGTTTTTTCGCTGCCATGCTCGATCCTCGACGGGACGATGCCGGCCCAGCCGCTTTTCCGAGCTGACGCCGGAACCGTAAATTTTACATTGATGTTTTCGTTGGGCGCGAATTGCACTTTCTCAATCTTCATGTATTTCGATCCCAGCTTTGTCGGTGGGGTCAGCGGCTGATTGGAAGCCTGCTGGCCGGCCGGCAACTCGACTGTAAAGCTTATCGTATCTATTTCCTTGCCGTTGGAATCGCTGTCGTTCATTCTGAGGTCGTATTCGCCGGGCATTTTCGGAGCGGCGAATGAATAAGTGCCCGTGGTTTCGCCCTTCAGCAGATGAAACACCAGATCGTTATCATCGTTAACCTCTTCGCTCCCATGCTGGATTCTCGACGGGATGATCCCGATCCAGCCGCTTTCCCGGGCGGATTCCGGTACCGTATACGTGCAGTTGACGTTCTCATCGGTAGTGAATTTCACCTTTTCAAGTTTTATATACTTGGATTCCAATTTAGGCGCAGCCGTAGTTTCCTCTTTTTTCTTCCCACATGAAATCACAGCAACGCTTATCGCTGCGATCAACAATACGCTTAAACACTTCTTTACTTCTCTTTTCATTTCAGCCCTTCCTTTCTTTGATAGATATAAAGTTTATCGACACCCTTTGGATTATGCCGCCGGGACTGCAACGCCGCACATTACAATCCCGCGATAATTCTTTTGAACGTTTCCTTATCCAGGGACATGTTGTATCCGGCTTCGACGCTGATTTTCCGCGCCACGACCAGTTCCTTGAGCGACTGATCCATGCCGCGCATACCTTCCTTTGCGCCGGAAGTAATGGAGGAACCCAATTGATATGTTTTTCCCTCGCGTATGAGGTTGCAGATGGCATGGTTGCAGATCATCACTTCGGTGGCGACCACTCGACCGAGGCCGTCAATGGTGCGTAAGAGTTGTTGAGAAACCACCCCTTTTAACGTGGTCGAGATCAGGAGCCGCGCGTGTTCCTGATCGGTCGGGGGGAAAACATCCACGATGCGATCCACGGTTTTCGTAGCGCTGTTGGTGTGGACGGTGGCGTACACTAAAGTTCCCATCTCCGCGGCGGTAAGCGTCAGCGCCATGGTTTCGAGGTCTCGCATCTCTCCGACAAGTATCACGTCCGGGTCTTCCCGCAGCGCCACACGCAATGCGCTGGCGAAGCTCTCGGCGTGAATGCCCACTTCCCGCTGAGTTATGAGGCTTTTCTTGTTCTGGTGAACGAATTCGATGGGGTCTTCGATAGTGAGAACATGCTTTGTCTTTTCCTCGTTTATAATATTTATAAGCGATGCGAGCGTGGTGGATTTTCCCGAACCCGTCGGGCCGGTCACCAGCACCAGTCCCTTTTCCATGTGCGCAAATCGGCCTATGACTTCCGGGAGCGCGAGTTCCTTGAGGGTTGGGATCGTGGTCGGTATGATCCGGAAAACAGCCCCGATGCCTCTGCTTTCCTCGAAAACGTTAACTCTGAATCTGGCGACTCCGGGTAAGGCATAAGCCAGGTCCACGTCGCGATCTCGTTCGTATATTTCCTGATGCCGCTTCTGCATAATCTCGTAAAGTATGCCCGTGAGGCCTTCTTTCGGAATGGGTTTGGTATTTGGCAGCGGATCGAGTTTTCCGTGCACGCGCATTCTGGGTAATGCTCCCGAAGTCAGGTGCAGGTCGGAAGCCTTGTTTTGTATCATGACCTTCAGGATCGAATCAATTCTTGCCATCTTTAAACTCTGTTCAACTTCTCCTGGCCGCCTTCTCGAAGTCGGCTTTGCTCTCCGCTCTATCCAGAGCCGTCTGATAAGTTATTTTTTTATCCTGAAGAAGTTTTAAAAGGGCTTCATCCATAAGCTGCATGCCCAGCGTTCGACCCGTCTGCATGACGCTGGTCAACTGGAAAGTTTTTGACTCGCGTATCATGCTTCTCACCGGAGTGGTTGCCGCCAGTATTTCCACGGCCGCCACTCGGCCCTTATTATCCGCCGTCTTGACAAGCTGTTGCGAAATCACTCCGACGATGGATTCCGCAACCATAACCCTTATCTGAGATCGCTGATCCCCCGGAAACACGTCAATTATACGGTCAACGCTCTGTGTCGCGTTCACGGTGTGCAGTGTACCGATGACCAGGTGCCCGGTCTCCGCCGCGGTAACCGCCATCGAGATGGTTTCCAGGTCGCGCATTTCCCCGACGAGTATCACGTCAGGGTCTTGCCGCAACGCAGACCTCAAAGCCGCGGCGAAAGATTTAGTGTTGCTTCCCACCTGCCGCTGATTTACAAGGCATTTCTTGTCGGTATGAAGGAACTCGATCGGGTCCTCGACCGTGATGACGTGCTCCTCACGGGTTTCATTTATATAGTCCACAAGAGCGGCCTGAGTGGTGGATTTGCCGCACCCGCCCGGGCCGGTCACAAGTATAATCCCCTGCCTTTGCTTTGCGAAATCAATTACGGAACTCGGCATGCCCAATTCTTCAATCGGGGGGATGCGGGCCGGGATGGCCCGGAAAACCATATCCACTCCCTTCCGCTGCAAATAAACATTCGCCCGGAACCGACTCACGTTCGCAATCTCGTAACTGAAATCGAGGTCTTTGTGCTCTCTTAAAACCTTCTGCTGTTTCTCGTCAAGTATCTCCATCGCCATTTTCAGATTATTCTGCGGATCGAGCGGCTGGCCTTTCATAATGTATAGATCGCCGTGAACGCGGATCAGCGGCGGAGAGCCGACGGCAAGGTGCAAATCTGACCCTCCGGCCTGCAGAAGATATTTCAGGTATTGATCAACTTCAGCCACGGTGACATTATAGCGGGAAAACCGGATGTTTTCAATACTTGGCATAATTTCAATCTTTAATTTTTTTCGGTTATATGCTATATAATTCTGCAATATAGGCAGGGGGTAAAAGATGAAAAGGTTTTTAATTGTTCTTTTTTGTTTGTTAATATTGCCTGCGATCATACAGGTGGGCGCGGATGAGCAGCCACAAAAGCGGGTGATGAATTTCCTCGCAGTGATGAACCTGAATTGCGGCACGGTTCTCAACAAGGAAAACTGCACCGCACTGACGGACATAGTGATCGAGGAACTGGTGAAGCTGAAGAAATACACGGTAATAGACCGCGCAAACCGCGACAAGATACTGAGCGAAGCGGGATTCCAACAAACGGGCTGTGTGGACGAAAGCTGCACCATTGAAATGGGAAGACAACTCGGCGTGGGGAAGATAGTGGTCGGCGCCATAACTAAGATCGGGGAAACATATCTTGTCAGTCTGCAACTCCTGAATGTGGAAACGGCCGCAGTCGAAGCCGCCGCAAGGGAAAAATGCGAACAATGCAAAATTGACAGTCTTATCGAAGTAGTTACCAATGTTGCCCGTAAGCTGATGGGGGAGGAGCCGGTTCCAACTACTTCCGGTGGAGCTCAGCCTCAAACACCCACGGTAAAACCCGGCGAGATGGTTCGCGTTCCGGCGGGGGAGTTCATCATGGGAAGCGACAGTGGTGAGGCCGATGAAAAGCCGGTTCATCGGGTGTATTTGGATGAGTTCTTTATTGATAAGTATGAAGTGACAAACGAGCAATACCAGCAATGCGTCAGCGCGGGGTCGTGCATCGCCAACTATAAATATGATGGATTTACCGATCCGCAGCAGCCGGTGGTGGGAGTGGATTGGAATCAGGCGGACACATATTGCAGATGGGCGGGGAAACGGTTGCCTACGGAAGCTGAATGGGAGAAGGCTGCGCGGGGGACGGATGGGCGGACATATCCGTGGGGAGAAGGGATTGACTGCTCAAGAGCGAATTACGGTGATTGCAAACATGGAAAAACGAAGCCGGTGGGATCTTATCCATCGGGCGCAAGTCCATACGGAGCTATGGATATGGCTGGGAATGTATGGGAATGGGTAGCGGACTGGTATGACAAGAACTATTATAAAAACAGCCCAAATCGAAATCCGACGGGGCCGGGATCGGGGTCGTCACGCGTCATTCGTGGTGGTGGTTGGCGCTACGACTCGCTCGGCTTGCGATCATCCGACCGTTATAGGAGCAATCCTGGCAGCTGGGGCAGCGACGACGGGTTCCGTTGTGCTAGGACTCCTTAATTCTTTGCCCTTTGTTCTTTTACCCTTTTCGTACTTTAGTTGTAGCGCACCCGTCCTCGGGTGCGTTTCTCAATTAATGAAACCCCGCAATTCATTGCGGGGAGTTTCACATGTTAATTTTAGCCCCTGATTTAAATCAGGGGCTTCTCCATAAATGTGAATCTCCCCCCGCTTGCGCTCAGGGGTAAACTTCGGATTGAAATCCGAGGTTTCACCGCAGGGGTAGCCCCGATTGCGGCAATCGGAGTTTACCCCTAAGCGAAGCGGGGGGCGCCGATAGGCGCTGGAGGTTTTTTCACAGATTAACGGAACCTCTTGTCTCGCGACCCTGATTGCAGCAATCAGGGCCACCCAGCGGGTAATTTTTTTTAGTGCTCAGGGGCATTGTGGGAGCGAGCTTTTACTCGCGATCTTCGAGACCGGCAGATCTCTCCCACCATTGAGGATGTCCGATTATAAACTCATGTGCGGTAATGCGCGTTGATGCGGACGTATTCGGCGCTGAGGTCGCAGGCTAGGAAGCTCGCTTCGCCTTGTCCGAGGTTCAAGTTTATCTCGAATTTCACTTCGGCCTTTTTCATTGCGGCGGCGACTTTCTTTTCGTCGAACTGTTTTGAAGCGGTACCTGATTTGACGCACGGGATGCCGCCGATTTTTATATCGAGGTTCCATTGATCCATCTTCGCGCCCGACCTGCCTGCGGCGGCGGCTATTCGACCCCAGTTTGGGTCTCCGCCGTGAAGCGCTGCTTTGACGAGAGGCGATTCCGCGATTGTTCGCGCCACTTTCACGGCGTCGGATTCGCTCAAAGCGCCCCTGACGATAACTCGCGCCACCTTTGTGCCGCCTTCGGCGTCTCGCGCGATCTTCTCGGTGAGTTGATAGCAGACGTCCTCGACCGCTTTCGCCAGCGTTTTGGCCGCCGGGTTTATAGCGGAAATAGGCATATTTCCCGCCGCCCCGCTCGACATTATCAGCAGCGTGTCGTTTGTGGAAGTGTCTCCATCCACCGTTACTCTGTTGAAAGTCCGCTCGGTGACGTCACTCAAAATTTCTTGCAGCAGTTTTGAGTCTGCGCCGACGTCTGTGAAAAGGAACGCAAGCATTGTGGCCATATTCGGCGCGATCATACCGGAGCCTTTCGCAATTCCGAGAAGCGTAGCGCGTCGCGCGCCCAGCTTGAAATATATTTGCGCCACTTTCGGCGCCGAGTCCGTGGTGAGTATCGCTTTCGAGAATTCATCGAACCCGTTCGGGCTAAGTTTTTTCACCAGAGCGGGTGTCGCTCGGATCATCTTATGCGCCGGCAATTGAACTCCGATGACGCCGGTGCTTGCGCACAACACATCCGAACGGTTCATTTTCAGTAATCGCGCGACTTCCCCCGTAGTTGCCTTTGCGGCTCTCAACCCATCTTTGCCGGTCATCGCATTCGCCACTCCGGCGTTCACCAGCACCGCACGCGATTTTCCGCTTATCAATCGTTTTTCTGTAATCTGAACCGGAGCCGCTCTGACTTCATTTAGAGTGAACACTCCCGCCGATGATGCAAGCGTATTGCAGAGCACAAGCGCGAGATCGTCACGCTTATCGCCCGCCTTCCTTATTCCAGCCTTTACCGCCGCGGCGCGAAAGCCGGGGACTGATAATTTCCTGTTCAATTCACTTAACCTCCATCAATGGCGAATAGCACCGAAACCACATCGCCGTCTTTTAGTGGCGCGGCCATGCCGCCCAGCACGCGAAAATCTTCTCCATTTACAAACAAATGGACGTTCTTTTTCAACTCATCGCCGGATTCGAAAATAATCCCGCGGGAACCATTATAACATTGTTCCAGGCTGGCAAACAATTGGGCCAGATTTTTTCCATCCAATTCGATTTCGCTTTTTCCGGCCACAATTTCCCGGAATGGAGTGCCCAACCTCAACGTAACGCTCATATCGTCATACCCGACCGATATTTCCCGACGAAGCGATCATCGTCTTTTTTTAGACCCGCCGCAAACGCTGCACGATGCGTCTCTTGCGATTCGCACCTGCTGCCATTGCATGCTCATCGCGTCGTAAGTCAGCATCCGGCCCACGAGCAAGGATCCCGTGCCGGTTATATATTTGATCGCTTCGGTCGCTTCAATCGCTCCCATTACTCCCGCCACCGCTCCGAGTATGCCCATCGTCAAGCTTGAAGGCGCCGTGCCTTCTTTCGGCGGCTCGGGAAAAACGCAGCGCAAACACGGGCCTTTACCCGGCCACACGAAAAAAACCTGCCCCGACCATGCAAGCACTCCCGCATGAACCAGCGGCTTGCCCGTCGCAACGGCGACGTCGTTCAGAAGATACTTGCTGGGAAAGCCGTCGGTGCAATCGAGGACAACGTCCGCTTTTTCAAAAAACTTGTGCGCGTTTTTCGAGTCGAGTTGTTCCCGATAAATTATCACGCTGCACTCCGGGTTAAGGGCTTCCAGTTTTTCTTTGGCGCTTTCCACCTTTGGCCGGTCTATATCTTTCGTGCAATGAAGTATCTGCCGGTTGAGGTTGGACAACTCGACCGAATCGGGATCGGCGAGAATTATCGTTCCCGCTCCGGCCGCCGCGAGATAATACGCCGCGGCGCTGCCCAATCCGCCGGCGCCGACCACAAGTATTCGAGATCGAGCTAGTTTGAGGTGAGCTTCTTCGCTCCAGCCGGGCAGAGGCCATTGGCGGGCATAGCGTTTCCGTTGTTCATCCGTCAACATCACTACTAATATATAACCTTATGATGAAATAATCAAAAAAAGAGGGAAGGTCGCCGGTACCTTCCCCTTTTTATTTGCCGGGATATTAATTAATCCGGGACAGGTCTCTATTTTTTTTCAGCACCTCTTCTTTGAGGCCTTTTTTGCCGCTACTTTCTTTTTAGCCTTTTTTACCGCTTTTTTGGCCTTTGGTTTTGCTTTTTTCTTAACTACTGTGGGGGATTGTGAGACATTCACCTTGTCCACCGGCGCGACATCAAGTCTCTTATGCCCCAGCCTGTCCCCTTCTTATCGGTGATTATACACACAATATCTGGTATGTCAATAGCCAAACGCACAATATCTTGATTTTTTTTGAAAATGCCAAAAAAGCGCTTTTTGAGATTTTGAATTCATATTTTGCCTTTTTTGCATAAAAAAATTTTTCCGAAAACACGGAAAGCCTTGCTATGCGCGGGCACGATAGCTTTGCATGCGGTGTAGTAAAAACAAAACAGGGTGAACATTTTTAAATTTTGTTGGTAATGACTTCGTCTGAAAAAATTTTTCCAATCTCGATAATTGGTGGAAAAACGATAGCGCCTGATCTAAAATGATTATAGATTTGTCATGAGCAAGCGCTTCCAAACGGATAAGGAACTTTTAAAAGCGTGCTTCAATTCCGATCGCGCGGCAATGGAGGAATTCATCCGCAAATTTTCCAAGCTGGTTTATTACAGCATTCACCAGGCATTCAAGATAAAGAGTATCTCACCGCAGCCGGAGGAAATTGAGGATCTTTTCGGGGATATTTTTCTATCGTTGTTTGAATCGGATTTTACGAGGTTAAGGAGTTTCAAGGGTCGCAACGGATGCTCGCTGGCAAGCTGGATACGACTTATATCGAGCCGCCGCAGTATAGACTACATGAGAGAGAGGGGTCGAAACCATTCTGTTCGGCAGATGGAAGATTTCGCTATTGAGGAACATACCTCAGCCGACAACCCGGAGGATGAGCTGTTTGAAAAGGAGCGCGCCAGTCTTGCGTCGGAAATCGTTTCCACCCTTCCGCCGGACGATCTGGTTTTTTTGTCGTTATATTATGAACAGGAACTCGATCCGGAAAAAATAGCGGATATTCTTCACGTGAGCGTTGGGACCGTTTATTCGAAAAAACATCGGCTTCAGGATAAATTGCGCCGGATGCTCAAGAAAGATTGAACTGAATTCAAAATATTTTGCAAGAATGACGATAATATCCGGTCATTTATATCAACAAGATGAAATTGAGGGCCAATGTTAACGATTCAAGGGTTGCAGTGGGGAGTAAATAAATGAAACTGGACCGACAAATCAAGGAAGCGCTGAAAATGATCGGAACACAGCTGAAAGGCGCCTGCCCGGACGAGGAAGCGATGGCCGCATTCCTCGAGGACAAATTGCCGGAAGCGCAGCGGGCTGAGGTCGCAGCTCATTTTCTGGCATGCAACAAGTGCAGGGATGCGGCGTCCGCGGCGTGGGGCGACATTCCGAAAAGGCTCCGGGTGCCGATGGAAGTGCTGCGGCGAGCTACGGAGGCATTACCGGCGAGGGAAAGCAAGTGGGAAATCATAGTGAAGTTTGCCGACGATTTTGTCGAGGTGCTTAAAAACACCGGAGGCCGCACCCAATATTTTGCCCCCGCGTTTGCCTCCGCTCGAAGCGGCAAGACCGGCGAAAGCAGTCTCGTGGCTTGCGCCGAAAATATCGGCGGCATAGACACCGAAATAGAAATAGAGCGCGTGGATGTGGGACTGGGAGAAGTCAAAGTGGTTTTGAAGGAGGGCGGAGGCATTCCGATACCTCCCGTTCGGGTAACTCTTAAATCGGGAAATACCGAACTGGCAAGTTACATGGCTCAGGAAGGAACGGCGGTTTTTGAGAGATTGCCGACTGGGAACTACAATATTCTGATATCAAGGAGAGGCGTTTCGTTGGGCGAAATAGCCCTTATGATGAAAGGGGAATGAATATGAACGACGAGAAGAAATTTAAATCCATCGAAGAGTTGCTTGAGGAGCGTGAACGGCTGGATAAAATCCTCGAGGAGGAATTCCGGAGGGAGATCACCATAGTCTTCACCGACATCAAGGGCTCCACTCAGTACTTCGAGTCAAGGGGGGATATCGAAGGCCTCTCCATGATCCGAAAACACAATGAAATGCATTTCCCCACCATTGAGGCTCATGGTGGGCGCGTGGTCAAGACTATCGGCGACGCCATTATGGCGGCGTTCGAAGATCCGGCAAGCGCCGTTCGAGCCACCATCGAGATGCAGAACAACCTGATGTCCTTCAACAAAAACCGCTCGAAAAGCAACCAGATACACATCCGCATAGGGTTGAACCACGGCGTTGCTCTATATAAGGGCGACGACGTCTTCGGTGATGCCGTCAATCTTGCCGCGCGAGTCGAGTCGTTGGCCGAAGCGGATGAAATACTCATTTCCGAAAGCGTCTATCGCGCCGTTAAGGACACCGACGACATAATCTGCCGCTTCCACACCAAAGCAACGTTCAAGGGCAAATCGGAGGAGGTAAAATTATACAGGGTGGTCTGGAGCGAGGAACAACTGGTGGCCGAAAGCTCGTTCAAGAAGACCGGCACGCGCAGAGTGTCCAGGCACGCGGAAGAAAAAAGAGCGGTATTTGAAGTTGACGCTTCTCTTGAAGGAGAGCATTTAAAGATTTCCAGTTATGAGCGCATGAGAGGCGAAGAGCTCACCGTGCATCATTATGAGGACATTAAAATCAGCGGCGAGGAGATCACCCGGCTATGCCGCGAAATCACAAGCCTGCTCAATCGCGCCAATAAGCGCGGCAGGGTAGCGAAAGAGATACTCAAGCAGCTTCAATCCGCCGGGCAGCTGCTTTTCGACGCCATATTGTCCGAGGACGCCAAGAAGAAGCTTGCGGCCACCAAGGCGACTGATCTCATCCTCCGCCTGGACGATAACCTCGTTCAAATTCCCTGGGAACTGCTCTATGACGGAAAAAATTTCTTCTGCCAGCGTTTCAGCATGGGCCGGATCGTGAGCACGCGCCAGCAGGTGGCCGAGGGCGTTGCGAGATTCATCAGCAAACCGCTCAAGATGCTCATCGTGGCCGATCCGCGAGGCGATCTTTCCCACAGCGCGGAAGAAGGCGCTCGAATCAGAGACGTTCTCGATGCGGAAACCGACCATATCAACTCCAATCTCAAAGCTCACGAAGTGACCGTGGATTATATCAAAAGCAAGCTGCGCGATTTTGACCTGGTTCACTACGCGGGCCATGCGGATTATGACTCCACAGACCCGTCCCATTCCGGCTGGCTGCTGAGCGACGGTAAATTCTCCAGCGCCGACGTTCGCAGCATGGTCGGAGGCAAGCCGTTGCCGGCTCTGGTGTTTGCCAACGGATGTCAATCGGGCGCCACCGAGCAATGGCAGGTGAAAGAAGACTACGAAGAACAGATATTCGGCCTCGCAAATGCCTTCCTGCTGGCGGGAGTTCAGCATTACATCGGAACGTTCTGGGACATCCTAGACAGCCCCGGCGCGGATTTTGCCATATCGTTCTATCGGGAAACTCTGGACGGTCAAAGCATCGGGGAAGCGGTTCGACGCGCTCGAATGGAGTTAATTGATAAATACGGAGAAGACACCATCGTCTGGGCGAGTTATATGCTTTATGGCGATCCGACCCGGATTTATGTAGATACCGCTGAAGAAGAGGAGGAAGATGAAATTGTCGCGAGCGCCGGGCGAGCCGAGCCGGTGGCGGCGGTCACCGGCGGCACTCGTGGAGGCGTTTCAGTGACGTTGGGTGAAGGGGTGCGTGCGAAAGGGCCGAGCTTCACCACCATCAGCATCGGGATTCTTGCGGTATTACTGGTGATACTGGCGGTTTTGGTCGTGGGCAAGCTGTTACGCTCCGAAGGGCCGCTGGTGGCGCCGGTGAGAGTCGGCGCGGGGGCGACTCCTTATGAAAGAGCCTTTGCGCTCCTGCGAAACGGCAAAGCCGCGGATGCGGAAAACGCATTTCTGGCAATGGCGCAGGGAGACCATGCGGCTGACGGACTCGAAGGATTGTCCGCCGTTTATTATGAGACAGGCAGATCTCAGGAAGCTCAGCAAAAAGCAGCTCAGGCGCTCCAGGATGATCCGAAACGGGCTTATGCTCATGTGATCCTCGGAAAAATCGCGCTCGACGGCCAGGATTTCGAAACGGCCCGAAATGAGTTCCTGACCGCCACGAGAACTCCGGACGCGCTTGAATGGCAGACGTCGGCGGCTTATAACCAACTCGGTCGGCTTTACGCAGCCAACGGCGACAACACCAATGCCGTAACCAATTACGCTCAGGCGGCGAAACTGGATCCGAAGTCCGTCGAAGCTCGCGCGAATCAGGGTGTGGTACTTGCCCGGATGGGCAAAATGGATGAAGCGCAGAAGGTTTTGGAAGAAGCTCAGCAGACCAGCCCGAACGATGTCATGATCGCATCGCTGCTGCGCGACGTGTCCATGCGGCAGCAGCTTGCAGCCGATACCGAGAGACAGGCCCGGATAAGAGAATCCATAAACGATCTTATCGCCCGTCAGGATAGCAGGCCTCTTCCGGCGGCGGGCACGCAGGACGAATGGACATCAAAGCTGGTTACAATAACATTCATGGATATGCGCAGCGTGGGCCTGATTCCCGGCAGAGAGGGCGAGAACGATTACCTGCTCCTCATGCTCACTCAGGCGTTCCAGCAGGACGGGCGCATAAAGGTGGTGGATCGCACCATGCTCGATGCGCTGTTGAACGAACTGAAGATTTCCAGCTCCGACCTGGCCGATCCGCGCACCGCGTTGAAACTCGGCCGGTTGTTGAGCGCGAAGTTGATCGCGACGGGAAGCATTATCCGTGACACCCAGAGCGTGCAGGTGAGCATGAGAGTTATCGAGACGGAAACAAGCGATGTGCCGGTCGCACTGGCAGAGCCGATGGACAAGAACATCCCTATCGGAGAAGTAGCCAAGAAATTGAGCGCGATGCTGATATCGAAAATCAAGGGCTGCTTCCCACTGAGAGGGGTCATCAAACAGGTTCGCGGCGACGAAGTGACGCTGAATATCGGGTCGGATGTCGGAGTGACGGTGGGCACAAAGCTCGCCATAGTGGAGCCTCGAGTTCAGGGTGAAGGGCGAATTCTTGGGATGGTCGAGGTGACTCAGGTAAATAAAGGCGATTCAACTGCGAAAATTCTGGACAAGAAAATGGCGGTTATCGCCAACATGAAAGTAGAGGAACTGGAGCAGTAGGTATCAGGGCCTGAAAAACCGGGAGGCGGGTTTGCGGGTACCTGCCTCTCAGTTCCTGTTCAAAAATAGGAATTGTTAACCCGAAATGGAGTGAAATTCAGAGAAAAAGGAGCAAGCGGTGAAAAAGAGTATTTACTTTGTCGTATCATTGGTGGTGTTAAGCCTTGCAATTTACTCCGCTGCGCCTCTTTGGGCGGCGGAATTCGGCCAGCAATCCTTCAGGATCAACAGCTCTCCTAACATCGTCGGTTCCGGCGCTCGAGCTTTGGGAGTCGGCGGAGCGTTCATAGCCATAGCGGACGACGCCACGGCGGCGAGTTGGAACCCGGCGGCGTTGATCATCTTGAAACGACCGGAGGCCGCGCTGATGCTGTCATACGAGCAACGGG
>Ga0315275_10004605_pt1 | contig 12928 bp, 11 predicted proteins | sample YL17G03_0_MG_FD_205557 | JGI IMG/M metagenome (GOLD analysis project Ga0315275, IMG submission 205557) | Sediment microbial communities from Yellowstone Lake, YNP, Wyoming, USA - YL17G03_0 | ecosystem: Environmental > Aquatic > Freshwater > Lake > Sediment | place: USA: Wyoming | collected... | reverse complement strand
CCGGTTCCCGATGGCGGCCCGAGGCCGACCCTCATACTGACGGGACCCTTGAACCGGAAAGTATTCGTCCGTGTCGCGGTTCAGCGACAAAGACCACGGTTCATGCTGATAATGACCGGCAGTCATCAAGAGCAGCGAACGCACTCCAGGAGGTGGATCGGTGGCGCGCTATCTCTTCCGTCGGCTGGCCACCGGGATCCTGCTCGTCCTGCTCGCAACGACATTGGCGTTCCTGCTCGCCTCGTTCACGATGCATCCGCGGGACAACTACCTCGCGCGAAACCCGCCGATACCTGAGTCATCGATCGATCAGAAACTCGACGAGATCAACCAGAACGACAAGACCCCGGTCCTCCAGCGCTACGCCACCTGGGCTGGCGGAATAGTGCGCGGCGACTTCGGGGTCAACGTGGAAGGCAAGAGCATCAACGAGATCATGGGCCGCCGGGTCGGTGTGACCTTGCGCCTGCTCTTCATCGGCAGCATCGTCGGTGCGGTCTTCGGCGTGCTCCTGGGTGTCTGGGGAGCGCTGCGGCAATACGGGTATTCGGACCGACTGATCACCGTCTTCTCGTTCTTCATGCTCGCGACGCCCGTGTTCTTCATTGCCGTGCTGCTCAAGTACGGCGCACTTCAACTCAACCAGTTCACCGGGCGACAGATCCTCTACTACACGGGCGAGACGTCGGTCGGAATCACCGGCTCCACCTGGACACTGCTCGTAGATCGCGTCCAGCACCTGATCCTGCCGACCCTGGCCATCGCGTTGGGCGAGATGGCCCTCTACAGCCGGTACCAGCGCAGCGCGATGCTCGATGTTCTCGGAAGCGACTATCTGCGGACGGCACAGGCCAAAGGACTCACCCGTCGAAAGACCTTCTACAAGCACGGGCTGCGGACTGCCCTGATCCCGATGACGATCTGGTTCGCCTTCTCGTTCGGCACCCTGATCGTCGGTGCCACGTTCACCGAAGTCATCTTCTCCTGGCCGGGCATGGGCGCGTGGTTCATCGATTCGGTCCGCAAACAGGACATCAACGTTGTCGCAGCTACGACGTTGTTCACCGCCGTACTCGTGTTGTTCTCGACGTTCCTGGCTGATGTCTTCCGAGCCATTCTCGATCCGCGAGTGAGGACAGGCTGATGGCGCTGGAACCGCTGCTCCCCGAGCAGGTGCTCCACGACCCGACCTCGGATCCGATCGAGGAGGGTGAGGCGACCGAGGCGCTCTCACGCGGGCAGCTGGTGTGGCGCCGATTCCGGCGCAACCGGGCGGGCATGGCCGGAATCGCCATGCTCGGGTTCCTGTTCTTCCTGGCCTTCGTCGGTCCACACCTGACCCACTGGACGTACGAAGACATCGACCCGAACGCCTTCCTCAAACCCCCCTCGTTGACGCACTGGTTCGGCACGAATCAAATCGGCCAGGACGTCTTCGCCCAGACCATGCGCGGACTGCAGAAGTCCCTCGTCATCGGATTGCTGGTCGGCGTGCTGTCGACGTCGATCGCTGCCGTCGTCGGTGCCACCGCCGGATACTTCGGCGGCTGGGTCGAGAACGTCAACCTCTTCACGATCTCGTTGATGCTCGTCCTACCGGACTTCCTCATCATCGCGATCATCAGCCCCCGGTTGCACGACGCCTCGTGGTTGTGGTTCGTCCTGCTGTTGGCGATCTTCCAGTGGACCCTCACCGCGCTGGTGATCCACAGCCTGACGTTGTCGCTGAAGCAGCGTGAGTTCATCTCAGCGGCCCGGTTCATGGGTGTTCCCTCGCGCACGATCATCGGTCGTCACCTGCTGCCGAACATGGCGTCGTTCCTCATCATCGACGCCACGATCACGGTCGGCGCCGCCGTGCTTCTCGAAACGGGTCTGTCCTACTTCGGCTTCGGCATTCAGCCGCCCGACGTGTCACTCGGCACTTTGATCGCCGACGGAACAGCCTCGGCAATCACTTTCCCCTGGTTGTTCCTCTTCGCCGGCGGATTCCTCGTCATCACCGTGCTTGCGGTCAGCGTCATCGGTGATGCGTTGCGCGATGCGATCGATCCCCAATCGAAGACGCGTTCCTCATGACCACATCGCTGGAACGCATGATGCCCACCGGTACCGCCACCCCGATCCTGTCCGTGCGCAATCTCGTCGTCCGTTTCCCCAGCGAGGCCGGCCCGGTGAACGCCGTACGCGGCGTGAACTTCGACGTGCTGCCGGGTGAGGTGTTGGGCATCGTCGGCGAGTCCGGATCCGGCAAGTCGGTGACCTCGCTGGCGGCGATGGGCTTGCTGCCGCCTTCTGCCCACGTCGAGGGATCAGTGACGCTGCAGGGTCGAGAGATGCTGGGACTCAACGACCAGTCGCTGTCCAAGATCCGGGGCAGTGAGATTGCAATGGTTTTCCAGGATCCGCTGTCCGCGTTCACACCCGTGTACACGATCGGTAACCAGATCGCCGAGGCCGTCCGCGTGCACAACAAGGTGTCGAAGCCCGCCGCAATGGCGCGCGCCGTGGAGTTGCTCCAACTCGTCGGCATTCCGGACGCAACAAGTCGAGTGAACGCATTTCCGCACGAATTCTCCGGCGGCATGCGGCAGCGCGCGATGATCGCGATGGCCATCGCGAACAATCCGCGAGTGATCATCGCGGACGAGCCCACGACGGCACTTGACGTCACCGTGCAAGCCCAAGTCCTTGAAGTTCTGGCCAAGGCCCAGGACGAAACCGGTGCGGCGATGCTCCTCATCACCCACGACCTCGGAGTCGTTGCCGGCATCGCCGACCGGGTGGCCGTCATGTACGCCGGTCGCATCGTCGAGTTCGCTCCGGTGGACGACCTGTTTGCGCAACCACAGATGCCGTACACCCTCGGACTCCTCGGAGCGGTGCCTCGCCTGGACAGCGGACGCACGTCGCTCATCCCGATCGACGGCACGCCGCCCTCGATGGTCAATCTGCCGACCGGGTGCCCCTTCACCCCTCGTTGCCCCGTGGCCATCGACCAGTGCCAGACCATCGAACCCGACCTCGACGCGATCCACTCGCGCGACCACCTGGCCGCGTGTCATCGGAGCCGACAGATCCAGGACGGCGCCATCGATGGCGAGGCGGTCTTCGCCCACCCTGAACTTCCCCCGCTGACGCGGGACGCCCGGGACCGCGACGATCGGCCGATGGCCCTTGAGGTCGTCGACCTCGTCCGTCAGTACTCCGTCACCAAAGGGGTGGTTCTCCGCCGACAGGTGGGGACTGTGTACGCCGTGGACGGTGTGAGCCTTGATCTGCGCGAGGGCGAAGCGCTCGCCCTCGTGGGCGAGTCCGGCTGTGGCAAGACAAGCACGATCATGGAAGTGCTGGAGTTGCGGGCACCGATGGGAGGTCGCGTCGCGGTCTTCGGGAGTTCGACGAGCGATCTGCGCTCCAGCGAGCGCCGTGAACTCAGGCGCGAGGTGTCCGTGGTCTTCCAGGACCCGCTCGCCAGCCTGGATCCGCGCCTGCCCATCGGCGACATCATCGGAGAGCCCCTGCTCACCCAGGGCGTCGCGGTTGCTGAGCGTCACGCGCGGGTGTCGGAACTCCTTCGACTTGTCGGTCTCGATGCCGACCATGCCAACCGATACCCCGGTGAGTTCTCCGGAGGACAGCGCCAACGCATCGCCATCGCGCGCGCCCTGGCCCTCGAACCCAAGTTGCTCGTGCTCGACGAACCCGTCTCAGCCCTTGATGTCTCGATCCAAGCCGGCGTCCTCAATCTGCTGATGGAACTGCGCGCACGTCTCGGACTGGCCTACCTGTTCGTCGCCCACGACCTATCCGTCGTACGGCACCTGGCCGACCGCGTCGCGGTGATGTATCTCGGCCGAATTGTCGAGATCGGGGAGGTCACCGAGGTCTTCGAGCACCCGCATCACCCTTATACCCAGGCCCTCCTGTCCGCTGTCCCCATTCCCGACCCAGCGCGCGAACGCGGCCGGGAGCGCATCGTGCTGGCCGGTGACCTGCCAAGCCCCACGGTCGCGCACGTGGGCTGCCGGTTCCGGTCGCGATGCTGGCTGGCCACCGAGATTTGTCAGTCCGACGATCCCCGCCTGCTCCCCGTGGATTCAAGTCGGCACCGACTCGATCACACTTCGGCCTGTCACCACGCTCAAGAGCGAACGGTCGTGTAACAAGTAGGAGACAACTGGAAATGAAAGCAACCATCGCCCGGTCCCAGGCGTCTGCCCAGGACACAACCAGCAGGACAGAACCAGCAGACACCCACCAGAAAGCCCACTCGAGACACCTCCCGGCCCCCGGCGGGCGAGGAAAGGATACGCACGCATGACCCTGACACGAACCCACCGACGAGCCTCGGTTGCACTGGCTGCCACGGTCACCTTGGCCTCGCTGCTGTCCGCGTGCGGCAGCACGAGCACCGACAGTGGCAATGCACCCAGTGCGTCCAAGAACGACATTGCCGCGACACCGCGTGACCAGGTCGCCGATGGCGGCACGTTGCGCTGGCCGATCGACGACCTACCGCCGAACTTCAACTACAACGAGATCGACGGCACCTACTCGTCGAACTTCGACATCATTTCCGCGATGCTTCCGGCGACTTTCGACGCCGACGCTGCGGCAAATCTCACGGTCAACAAGAACTACTTCACATCGATCGAATTGACGTCGACGTCGCCGCAGACGGTGACGTACACGATCAACCCGAAAGCCACGTGGAGCGACGGCAAGCCCCTCAGCGTCGCCGACTTCCAGGCTCAGTGGAAGGCCTTGAACGGCACCGACGCCAAGTTCCAGGTGTCCTCATCAACGGGGTACGAAGACATAGGCAGCGTGTCGCAGGGAACCGACTCGCGTCAGGCAGTAGTCGTCTTCAAGAAGACCTTCGCGGACTGGAAGAGCCTGTTCAACCCGATCTACCCGGCGTCCGTGAACGCGACACCGGACTCGTTCAACAAGAGCCAGACCAACGGACTCACGATCTCAGGAGGTCCGTTCAAGTTCGTAGGAATCGACAAGACCACCCAGTCGATCACTGCGGCGCGGGATGACTCGTGGTGGGGCGACAAGGCGAAACTGGACAAGATCGTCTACCGGGTGCTCCAACCAGATGCTCAGATCGATGCCTTGGCCAACAAGGAGATCGACTTCATCGACATCGGTCCCGACGTGAACAAGTTGCAGCGCGCGACCAACACGGCCGGCGTGGTCGTACGCCGCGCAGCGGGTCCCAACTTCCGACACATCACCATCAACGGCACCGGCCCGATCCTGAAGGAACTGGCGGTTCGTAGGGCGGTCGCCCAGGGCATCGACCGTCAGCAGATCGCAAACGCGATGCTCACCCCGTTAGGTGTGACCCCGACGACGCTGGACAATCACATCTTCATGACCAACCAGACGGGTTACCAGAGCAACAACGCGGAGATCACCTACAACCCGGAGGTCGCGAAAGCCGCTCTTGACAAGGCCGGATGGACGCAGAGCGGTCAGTTCCGGGCCAAGGGCGGCCAAGAGTTGACGGTCAACCTGCTGATCCCCACTGGCGTTGCGACCGCAACTCAGGAGTCGAGCCTGATCCAGCAACAACTCAAGGCGATCGGTGTCAACGTCAAGATCACCTCGCGTGATCAGGACTTCTTCGACTACATCACCGCTGGCACGTTCGACATGACGATGTTCACCTGGCTCGGCACGCCGTTCCCGATCTCGTCGTCCAAGTCGATCTACGCCAACCCGGAGGGCGACAACATCCAGCAGAACTACGCCCGAATCGGTAGTCCTCTGATCGACAAGGGATTCAACGACGCCAACTCCACCCTGGACCCGGTGAAGGCGATCCAGATCGCCAACGATACCGACAAGCTGATCTGGCAAGAGGTTCACTCGTTGACGACCTACCAACGCCCTGACCTCAAGGGCTGTGTCGTAACTCTGGTCAACTACGGCGCGTTGGGCTTCGCCTCGGTGAAGTACCAGGATGTCGGTTTCGCCAAGTCGGCATCACCGTCATCGTCCTGATGGACAGCGTTGATCAGCACCACTGATCAACATCACTGATCAACATCACTGATCAACCGAGCTAGTCCAGATGGCCCCCGGGAGGTTCCGGGGGCCATCTGCGTGTGTGGACAGGGTGGAACGTCGCTAACTGACGCCCGAACCCACGATATGACCGACCAGCCAGGTTGCTCCGGCCGCGAGTGAGCCCATCAACAACAACCGGGTGCCGGAGTACCACCAGGTGCGGGACGTCACTTGCGAGACCAGCACCCCAACACCGAACAGCGCGACCAACGATGCGATCAGGGCGGGCCACAGCGTGACGGCACCGGCGAGATACGGGATCACCGGAATCAGCGCTCCGAGGGAGAAGGCCACGAAGGACGAGCCGGCAGCGACCCACGGTGACGGCAGGTCATCGAGGGTCAGCCCGATCTCCTCGCGCGAGTGCACCTCCAGCGCCTTCTCCGGATCGCGGGTGAGTTGACGCGCGACCTCCATGGCGAGCTCGTGGTCGAGCCCACGTGACTGCCACAACCCCGCGAGCTCGGCCATCTCGGCCTCCGGAGCGCGTTCGAGTTCGATCCGTTCGATCTCGATCTCCTGGCGGGCAAGCTCTGACTGTGACGCCACCGACGTGTACTCCCCGGCAGCCATTGAGAACGCTCCGGCGGCCAACCCGGCGAGACCGGCCAGCACGACAGCGGTTCGCTGGGCGTCACTGCTGATGGCCAAACTCGCCGATCCGGCGGCAACACCGGCCATCAGGGCGAAGTTGGAGACCAGCCCGTCCATGACGCCGAAGACCGCGGGGCGCAACCAACCGCCGGTGACGTCACGGTGGTCATGGTGAATCTCCGCGCGCGCGACGCCCTTGGGTTCATTCACACCGTCACTCACACCGTCATTCACACCGTCACTCACATTCTCACTCACATGCTCACTCATGGGGCCATCTCCTGAACGTCTACTGGAAGTTCGCGGCGTACGACTGTCTCCCGGCCCGGATGACGGCGGGCCGACACCCACAGATAGATGCCGGCGCCAAGTATCACCACGATGGAGGTGAACACGTTGAAGCGGATCCCGAGGATGTGGTTGGCCGTGTCGATGCGCAACGACTCGATGACGGCACGACCGCAGCTGTAGAGCAGGACGTACAGCGCGAAGATCCGGCCGTGGCCGATGCGCCATCTGCGGTCGACCCAGATGAGCACGACGGCGACGAGAACGCACCACAGCGACTCGTAAAGGAAGGTCGGGTGAAACGTCGCGTACTGCTCGTAGCCCGCCGGACGATTCTGCGGCGATATCTCGAGTCCCCACGGCAGCGTTGTGGGGCCGCCGAAGAGTTCCTGGTTGAACCAGTTGCCGAACCGGCCGAGCGCCTGCGCCAACGCGATTCCCGGGGCGATCGCGTCGCCGAACGGAGGCAGCAGGATTCCCCGGCGCCGGCAGCCGATCCACGCTCCGACACCGCCGAGCGCAACCGCGCCCCAGATTCCCAGCCCGCCATCCCAGATGCGCAGGGCAGCGACCAATCCGCGACCGCCCTCGCCGAAGTACGTGTACCAATCTGTCGCGACGTGGTACAGCCGTCCGCCGATGACGCCCAGCGGAACCGCCCAGATCGCGACATCGGCCACATCCCCGGCCAACCCGCCTCGGGCCCGCCAGCGCCGATCACCGACGTAGATCGCGACCAAGATGCCGAGCAGGATCGACAACGCATAGCCGCGGATCGGGACTGACCCGACGTACCAGACCCCTTGCTCGGGGCTGGGGAGGAACGCCTGGATGACGCTGCCGTCGATCACGCTGCCGTCGATCACCACGTCACCTGAATCACCCGATCAACCGGTTGCCTGCTTGATCAGGTCGGTCAGGGTGCCGATGTTGGACAACTGCTCAGCGGTGAGTTCCTTCTTGTCGAAACCCTTGCCGGTCAGGAAGCCGGTCGGCGTGCCAGGAACGCCTTCGCTGTTGAAGATCGCCGAACTGTTGTTGACCCAACCCTCGTACTTCTTGGACGTGACACACTGTTCGAAAGTGGTGTACGCCGCCCCCTCGATGCCGACCTGTTTGCCGAAGTCGAGCAACTGCGCGTCGGTATAGCCCGTACCTTCGACTGACGGTTGGTTGGCGAACACCTTGGAGTGGTACTGCGCGGCCTTGCCTGCGTCAATCGCACAACCCCATGCCATTGCCGCGCGCAACGACGACTGATTCGACTGCGGGAACCGCGGATCGAGGAACGTCGTCGGGCGCCACACCAGGCGCACCTTGCCATCATCGGCCAACTTCACGATTCCGGCGCCGTTGGAACTCTCCAGGGCGGCGCAGCCCGGGCACTGGAAGTCCTCCCACAGTTGGAGTTCGGGCTTGCTGGAGTCGGCGGTGCCATAACTGACGCCGAAGGTCGTCGCGTTCACGCCCTTGGGCAGCGAAGCGTTCGCATTGGTGGTGGGCAGGGGTGCTGGCTCGGCACTCTTCTTCGTCAGGACCGGCACGGCGATGAGTGCCCCGACAACGAGCACGACCACCAGACCTGCGAGCACGCGGAAGCGAGTCTCCCGGCGCCGCTCGGCGGCCAACGAAGCGGCGTGCGCCTGACGGGCCTTCTCCCGCTCGGTCTTGCTGCCGCCCGTCTTCTCGCTCTTGGTCCTGTCACTCACGAATCGGTCTCCTCGTTCGGCGTCATCACGTCATGTCCGCTCTCACGCACATCATCAGTTTCATCATCGTCAGCTTCATCATCGTCGGCCCAGTGGTCGACTTGACTCGCCGGTCGATCAAGCGCCCATCTCGTGTATGGCCAGACGGCCAGCCAGGCCGCACATCCCATGAAGAAGAAGTCACGGGTGATGTCGACGGCGTACCGGGGGTTCTTGTCGACCGGATCGGGAAGCCACGGGATCAACGAGACACCCTTGCCGAAGCATCCGCACTGGACGTCGTACCCGCGGATCCACACGCTGACGATCCCGATGATGAACGCCACCTGGAGCAGGAAGGTTGCGATCGCGGCGATCCGGGTGAACAGCCCGACGAGCAGCAGGACTCCGAGGAGGACTTCCACAGCGGGCAGCACCCAGCCCAAGGTGCTGGCCCACTCCACCGGAAACACGCGGAATCCAAGGATCTGTTCACGTGCCCCGTCGGGTTCGCGGAACTTCAGGATGCCCGCGAACAACCAGACATAGGCCAGCCACAACCGCAGGATCAGCCCTACGGTCGGGTTGCCCCAGAACCGTCGGGTCTCAGTCGAGTTCGTGGTTGCTGCGCTCATGCGTCACCCGCCAGCGTGGTCAGGTCGTCGCGCAGATCGCCCACGGCCGTGCCGGGGAGCCAGATGACTGACGCCTTTCGGTCCGGCCCGAAGCCGATCAGTTGTGCGCCGTGGCCGACTTCGTAGCCACCCGCGCCCGCGGCCGTGCTAGTGGCCTTGCCGGTCAGCGCAACCCCGAGGGCAGTTGCCGAACTGTCGATCGTGGAGAGCGACCCGATCAGGCCAACGAACGAAGGATCGAACCGGGCGAGGTAACTGCGCATGGTCGCCGCAGCATCGCGAGCCGGATCCACCGTGACGAACTCCAGACCCACCTTGCTTCGCACACCCGGGTCGAGTCGCCGCATTGCCGCTGCGGCGTCGGCCAACTGGGTAGCGCAGACATCCGGACAATGCGTGTAGCCGAAGAACACCACGGTCACGGGTTTGGGCAGCCCGTCGGCCGGCCAGTTCACAGCACGGCCGTCGAGATCGGTCCACGAGGCCTTCGGCAGGGCGTACGGGGCGTCGAGCCCGGTTCCCTTGTACCTGGAGTCAGAACCACCGATCACCCGCACGTTGACGCCGTTGCTCGAGGTCGATGTGCTCGAGGTCGATGTGCCCGACTGCGCTGTCGCGGAACCACACGCACTCAGCGACAGCGCCAACGCGGCACCCGCCGACACCGCAAGGGCAGCCATCGGCCAGCTTCGAGTCACGACCGAACACCGGCATCGCGACCGTCGGCAGCCCGGACACCAGCAGCAAGTTCGCGGGCCAGACTCGCTGCGGCCGCAACGCCGGCCGCCGGACTCGCAGCGTCGAGCAGGCACCGTACGAAGGCCGACCCCACGATCACACCATCGGCGTACGCGGCCACTTCCGCGGCCTGCTCCGGCGTCGAGACCCCCAGGCCCACCGCGATCGGCAACTCGGTGACAGCTCGGGTGCGACGGACCAACGTCTCGGCCGATCCGGATACTGCGTTTCGCGTCCCGGTCACGCCCATCGTCGACGCGGCGTACACGAACCCCGAACCGCTGGCGGTCACGTACTGCAGGCGCGAATCCGTGGACGAGGGGGCGACCAGCAACACCCGATCGAGGTGGTGCGCCTTCGCGGCCTCGAACCACGGGCCGCCTTCCTCGGGCGTCAGATCAGGAGTTATCACTCCAGCACCCCCAGCGTCGGCGAGATCGCGTGCGAACTCCTCGACGCCGTAGTGCTCCAGCAAGTTCCAGTAGGTCATCACCAGGGCCGGGGCCCCGGTTGCAGCGACCTCAGCAACGACCTCCAGACCCAGGGCGGTCGTGCTTCCGTTGCGCAGGGCCATTTCGGTGGCAGCCTGAATCGTCGGGCCGTCCATCAGTGGATCGGAGTACGGCAGGCCGACCTCGACGATGTCCACGCCGGCCTCGACCATGGCGAGCAGGGCGTCGATCGAGGTCTGATGGGTGGGAAACCCCGCCGGAAGGTAGGCGATGAGGGCGGCGCGACCTTCACTGCGAGCGGTCGCGAACACCTCCGCCAGCCGAGCGCTACCGGAAGTCCCCACGCCGCCGTTCTCAACGCCGTTCTCAACGCCGGTCACGACTTGGCCTCGCCATCGAACACGCCGAACCATCTCGCGGCTGTTTCGACGTCCTTGTCCCCGCGTCCGGAGAGGTTGACGAGGATGATCGGCTGCGCGTCGGATTCACCGGCGAGCTTTCGACCGAGTCGAAGCACTCCGGCTAACGCATGTGCGGTCTCGATCGCCGGGATGATGCCTTCGGTTCGGCACAACAACGAGAACGCGTCCATCGCCTCGGCATCGGTCACGGGTTCATAGGTCGCCCGGCCGGTGTCGGCCAACCAGGCGTGTTCGGGGCCAACGCCGGGATAGTCCAAGCCGGCACTGATCGAATGCGACTCGATTGTCTGCCCGTCGGCGTCCTGAAGGATGTAGGACCGCGAGCCGTGCAGCACACCGACATCTCCGCCGCTGATCGCAGCGGCATGCCTTCCGGTCCAGATGCCCTCACCGCCTGCTTCGTACCCGTACAGACGCACATCGGGGTCGTCGATGAAACCGGAGAAGATGCCGATCGCATTGGAGCCGCCACCGATACACGCGGCCACCGCATCGGGACGGCGTCCGGTCCGTTCCAAGACCTGCGCGCGGGCCTCGGTGCCGATCACTTTGTGGAACTCGCGCACCATCTCGGGAAACGGCGCGGGCCCAGCCACGGTCCCGATCAGGTAGTGCGTCTGATCGACACTGGTGACCCAGTCACGCATTGCTTCATTCATGGCGTCTTTGAGAGTTCGACTGCCCGCGGTCACCGGCACGACCTCGGCACCGAGCAAGCGCATCCGCGCGACATTGAGCGCCTGACGTCGGGTGTCCTCCTCGCCCATGTAGACGACGCAGTCCAGTCCCATCAACGCCGCCGCCGTCGCCGTTGCGACGCCGTGCTGACCCGCCCCGGTCTCGGCAATCACGCGCGTCTTGCCCATTCGCACCGTCAACAACGCTTGGCCCAGTACGTTGTTGATCTTGTGTGAACCGGTGTGGTTGAGGTCTTCGCGCTTGAGCAAGATGCGAGCGCCACCGGCGTGCAGTCCGAATCGGGGCGCGTCGGTCAGCGGGCTCGGGCGGCCGGTGTAGTCGCGCAGCAGTCGCCCGAGTTCGTCGGCGAACGTCGGATCGGTCTGTGCCGTGCGGAACGCGGCATCGAGTTCGTCGAGCGCGGCCATGAGCGCCTCGGGTACGAACCGGCCGCCGTACCGACCGAAATGACCCGCTCGGTCGGGCAGACTCGGAGTCGAAGTCATGTGCGACCGTGATGAGTGGCGGGATGTGCCCCGGCCGTGACGAGGTCGTGCACGGCCGAACGTGGGTCCTTCCCCGTGACCAGGCTCTCCCCGACGAGCACCGCGTCTGCGCCGCAGTTGGCGTAGGCCAACAAGTCGTGCGGCCCACGCACGCCGGACTCGGCAATCTTCACGCAGTAGCCGGGAATCAGTGGCGCCAACCGAGCAAAGGTGTCCCGGTCGACCTCGAGCGTTCTGAGGTTGCGCGCGTTGACACCGATGACGGTCGCACCCGCATCCGCCGCGCGAGCGACCTCTGCTTCATCGTGGACCTCGACCAATGCAGTCAATCCAAGGCTCTCAGCGCGTTCGATCAAAGACGTGAGCGCAGCCTGTTCTAACGCGGCCACGATCAACAAGGCCATGTCCGCGCCATACGCGCGCGCTTCGAACAATTGGTAAGACGTAACGATGAAGTCCTTACGCAGCACCGGTACGTCGACGACTGCGCGTACGGCGACGAGATCGTCGAGCGATCCCCCGAAACGCCGCTCCTCGGTGAGCACACTGATGCAGTGAGCGCCGCCGGCTTCGTACTCCCGGGCCAGCGCCGCCGGATCTTCGATCGGCGCGAGGTCACCCTTGCTCGGACTGGACCGCTTCACTTCCGCGATCACCGCGACGTTGTCGTCGCTGAGCACTGCCGTGGCATCTCGAGGAGCTGGTGCCGCCGCCACCCGGACCTTGAGGTCGTCGAGGGAGACGTGCTCCTGGCGGATGGCGAGATCAGCGCGTACGCCCGCGACGATGTCATCGAGCACATTCATCGCGGGCGCCTTCCTCAGGTCAGGGTTGTTGTCACTA
>Ga0315275_10004604_pt1 | contig 12929 bp, 6 predicted proteins | sample YL17G03_0_MG_FD_205557 | JGI IMG/M metagenome (GOLD analysis project Ga0315275, IMG submission 205557) | Sediment microbial communities from Yellowstone Lake, YNP, Wyoming, USA - YL17G03_0 | ecosystem: Environmental > Aquatic > Freshwater > Lake > Sediment | place: USA: Wyoming | collected... | reverse complement strand
AGGGCGCGGGTCTCGCGGCGTTCGTCGACGCGCGGCTGGCGGATGCGCACGAACTGGTGCCGGCGCTCCCGGGCCCGTTCGATTTCGTGTTCATCGACGCCGACAAGGACTGGTATACGGCGTACGTGAAGGCCGTCATCCCGAAGCTCGTCGTCGGCGGCTGCCTGACCGCGCACAACGTGTATGCGTCGCGGGGCGGGCGCTCCCGGGGCGGGAACATGACCGGCGACTTCTACGAGTACCTCACCAGCCTGCCGTTCATGGAGACGACGGTCACGTCCGGCGGCGTGGCGATCAGCTACAAGCGCCGCGAGAAGTAGAGTATGTCCGCGACTGGCAACTCCAGTTGTCCAGGCGCTCCGGACGTTGACAACTGGGAGGCCACCGTGCGCCGTGGACCGGCCAGAAGCGGCCGGAATCCTGGTGTTCCCCGCAATGGCGTCTGTCTTGCTATGCTGTACGCAGAAGACCATGTCTGCTGCAGCCAGGAAACGACGCGGAGCATTCTACACGCCGGAAGACGCGGCGGCCTCGCTTGTTCGTTGGGCGGTTCACCAGAATAGCGACCGCATGCTCGACCCTTCGTGTGGCGACGGGCGGTTTCTGCGACTGCATCCGAATAGCACCGGAGTTGAGAGCGACCGCCCTTCGGCAGCGGAAGCGCAGGCACGGGCGCCCCACGCGACAATTCACGCTGATGATTTCTTCCGGTGGGCCTCGGAAACGCGTCAGCGATTCGAGTGTGCCGCCGGAAATCCCCCTTTTATCCGTTATCAGACATTTTGTGGCGACACCCGCGAGCGGGCGCTGAAGTACTGCGCAGCACGAGGTGTGAGCATTTCCGCATTGACGTCGTCCTGGGCGCCGTTTCTTGTTGCGGCAGCCTCACTATTGAAACCCGGCGGCCGCATGGCTTTCGTCGTGCCCGCGGAAATTGGACACGCCTCCTACGCCAAACCACTGGTTGAGTTCCTTCTCCGTTCATTCAGCAGCATCGACATTGTCGCGGTCAAGGAGAAGATCTTCCCCGATCTTTCTGAGGATGTCTGGCTGCTCTACACCGAAGGCTACGGCGGTCAGTGCAACAGCATTCACCTCTCACTCCTTGAACGCTTTTCGTTCCGAGAACGGCCGCCTCGTCGCGGAACGATGGTCTCCGCGGAGGAGTGGCGATCCTGGAATGGGCGTCTCCGGCCGTTTCTCGTCAGCGCCGACGTGCGGGACCGCTACCAATCCGTCGCACAAGATCAGAAGGCACGCAGACTGGGAGATCTCGCACGCGTCGGGATCGGGTACGTCACCGGGGCCAATGAGTTCTTTCACTTGCGCCCGTCCGCCGCCCGCACTCTCCGGATTCCAAGCCAGTTTCTTCGCGCAGCGGTTCGAAACGGCAGGGCCCTCGGAGGGGTGGCGGTGACGGAATCCAAGGTGCAGGAATGGATCGAGGAGGATCAGCCGGTACTCCTGTTGAAGTTAGAGCCGTCCTCCGCGCTCCCGAGCGCCGTAAGGAGGTACTTGGACTCCGAGGCCGGCCTGGACGCTCGGCAGACATACAAGTGTCGCAACAGAGACCCCTGGTACGCTGTGCCAGACGTGCATGTCCCAGATGCGTTTCTTACCTATATGAGCGGAAGCGGACCGTCGCTTGTTGCCAATCCAGCGAAGTGCGTTGGAACGAATTCGGTGCACACGGTGCGGCTGAAGAACGGCATAGGGGTCTCTGATCTCGTGAGGCTGTGGAATTCACCTTTGCGGGAGTTGAGTTGTGAATTCGAAGGGCATCCCCTTGGCGGCGGCATGTTGAAAATCGAACCGCGCGAAGCCTCCAGAATCGTGGTTGGACATCCCTCTGGCTGGACTCCGTCCGATGATGAACTCGTGCGCCGAGGATTGTCGACTCTGCGATCGTGGAGGCACTGTGGTTAGCAGGCAGGCGGCCGAAGTGTGTCGATGGGTGAGCCTCAAAGAGGCGTTGACGGCGTTTGTGCAGGCGTCAGATGGAACGCAAGGCCAGCGGCACATCCTGCCCATGCACTGGTACGTGGCCTGTCGACTGGTCCTGGAGGGCGGCTTCCATCCCGATTGGATCACACCGCGACCGCCGTTCGTTGTGGCGCCTCGAGGGCGTACTCGCATTCTGCACTATGAACCCGAGTCGGCTGGAGGCGGCGAAGCCACGGTCTTCGGAGGATTGAAGACGAAGGACATCGATGTCGTTGTGAACATCCCGGCCCTCGGACCCTGCCTGGCCGTTTCGATGAAAGGCACGCTGAACGCGTTCAGGAACCTGACGAACCGACTCGAGGAGGCGGTGGGAGACTGCACGAACATACACGTCTCCTACCCGGCGCTCGTGTATGGGTTCTTGCACCTGTTCCGTGCGAACAGGCCCGGGCCGCTGCCTCCGAGCAGCGACTTCCCCGGGGACGCCACCGGATGCGTCCTGCACAAGGATCTCGCAGTTGCCGCCGATGGGTCGGTGAGTGACTTCATCCGGAACTATGAACAGGCAATGGCCAGGTTGACAGATCGGCGGGATCTGCGAGATGACGTGAGTCGCTACGAGGCTATCGGCCTCCTGCTGGCGAGTCCGTATTCCCAGACGCTTGGAGACATCGAATCTGAGTTGCCATTCCCGTCGTCGAACCTGTCATTCGTCGATTTCTTTCAGACGCTCTACCGGCAGTACGACCTTCGGTTCGTGTACGGCGCCGCAAACCTCCGCAGCAAGACTCAGAGACTCGAGTGGAGCACTGAGTCACCCGCTCTCGAGAGTCCCCTCTTCTCCGAGTTCGCTCCGCGATCTTCCGATCCTGTCAGTTAGGGTCGAGACTGCTGCCCGGGCAACCCGCAGTGCGCGGCCCGTATGCGAGGCCTCGCACGCTTCAATGACGGCGGGCGGCCCGGCGGCCATGAGGCGCCCGCCTGCGGCGCCGCCTTCCGGACCGAGATCGATCACCCAGTCGGCGTGACGGATCACCTCGAGGTTGTGCTCGACCACGACCAGCGTGTGCCCGGCGGCGATGAGCCCGTCGAAAACGGCGCGCAGCCGCTCAACATCTTCGGGATGCAACCCTCGCGTCGGCTCGTCGAACAAATACAGCGCGGGCTCGCTGCGGCCGCCGCCAAGCGCCGACGCGAGCGCGAGGCGCTGACGCTCGCCGCCCGACAGCGTGCGCACCGGCTGACCGAGGCGCACGTACCCGAGGCCGACCTGCTGAAGCGCGGCGAGACGCATGTCGGCCTTTGACAGGGCCTTCAGACCCGGCGAGCCACCGACGAACGCCCGCGCCTCGTCGACCGTCATCTCCAGCACATCGGCGATGTGGCGTCCGTCGACGCGGCACGCCAGCGCGGCCACGCCGTACCGGGTCCCGCCGCAATCCTCGCAGGTGACCCGGACATCCGGCAGGAAGTCCATGCTGATCCGGATCTCGCCGAGCCCCTCACACGCGTCACAACGGCCGCCTGGCGCGGTCGTAACGAAGTCGGCCTTCTTCAGTCCACGAGCCGCCGCCTCGGCGGTAGCGGCAAAGCGTTCGCGGATGCCATCGAAGACGCCGGTGTCGGTGGCGACCGTGCTCCACGGCGATGAGACGGTGCCGGCCGACTGGACGTCGATGACGCGCCGGATGCCGGCATCGACGACACAGTCGCGGCAGTGCACGGGAGCGGCAGCCGTCCCGCCGGAGCGCTCAATGACGCGGCTCACAGACGGCGCGAGCACGTCGAACACGAGCGAGGACTTGCCGCTGCCGGATACGCCTGTGATGACGATGAGCCCGCCGGAAGGAATCTCGACGTCGAGATCGCGCAGGTTGTGCACCGTGACGCCGCGAAGCGTGATGCCCGGGCTGAGCGAGCGCGGCGCCCGTATGCTCGCATCATTGCCAGCCGCGCGCAGATATCGACCGGTCTTCGAGGCAGGCTCAGCCATCACGTGGGCCGGCGTGCCGATGGCCACTACCATGCCGCCGTCACGTCCCGCGCCAGGCCCGATCTCGATGATGTGATCGGCGGCAGCCATGACGTCGAGATCGTGCTCGACGACGACGACAGTGTTGCCTTCATCTCGAAGTCCGCGCAGGAGGCTCAGGAGGCGCTGCGTGTCGCGAGGATGGAGTCCGATCGTGGGCTCGTCGAGCACATAGGTGATGCCCGTGAGACCCGAGCGCAGTTGAGCCGCCAGGCGGACCCGCTGCGCCTCGCCGCCCGACAGCGTGGAAGCCGGCCGATCGAGCGAGAGGTACGCAAGCCCCGCGTCGGCGAGGCTCGTGAGGCGGCGCACGATATCGAGGCGCAGGTCCGCCGACACGCGGCGCGCACGATCGTCGAGCGGACGGGATCCATCGTCCAGGGTCGCGAAGAAAGCGAGGCTGTCGCCGATCGAACGGCCGAGCAGTTCGTGGATGTCCACGCCGCCGAGGCGCACGGCGAGGAACTCCAGTTTGAGGCGCCCGCCGCCGCAGCCCTGGCAGGCGACCTCGTGCATGAGGAACGCCATCGCCTCGCCCCGAGCGTCCGCGTGCTTGCGTTCGTACTCCTGGCGGACGAGATCGAGCAGGCCAGGCCACACCGACGTGAAGCGATGCGAGCCTTCCCGGGCCCCGCGTTGGTATTGCCATTCGACCTCGAGCTTCCCGCCGCCATCGCCGTAGAGCGCGAGTTGTCTTGTCCGCTCGTCAAGGTCGGCCCAGCCGGGCGACACATCAGCGCTGGCGCGCGCGGCTGCCGCCGCGAGCGTGGCCATGTGCTGGCCGCGCGGATCGCCATAGAAGCGGCCGGTCTTGTGGCCGTCCATCGCGCCGCCGGCCAGCGGCTTCGACGGGTCGGTGATCAGGCGATCCGGATCGCACGCCAGCAGATGCCCGAGACCGCGGCAGGACGGGCACGCTCCGGCCTCCGCATTCGGGGAGAACATCGACGCCGTGAGCGTGGGCACGCCGCGGAAGCCGCAACCGGAACACTGACCCTGCGTGAGCATCGTGGCGCATCGCGGGCAGAAGCGATCCCCGAACCGCGAGAACAGCAGGCGATAGTCGTCGTGGATCTCGGTCAGCGTGCCGACGGTCGACCGCGGATTTCGGGAGGGCGACTGCTGCCGCACGGCAATGGCTGGTGTCAGGCCCGAGACAGCGGCGAATTCGGCCGCGTCAGTGCGCTGCACGAAGCGCCGCGCCCAGGTCGAAAAGCTGTCGGCGAATCGCTGCTGCCCTTCGGCGAAGATCGTGTCGAAGGCCAGCGACGACTTGCCGCTGCCCGACACGCCGGTGATGACGGTGAGGCGGTCGCGCAAAATCTCGATGTCGATCCCGCGCAGGTTGTGCGTGGCGACGCCGGTGAACCGGATCGGCTCGGCCGCCGCGCGGGCGCGGGAGGCGTCCGCGCGCGACACGCCGCGCGGGCCGGCGACCGGAGCGCGCGCGGCCGGGCTCGCTTCGCGAAGCGCCGCGCCGGTCAACGAGTCGGGCGCCGCCTCCATCCCCTCCGGCGTGCCGCTGAACATCACGCGCCCGCCGTCCGCGCCGCTGCCGGGCCCGAGATCGACGACGCGATCGGCCGCGCGGATGACATCGAGATGATGTTCGATGGCGATGACCGTGTGGCCCTTCGCCACCAGGCCGTCGATCGCGGTCAGCAGCAGCGCGACGTCCGCGGTATGCAGACCGGTGGTGGGCTCGTCGAGGAGATAGAGTGTGCGGGCGCCGGCCGCACGCGCCAGTTCGGTCGCGAGCTTCACCCGTTGCGCCTCGCCGCCCGACAGCATCGTCGCCGGGTGGCCGAGCGGGAGATAGCCGAGGCCGAGCGTGACGAGCATGTCGAGGATGCGGGCGAGCGGCGGGCAGGCGGCGAAGAACCGCGCGGCGTCGGACAGCGGCATCGCCAGCACGTCATGGATGTTCGCGCCGTCGAGGCGGATCTCCAGGGTGTCGTCGTTGAAGCGCCGGCCGTCGCATATGTCGCAGCGGACGGCGACCGACCCGAGGAAGTGCATGCCGACCTGCTGAATGCCCGCACCCTCGCACCCGTCGCACCGCCCGCCCTTCACGTTGAACGTGAAACGGCCCTTGCCGAAGCCGCGCGCGCCCGCCTCCGGGTGCGCGGCGAACAGATCGCGGATGTGATCGAAGGCGCCCGTGTAGGTCGCCGGGTTGGATCGCGGCGTCCGCCCGATCGGCGACTGGTCGATTTCGATGACCTTGCTGATCGCGGGTCCGGCGACGGCTGACGCGCCTGCCGCGCCTGCCGCGCCTGCCGCGCCCTCGCGGCCCGCACCGCCGCCCAGGAGGCGCCGCACCTCCTCGAGCAGGGTGGACTTGCCCGAGCCCGATACGCCGGTGACCACCGTGAAGACGCCTTGCGTGAAGGTGACGTCGACGCCGCGGAGGTTGTGCTTCGTCACGCCGGTGACGGCGATCGTGCCCGTGCCGGCGCGGTGCGAGGGCCGCGCGGCAATCCGTTCGCGGCCCGTGAGAAACGCGCGGGTGCGGCTGTCGCGGAGGCGGGGCTCGCGCGTCTCCGCATCCGGCGCGATGAAGTCCTCCGCCGGTCCGCTGAAGATGATGTCACCGCCATCGGAGCCGGCGCCTGGCCCGACGTCCACGATCCAGTCGGCCTGGCCGATGATCTGATCGTCGTGCTCGACCACCAGCACGGTGTTGCCTTCGTCTCGGACACCGCGCAGCACCTCGAGCAACTGGGCGGTGTCGTGGTGGTGGAGGCCGACCGATGGCTCGTCGAGCACGTAGAGCACGCCGCGCAGGCCGATGCCGGCGAGGCGCGCCAGCCGAATCCGCTGGGCTTCGCCGGCCGAGAGTGTCGTCGATTCGCGATCGAGCGTGAGGTAGCCGAGCCCGAGGCGCTGCAGGACGTCGCACCGCGCGGTGATCTGGCGTTCGAGTTCCTGAAACCGGGGACGGGGCGGGTTTCCGGGGAGAGTGCCCAACCGGAAACCCGCCCCGTCCCCGGTTTCTGAGGCGAACATGCCCTTCAGTTCATCGATCGATCGCGCCGCGGCCTGAGCGATCGTCAGCCCGTCCAGCGTGACCGCCAGCGCCTCGGGCCGGAGCCGGGTGCCTCCGCATGCGCGGCAGGAACTGGTCCGGACGAAGCGCAGGATGTTGTCGTTGCGCTTCTGGCGGAGGATCTGCTCCATCACCGGCAGGATGCCCCGGTAGACGCCTTCCTCGCGCGGCTTTGCCGTGATGCCGGTCCACCTCAGGCGCGACTCCAGCGGGTGCTTGCCGTACGGGATGCGGATCCGATCCGAGCCATGGAGCACGATGTCGCGCTGGTGTGCGGTCAGGTCGCGCCACGGCACGTCGACCGTGAAGCCGTGGGCGCGGCAGACCTGGTCGAGCACGTCCAGCGTGACCTGCGAGTAGATGAGGTACCCGGTCGGCGTCGTGATGCGCAGCGCACCCTCGCGGATCGATTTCGACGCGTCGGCAATCAGCAAGCCCGGATCGAGCTGGTCTTCGACGCCGAGTCCCTTGCAGGTGGGGCATGCGCCGTGCGGCGAGTTGAAGGAAAACAGCTGCCGCTGGATCTTCGGAATGTCGGCGCCGGGACCGACCGTGCCGGCGCGCGCCCATAGCAGGCGCAGCAGGTCGTACAGCTCCGTCATCGTGCCGACGGTCGACCGCGGGTTGCCGACGGTCGTCGCCTGATCCACGGCGACCGCCGGCGGAAGGCCGTCGATGCTGACGACAAAGGGGCGGGCGATCTTGCCGAGGAACTGCCGCGTGTAGGACGAGAAGGTCTCGAGGAACCGGCGCCGGCCCTCCGCGCAGACCGTATCGAAGGCGAGCGACGACTTGCCCGACCCGGACACGCCGGTGACGACCACCAGCGCGCCGCGGGGGATATCCACGTCCACGCGCCGCAGGTTGTGCTCCTGCGCGCCCCGCACCGAGATGCACGACCCGTTAAGCCGGCGGCCCTCGTCTTCGCTCACGTCGAGTGCGTCTCCGGAGTACTTCGACTCGCAATTACGGCCACGTTCAGGCCCCCTCACGTGATTGGGGTCAGACTCGAATCTTCCCACACGTCAACCGGCGTTGCGTTTCTCGGTAAGGCGCTGTAAATGAACAACCGTAGCATCTCGAGCGTGTGGGCCCGCCATAAGGGCCTGTAAGCAAACAACTGCTGTCTACTTTGTTCGCTAACAGGCCCTAATTCGAGTCTGACCCCAATCTTCTGTCAGTAGCGCAGCCGCAGGACGAGGGGCGGGGCGCCGGGGGCCTGGCCCGGCATCACGATGAACAGGTTGTCGAACTCGCCCTTCGCGATGGTGACGGGTGTGGCGCAGCCCAGCGCGGCGAGGATTTTCGGGACCGTATCACTGTGCCCGGCGATGAGCACGCGCGCGGACGGCCCGAGGGCGCGCACCTTCGCGACGAGCCCGGGCGTGTCGTCGGCCTTGTTGACGATCGGCGTCAGACCGAGCCGCGTGACGGCCGGCTGCGCCGTCTGGACGGTCCGCTCGTACTCCGTCACGAAGACCGCGGTGATGCCGGCATCGCGCAGCATCTCGCCCAGCCGCGCCGCCCGGGTGTGCCCCTCGGCCGAGAGCAACGACTGCGGGTCGTCGCTCGCGCGTTCGGCGTGACGGACGATGTAGATCGCTTCCTGGGCGCGGGCAGGCACGGCGCACACGACGAGCAGCAGGACGGCCAGCGCCAGGCCGCTACGCAGCGCCTTCTGAATCGCCTCGCTGACGTGGTCGGGAATCGAGAACGACGGATCGCCTGACTCGAGGCGATAGATCGTCCGGCCCTGCGCCTGGAGTTCGAGCAGCCGATCGCGCACCGTGACGATGCCGCCGAGGACGATCGAGTCGAGGGGGTGATCTGTCGTACGGGCCGTCATGCATGCTCCTTTGGTCGGAAGGCGTCGGAACGGTTCTTATATCATGGGGTGCCCGCCCGACGTCAGACCGCGACATTGCGCCCGTCGTCTGAAGGTCGAACGGGCTGACAGCGGCGGGGAGGAATGCCGATGCGGACAAGATGGATGCCGAGGCTGACGAGATGGATGCCGGTGGTCGCAATGGTCGTGATGGTCGGGATAGCCGTGATGGTCGCCCAGGCTGCGGCGGCCCAGCCGGCTGCGCCGGGACAAGCGGCCAACGGCGCAGCGGCGCAGAGCCCGGCAGCCAACGCCCCGATCGTCGCCGCCGAGACGGGCCGGCGGGTGGACGAGTACCTCAGCCGACTCGAGCGCTTCGGCTTCTCGGGCGGTGCCGTCGTCGTGCGCGGCAAGGACGTCGTGCTGCTCAAGGGCTACGGCCAGGCCGACCGCGCGCGCGGCATTCCGATGACGACCGGCAGCGTGTTCAACCTGGGCTCCATCACCAAGCAGTTCACCGCGGCGGCGATCCTGACGCTGGAGATACAGGGCAAGCTGGCCGTCGGCGATCCGATCTCGAAGCACCTGGACGGCGTCCCGGCCGACAAGGCGGGGATCACCCTCCATCACCTCCTCACGCATTCGTCTGGCCTCGAGTCTGACTTCAGCCCGACCGATTACGAGCCGGTTGGTCGCGAAGAGTACGTGAGGCGCGCGCTGCAGTCGAAACTGCGCTTCGCGCCAGGCGGCGGCTACGAGTATTCGAACGCCGGCTACAGCCTGCTGGCGGCCATCGTCGAGCGCGTGTCGGGGCAGGGCTATGAAGCGTACCTTGCGGCGAACGTGCTGAAGCCCGCCGGAATGTCCGAAACCGGTTACAAGTTGCCGGCGTGGGCTCCAGACCGCGTGGCGCACGGCTACCGCGACGGGCAGGACTGGGGGACGATCCTCGAGCGCATCCAGCCGCCGGACGCGCCGTACTGGATGCTGCGCGGCAACGGCGGGCTTCACACGACGCTGCACGACATGGTCGCGTGGCATCGCGCGCTCAATACCGACGCCGTCCTGTCGAAAGAAGCGCGGGCGAAGTATTTCAAGCCGTACGTCGCCGAGGGGCCGCGCGGGCTCTCGTTCTACGCTTACGGCTGGGCCGTCAGCAAGACGCCACGCGGCACGACCGTGGTGCAGCACAACGGCGGGAACGGCATCTACGTCGCTGAGTTCATGCGCTTCCCGGACGAGGACACGATGATCTTCCTCGCGTCGACCGACGCCGGCATGAAGGCCTCGCCCGTCGTGGCGGTGGTCGAGCGCATCGTGTTCGGCGCGCCGTACACGCTGCCGCCGGCGGTCGTCGACGTGCCTCCCGCCCGCATCGCCGCGCTGGCCGGATCGTGGACGCTGCCGAAGGGCGGGATCCTGACGCTTGTCGCTGAGGGGCGCGCCCTTGTCGCGCGGCCTGGCGACGCCGAAGGATTCGCCGCGCTGGCGCCCCCGCCCTCCGCGGCCCAGGCCGAGCGGTGGGCGACGCTGACGGCGAAGACGGCCGACATCGCCGCGCGATCGTTCAAGGGCGACGTGGCTGGCCTGGCGGAGGCGATGGGCGGCGACATGACCGTCGCCGAGATTCGCGAGACCGAGGCCGGCATGATGAAAGACCGCGAGTCCCGCCTCGGGGCCTTCACGGGATCCGCCGTGCTCGGGACGGCGCCGCTTGGCGACGACACCGTGCAGACCATCGTCCGCCTGACCTTCGCGAAGGCCAGCGTCTACAACGTCTACGTGTGGGGGCCGAGGCGCCTGTTGGGCATCCGCGGGATGCCGCAGTTGCCGCCCGTGCGGCTGCTGCCGATCTCGGAGCGCGAGTTCACCACGCTGGTGCTCGGACAGGAGACTTCTGGCCTGCGCGTCACGTTCAGCGAGCAGGCGGGGGAGGCCGTGCTCTCGCTTGGCAGCGGTCCGGGCGCGGTGGTCGCCAGACGGGCCAGGTAGCGCCGGGGCGGGCGCCTACTTCTGCCGCGCCGCCGCGAGCAGGAACAGATTCGCGGCGAGACGGCCGAGGATCTGGGCAATCGATCCGGCGACGGCGCCGGCCATCCCGAGCGGGCCGATGCCGATGTAGAGCACCAGCGCGATGCCGCCCACCTCGCAGGCCGTGGCCACCGTGATGACGCGCGTCTGGCCGTTCAGGATGAACCGCGAGCGCTGGAACGACAGCCAGTACTCCATCGCGGGCAGCAGCAGGAGCAGCCGCGCGGGTGTGAGCGCGAACCCTGCGAGCTCGGGCGTGAGGCCCGAGACCTGCCGCAGCCACACCTCTTCCAGCGGCGTGAACAGCATGATGGCCAGCGCCGCGGTGGCGGCCGCCGCGAGCAGCAGCGATGCGCGCCCGACTTCCGGCTCGTGCTCGTGCCGCCGGCCCGAGAGCGCCACGCCGACTTCCTGGAACGCCACGCCGCCGCTGCGGAAGAGGAACACCAGCGACTGCACCACGGGCAGCACGGCGAGCGACTCGATCGGCATGCGGCTGCGGCCCATGAAGAAGGTCAGCAGCGGGCCTGTCACCAGCGAGATGATCGAGGTCAGCGCGAGCGGGTAGTAGAAGCGGAGGATGGCGCGCTGCCCCAGCGGCGCGTCGTCGACCAAATCTGGCCCCGCGACGATCGCTGCCACCACGTGCCGCGCCATCCAGCGGCTGGCCGCGGCTTCCATCAGAACACCGACCGCGAGTGCGGACGCGCCGATGCTCGCTCCGTGCATCGAGGTGGTCAGCGCCAGCGCGGCGGCCGTCGCCGACATTGACGTGAGCCGGATGACAGTGCCGTACGCGACGCGGCGGGTCATTCCGTGCCGCACGAGGATGCCCTGGTAGAAGCGCCGGTATCCGATGGCCGCCGGCCACGGGATGAGGATCGTGGTGGCGATGTGCACCAGCCGCGCGATCTCGGGCGGCAGACCCATCAGACGCAGCGTGACCAGATCGAACACCGAGGGGACGACGCCGATCATCATGACCGCCGTGACGCCGGCGTTCAGCGTCCAGGTGAAGCGGCGCAGGGCCACGTACGACTGCCGATCGCGGACCAGCCGGTTGGACGCGGTCAGCAGCATCATGATCGGCGACTCGACCAGCCAGGCCAGTGAGAAGGCCACGCCGTACGCCGCGAGGTTGAACGCCGCATCCGGCATCCGCGCGATGATCGCGGCGACGTACGGCCCCTCGATCGACATCATCAGCCATGTCGCGGCGAGGGGGAGCCAGAATGCGAGGATCGTCCGGATGCTCAACACGCGCCGACGATCTTACCGCACCCGAAACGCCGGTGCTGCCTGTGGGGTCACGCCCGTGGGGTCAGACTCGATCGCGTTGCTGAGCCTGCGATCGAGTCTGACCCCACCGGCCTGCCGGGACGCTCCCGCTGGACGCGCGGAACGGGACGGAGGTAGCCTTCGGGCATGTCCATTGCCCGTGTCCGCGCGTTCCGGCCGCCGTTCCCGGGCGGCGTGTGGATCGCCTGCGCGGGTCTGGCCTGCGTGGCGGGCATCCTGGCGCTCACCTCCGCCGGTTGCCGCCAGCCGGCTCCTGTCGCCCCGGTCCGGGCCGTCGTCCGGCTGACAACGGGCACGCCCGGGGCCGGGTTCTACCCGCTCGGCGAGGCCCTCGCGCAGGGGTTGCGTCAGGCTCGGCCATCGCCGGACGTGCGGGTTCACGACAGCGCCGGATCGGTGGCCAACATCGAGGCACTTCAGCGCGGCGACGCCGATCTCGGCCTCTCCTACGCCGACGTGGCCTACATGGCGTTTGTCGGACGGCTCGAGGGCCGACCGCAGGCCTTCGAAGAGCTGCGCGGGATTGCGGTCCTGGAACTCACGCCGGTCCACCTCGTGGTCCGCGCCAACTCGGGCGTGCGGGACGCCGCCGATCTCCGAGGCCGGCGCATCGGGGTCGGCCTGCCGGGCAGCGGGTCAGCGCTCACCGCCGACATCGTGCTTGCGGCGCTCGGCATTGACGCGTCGGCGGTCCACCTTGAACCGCTGCGTTACGTCGAGGCCGGCAATCGCGTGGCGGCCGGGACGCT
>Ga0315275_10004601_pt1 | contig 12932 bp, 12 predicted proteins | sample YL17G03_0_MG_FD_205557 | JGI IMG/M metagenome (GOLD analysis project Ga0315275, IMG submission 205557) | Sediment microbial communities from Yellowstone Lake, YNP, Wyoming, USA - YL17G03_0 | ecosystem: Environmental > Aquatic > Freshwater > Lake > Sediment | place: USA: Wyoming | collected... | reverse complement strand
TCCTGACCCACCACCAGAACACACGCTCCGGGCCTTCTATAGTTTGACTCGCTGGTGGTGTCCCGCGCCCGTGCGCTGACCGCACGAGTGCGCCTGCGGTGGCCGCGCTAAGCTGTCCGCTCCCCCTGGGCAGACACTACGCCCCTCCCGGTCGCGGTCAGTAGTCGTACTCTTCCGCGTCCCGCTGCAGCTTCTCCCGGACCGCGGCCCGCAGCCAGTTAGCCCCAATCCGAAAATAATTGTGCGCCGCGAGAGCAGCTTCCCCCTTTGAAAAAGGGGGACTGAGGGGGATTTTGCGACGCGTGCTCAAATCCTCCCTGACCCTCCTTTGCCAAAGGAGGGAACCTGCGCTCGAAACGCTTGCTATCCCTCATCGAACCCTCTCTTTGACCGGGCGCTTTTCTTCGGATTGGGGTTAGCGTGCGGTATGTCGTCGTCCTGCATCGCCTGCTTCATTTGTTGCCAGTCGGACTCCGGAAGATTGAAAACTACCCTACGGGCCGCTTCGCTGGACGAATCCCGAGCCGTAAGTTATTGATTCTCGGCTACGCCCCCGTAGCTCAGATGGATAGAGCACAGGATTCCTAAGAAAAACACGTGGTACGTCTAGAACTGTACCACGTGACCTCAGACACATAACGACTGGGTTTTCTGGCATCCACGTCACCCCACATAATCTCACGTCGGGTGAGCGCGGTAGCAGAGTGGTAGCAGACGCGGCCGGCTATGTGGCCACCGCACCCGCAGCGGCTGCTGGGACACGACCATTTGAGCACGGCGCAGGTCCACCTGAACCCGCCCGAAGAGGTGATCACCGAGTTCCATCGCAAGTCGTAGCCGGCCCGTGCGACCAAACCCGTCGGAAAGGCTGAAGAACGCGACACCAACGCATCGTCCCTCGGGCCGGCGGTTCGGTAGGGATGTCGGCCGATCTGGTTGACACACACCGACAGCCGGGGGACACTCGCGGCCGTGCTTCGGCAGCTCAACGGCGAGAGGGGACACTACATGCAGTGTCCGAAGTGCCAGCACGACAATCCGTCCGGTGCGAAGTTCTGCCTTGAATGCGGAACCGCGCTCGCACGCCGTTGTCCGAGCTGCCAGGCCGAGCTGACGCCAGCAATGAAGTTCTGCGGCGAGTGCGGCGCGGCACTAGGCAGGACGGCCGCTGCGACTGAGCTCCGCGCCCGAGCCGGGGGCGCTGCCGCAGGGATCGGCGTCACTGCGGCGGTCTCACCTGACGACGTGCCCGAAGGTGAGCGCAAGACGGTGACGGCGCTGTTTGCCGACATCAAGGGGTCGATGGAATTGATAAAGGATCTCGACCCCGAAGAGGCGCGCCGCATCATCGACCCCGCCCTGCAGCTCATGATGGAGGCGGTCCACCGCTACGAAGGCTACGTGGCGCAATCAACCGGTGACGGCATCTTTGCGCTGTTCGGGGCGCCCGGTGGCGCGCGAGGATCATCCGCAGCGCGCGCTCTACGCGGCGCTGCGCCTGCAGGAGGAGATGAAGCGCTACGCCGAGCGCCTGCGCGCTGAAAAGGGACTCACGTTGCTTGCGCGCGTTGGCCTGAATACGGGCGAGGTGGTCGTGCGCGCGCGCTCAAAACGGGCGACACCCACACCGAGTACGTGCCCATCGGACACTCCACCAGTCTGGCGGCACGGTTGCAGGCGCTCGCCGCGCCGGGTGCGATCGCCATCAGCGAGGCGGTGCGCAAGTTTGTGGAGGGGTACTTCACGCTCAAGGCGCTCGGCCCCGCTCGCATCAAGGGGGTCAGCGAGCCGGTCCCCATCTATGAGGTGACCGGGCTGGGCCCGCTCAGGACGCGCCTCCAGCGTGCCGTCCGTCAGATCCAGCTCGCCTGCGATCTGGGCCAGGGGCTTGCCGCTGGTGCGCACCAACCGCACGGTCTCTGCCTTGAACTCCTCGCTGAACTTCCGCCGCTTGCGTGGCCCCTTCCGCCCTTCCATCCGAACCTCCCGGGGCATATTGCCCCTTTCGCGGCTGTCCATCAAAGCGGGGCAGGTTCCCAGCCGGCTTCCAGCCGGCTGGGGGCCCGAGCCCTCGGCCCCGGTGGCGCATTGACCTCACGCCCTACTAGTGGGACCCTATCGGCGCGCCATCAAGGTGCTTCATTGTGCCCATTGCACGTTGGTGGTGACGTTGTCGGCGATACTCGCCGCGTTCAGCTGCGTGAACGCGCCGCCGACACCCAAGCCCGAGAACGACGGCGTCGGCGCGAGCAGCTTGCTGCAATCGGCCACCTGGCCGGGCTGGACAAACGGACCCAGCGTCTTGAAGGTTGGGTAAGTCTCGTCGTACCTGTTGATGACTATGGCGGACGAGAACCCGGTCACGGCCGGCAGCGTCGCCACCACACCGCGCTGCACTTGTGGATCGTCAGCGGTGCACCACTTGTGGTCCGGACCATAGGCTGCATTCAGTCCGGTTGCCGGCGTCCTTGTCGGTAGCGAGCAGGCACTGAGACCGCCCGGTGTCGAGCCGATCGCCGAGCTGGAGACGTACACGACACTTCCGGGTGGACCGGACCGGCAAACCCGTAGGGCTGGGCAGTCGGAGCTCTGCACGCATCCGGTGTAGTAGATGCATTCGCCTATACCCTCCCCACTACCGCCTGGGGTCGGGGTGAAGCACGGCCTCGGGGTACCCTGCGGGATGACGGGATTGTAGAAGTTACCGCCCGGGCAGCCGCAGACCTCGCCTGTCGTGCAGTCGTCGATCGAGGTGCAGGTGCAGCGCCCAGCCGAGTTGCAGATCTCCCCGGCGGCGCAATCCGAGTTGGTGGTGCACTCGCAGGCATTGCGCAGCTTCAATATGGGAGGTCCGGAGCCCGACGGAGGCGTCGGCGGCGCGGGCGGAGGGGCGTTTCCCTCGTCTTGCCAGACGTATTGGTTGAAGCCTTCGAGCCCGTTGCACCCGATGACGCCGGTGGCGGTGTTGCCGGCCCCGTGGACGTAAGTGCACGGCTTCTTGCCCGCACATACGTCGGGCACCACGCAGGTGCCCGCCGGCTGCGGTGTCCACGTCGGTCCGGCTGTCGGCGTCTTCGTCTTCGCTCCGACTCCCGGCGTCGGCGGTATCGGCTTGAAACAATCATTCCCGTTGACCCCGCCCGGGTCATTCTCGTAGCACGTGATCGTCGGGTCTCCGCTGCACGTGCCCGCAACCCATCCCGTCGCGCATTCGGTGGCTGCAGTGAGGCCGTCGCTTTCGTAGAGAACGCCACCGCAGGTCTTGTCTTCCACGTCCCGAACGCACGCACAGGCCAGAGTGCCGACCGCAAGGGCGTTGACGCCGGGGGTCGGGCCCTTGATCAAAGACTCGCCTATCCTCTGACGGATGGGGACCTCGCCGTTGCGCGGCTCGCCGACCACCCAGATCTGATACCCAGCCATCCCCAGGGGCGGGAGCCCTGCCGCAAGGAAAGTCGATGCATGCACAAACGAGGTGGTCGTCCCCGCTTCGACGCCCCAATTGCCGGCGCGGCCAGTCAGGACGCCCGTGACGATATTGAAGGTGACGTCGTGCTCGAAGGTGCAGTTGGCGGCGCACGTCTTGCCAGGGGCATTCGACGCCGCCACGCCGCCGAAGACTTTACATTTGACGCATTTGCTCCAGGGGCAATCGGCATCGGTGTTGCAGGCCGTCATGGTGTTCGCGCCGAAGGGACAGGACCCCTGGCCCGAGCACTGCGAGTCCAAGGTGCACGGCGTCCCGGCGTTGTTACCGCCGATGCAGGTGCCCCCCTGGTCGCAATCTTCGCCCGACTCGACCACGCCGTTACCGCACACCGCCGTGATCTGCTGCGTCGGGGTGGCGCTTGGCGTCACCGGTGTATTGGTGGGCACCGGCGTGTTGGTGGGCACCGGCGTGTTGGTCGCCGGTGTTACCGGGGTGTTGGTGACGGTGGGTGGCGCGACTGTGGGACTGGTCGGCGGCGGTGTGACCACCTGGCAGCCGACATTGAGGAAGCAGTTCGCGGCAGCCTGGACCTCGGCGATGGACACAACCCCGTTCCCGTTGCGGTCGCAGTTGTAGCAACTGGAAACCTGCTGGGTGCCAAGGAAGATATTCGCGCAATGCTGCACTTCGCTGATCGAACACGTTCCGTTGGCGTTACAGTCACCGCAGCAGACAGCGCCAGCGACCCGCGCCGCTACGAACACCACCAATGCGCTCAGGCTGATCGCGTGGCTCATTCTTCTCGTCATAGCCCCAGCCATAGTTTTACTCCTTTGCCTTGCGCCCCTGGCCGTTGCCAACCGGGTTCGAGCAGAATCTTGGTTACTGGACGTTCGCCTTTCTCACCGGCGCTTCACTTGACGGTAATCGTGCCGCTTGCACCTGTTACGGCAAGCTCATTGCCCTGGGCGTCCGAGGCCCCCGGCGTGTTCTGGAGAACCGTGGGTCCAGGTTGCGCCCCGGGCGCAATGACGAAGTCGCAAGTGAAGAGATCCCCGTCGGAAATCACACTTGCATTCTGGAGATTGATCACACCCACGGTCAGTTTCTTCTGAGCGGCCCCGGCGTTGGTAACGGACAAGAGCAGGGTCTTATCCGCCGCGCTTCCCGCGCCGATGCGCGGGTTGACCGTGCAGTCCGGCGTGCCGTCGGGCTTCACATCGACGTTCACCCGGGTTGCGTCGTAGACGATCTCGGCGGAGGTCGCGACCACCTTGCCGTCGCCACCGGTCATTGCGGCGCCAACCGACACCCGATCCCCTCCACGGCCACTGGCGCTGCCCACGTCGATCGCCGGGCCTGCGGCCGGGCCGCTGCTGTTCGAGCATGCAACCAGAACCAGAGTCATCAATCCCGCGAACCCTATCGTGTAGATGATCCCACTGTGAATGCGTCCAACCATGGCTCTCGCTCCTTGCCTTTGCCTTCTCTAGCCTGCCATGCGGTCGAAGGTCAATGACCGCTGTCATGTGAGGCGGACACTCTTACAGCACACTGATACTCCCGTACAGCACACTGATACTCCCGTTCGTCCCTCCCCACCGGCCCGAGCGTATCTGCCGCCTGCCGCCTGGAATACGGATGGCTGAGCGGCCACTACCTCGACGTCGCGGTGATGGCGCAGCCGAGCACGCGTGTCTATCTGACGCTGTCGACCGCGGCGGGGCTGCTGATGGACCGCTCCACGAGCCGGACGATGCCTACGGCGGGCGCCGGGCTGCGCGTGTCCTGGCGCGTCGGCAGGTTCTTCGTCGTCGGCCTGACCGGCAACGGCCAGGCCGGCAGCGCGGGTCAGTTCCTGACGGCGCAGGCCTGGGCGAGCGCGGATCAGTGGTTGTGATAACACACCTGGGCCGGCCCCACCCGAGGCGGCGGGGCTGCCACCATTGTGGTCTGCGCTGCGCTTCTGCTAGCTTGGCGCCTCGACAAGGAGCACCCCGTGAAATTAGACAAAGCCCTCAATCTGGCCCTGGAGTTTGAGCACAAGGTCCGCGACCACTACGCCAATGGCGCCAAGGCCATCCGCGATCCGCAAGGCAGCAAGGTGTTCGCGACGCTGGCGCGCGAGGAGCAGGGACACGTCGACTTCCTCAACGCGATGCTGGCCGAATGGACCCGCACCGGCCGCGTCCGGCCGACCCCGCTCAAGTCCATCCTGCCCACGCCCAAGTGGGTCAAGGAAGCCCTGGACAGACATCGCAAGATCGCCACGCGCCGTGTAGGCGACAAGAATGACATCGAGCTGTTGAAGACCGCGCTGCAGATGGAGAAGGAGGCCTGCAGCTTCTACACCGGCATGGTCGACAAGCTCGGCGCCGACGAGCGCGTCCTGTTCGAGCCGTTCCTGGAGATCGAGGCGGGCCACCTCGCCGTGGTCCAATGCGAGCTCGATGCCGTACAGGGCCTGGGCTTCTGGTTCGACGTTCAGGAATTCGCGCTCGAGGCGGGTTGAGGCGCGTTGAGCGGCAGGGGACGTCGCTCACACTTCTCTCGGACCCGCCTTCCCGAACGAGCGGGCCATCATTGCCGCGATCTTTGACCCGGAGCCGTGCGAGCAAGCCACTGTTGCGCTCGCCCGGAAGCTGCGCCGCGGTGGAATGTCGTTGCGCCGCAGCAGGCGCCGGCGGGAGTTGACAACGGACGTTTACCGTTTTCGGGGGATACGGATTCGACGAAACGGCCGCCCGATATATCGCGACGCGATATGCTTCCTCGGTCGGCCGCTCGCGCGGGGGGATTGAGCGAGAACCCCGGACTTGCCTGTAGTCTCAATCAGGACTCGAGCCTACAATCAGGTGTATCGGCGTGCGCAGGAGGACGGTTGGACGGGGCTGGACGACGTCTAGCTCGTCCGCTTGAGCGTCTCATCGACCGTCGCCCCGGCCCACGCCTTCCCCGTCCTTGACGCCACACCCATTGCGTTGAGTCGCGCGGCGATCGCGTCGAACGAGAGCCGCTTGCCGCCCCGCGGCTTGCGGGAGAGCTTCCGGATCAAGGCGAGCGTCTCGGCTTCCCCCGGCTTCGTCCCGAACGGCTTCCGCCCCTCGCACCGCCCCGTCTCCCGCCGCTTGCGTATCCGCGCGGCCTTGAGCTTGGCGACGATGACGCTCTTCTCGAACTGCGCGACGGCGCCGAGGACTTACCGAATCAAGACGCGCGTCGCGTCGTCGTCGCCGGCCGTCAAGTCGGTCCCCTGAGCCTGCCGCGATAACGGTAACGCCGAGCTTGCGGAACTCGGCGAGCAACACCTCGCTTACCATCAAGATGTCGCCGCGAGAAAAGGCGTGCTTGCACCACCCTGCCCGCGCCAGGGGATGTGGGCGCCAGGTCAACCTGCTATTCTTCCGCGCTAGTGACGGACGACGACTGCTTCAAGGTATGTGGATCCTGCCGCTGTGCCTGGCCGCAGTGGGGGTTGAATGGTGCGGATGGAATTTTGGCCAGGGACAGGGGGTCTTGACAAATGTCCGGCGGTATGTTTACAAATGTCTGGTTTTGGCGTACAGACGTACAAGATAGCAGCCCGGAGCTGCTCTTTAAGATCTCTCAACGCGGCGATGCGGATGTTTGATCGAGAAATAGAGTAAGCGGGACTCGCTCCCCTTTCCATGACGACGCCATTAGCTGGACATCCAACCTTCGCCGTCATCGACGCCGCCGCGTTGCGCGCCAATTTCGCCGCCGTGCGCGCCGTTCTGCCGGCAGACGTGGCCGTGGTGGCGGTGGTCAAAACCAACGCCTACGGACACTGCGCGGCACTGGTCGCTCCCATCTTCGAGGCTGCCGGCGCGGACTATCTCGGTGTCGCCACCATCGAAGAGGGGGTGGAGATGCGGGTGTTCGGGCAGATCAACGAGAGCCAGAACGCCTATTCATCGGGAGCCGCTTTCAATGGAACCGGAATTCATGCGACTAGTGGCCCCAAAAGAGGTCGAAAATGGAAAACAGAAAAGTGATTATTGTTGGAGCCGGTATCGGCGGGCTCTCGGCGGGCTACTGGCTTTCTCAGCGGGGCTACGATGTCGAGATTCTCGAGGCGTCCGACCGACCGGGTGGACGCATGGCGATCCTGGAACGCAAGGGAGACCGGGTAGACGTCGGCGCTCAGTTTTACCACTCAAACTTTCGCAACGTCCTCGGGATGATAGACGCCATGGGCCTGAGCGGAGCCAAAAGGATTATCGCGGGAAATGTTCACTATCGGCTTCAGGACGGGTCGTCCTTCGTCTACGACCATCGAGTTCCATATATGAAATTGCTTGGCCTGCGCGGGAACCTGAAGCTCTACTGGTTCATCCTCAAATATGTGTTCTTCGGGCATCAGTTCCCGCTGTATGGCGTCACTAAAGATATCCCCGAATATGACGACACGGAAGTGCTGGAGTTGTTCAAGTCGCCGGCAGATAAGCCGCTCAGGGATTACCTGGTGACCACGGTGAGCATGGGCGAAAATACGGGGCTGCCCGAGTGGCTGAACCTCTACCATTTCATCCACCAGTTTCGCATGACCACGTTCACCAAGTTCATCGGACTCACGCGTGGCGTTGCGTCGCTGGCGGAGGAACTGGCCAAGCGATTGCCCATACAGTACGAGGCTCGCGTGCGGCAGATTGTGGTGGAGCATGGGCGCGTCGTCGGCGTCGAAATGGAGAATCATGGCGTAGTCAAAAAGGCGGGACACGTGGTGGTCGCGGTCACGCCCCCATCGGCGGCACGGCTTATGCCGGAGGGTTTTGAAGAACAGCGTGAATTCTTTGATTCGGTCATTTACGCGCCCGTGCCCATGCCCGTCTTTTTCCTTGACCGGCCTTTGCGCAAAGACGTCTGGTGCTATTTCAACGATCCGGCTCAGAGAAGGACTTTCATGTTTGCAATTGATGAGCATGCAAAGGTTCCTGAAATGTCTCCCAGCGGAAAGGCTGTGTTGACTGGGTGGTCGGGTCATCCGATGACGCTAGACATGATCGACCGACCGGATGACGAGATCATCGGGAAGGCGAAGGAAGACATCGAGCTGATGATTCCAGGGTTTTCCAATTGGATTGAGGAGGCCACGGTATTTCGACACCCGTATGCGACACCGCGGTTCCCCGTCGGTTCGTACCGTCAAATGCTGGACTTCCTCAAACGAGCTGAGCAGTTGAAAGGCGTTTCCTTTGTGAGCGACCTGTTCGGCCTCGCCTCCATGGAAGGCACCACGGTAAGCGCCGCTGCCGCCGTCAGGCGAGTCTGCCAATGGGGAGGCACGGCCTCATGTCTTCGGGGCGCTAACGGCCAAGAGGCCCCGTCCTCGTTACCTGGTGGGCACGGACGCCCGCGCATACGCCCTGCTCGCAAAGATGCGGCAAAGGAGGTCTAGAAATGGCGAAAGTTGCTCCCAATCTTGATGAGATCCTGCGGCTCGACCGCGCTCACGTCATCCATCCCACCACCGAGTTCCGTAAGCAGGAGAAGCAGGGATCTAGGATTTTCGTCGGCGGCCGCGGCGTAGAGATCGAGCTGGCGGACGGCCGCACGGTCATCGATGGTTTCTCCGGCCTGTGGAACATCATCGTCGGCCACGGGCGCACGGAAATCGCTGACGCCGTGGCGGCACAGATGCGCAAGCTCGCCTACTACCCGAGCTTCTATGATGTCGGCAACGAACCCGCCGCCCGCCTGGCGGCGAAGATCGTCAGCCTGCTTCCCGCAGACCGCCGCCTCAACCACTTCCTCTTCAGTTCCGGCGGCAGCGAAGCCAACGAGGCCAACTTCAGGTTCGCCCGCCAGTATCACGGGGTGCGCGGCAAGGAGTCAAAGGCGAAGATCATCTCGCGCCGTTGGTCCTATCACGGCGAAACCCGCGGCGCCGGTGCCGCCACCGGCATCACGGCTTACCACTTGTTCGTCCAGCAGGACCCCTCGCACGCGTACTTCGCGCCGCCGTACTGTTATCGTTGCGAGTTCGGCAAGACCTATCCGGGCTGCGCGCTCGAGTGCGCGCAGGACCTGGAGACAGTCATCAAGCAAGAAGGTGCCGACACCGTGGCTGCAGTCGTGATCGAGCCGGTGATGGGCACGGGTGGCATTATCCCCCCGCCGCTGGAGTACTTCGGCCTTATTCAGGAGATCTGCAAACGCCACGACGTGCTGCTCATCCTCGACGAGGTGATCACCGGCTTCGGCCGTACCGGAAAATGGTTCGCCATGGAGCATTGGAACATCAAGCCGGACCTGCTCACTCTGGCCAAGGGTATCTCGTCCGGCTATCTGCCGCTGTCGGCCTCGGTGATCTCGGATCACGTTTACGAAACCATCCGCGACCAAATGCCGGAGGGCCTTCCCTTCATGTTCGGCTTGACGTACAACAACCACCCGACTTGCTGTGCCGCCGGCCTCGCCAACATCGCGATCATCGAGCGCGAGGGTCTGGTGGAGAACGCGCGCGAGGTTGGCCCCTATATGCTGGAGCGCTTGCGTGACGCCTTCGGCAAATCGCCTATCGTCGGCGAGATTCGTAGCGGCGGGATGATGGCAGCCATCGAGATCGTGCGCGATCGGACGACCAAAGAGCCGTTCCCGAATTTCGAGGATCCGGCGCGCATCAGCGCCGCGGCCTTCCAGCGGGGCCTGATTGCTCGGGGCATGTTCCAGTGTGTGGCGTTGGCACCGCCGCTGATCTGCACCAAGGCAGACATCGACCGCATAGTGGGCATCTTGCAAGAGGTGTGGCCCGCGGCAGAACGGGAGATCTTGGCTGCAGGTAAGTGATGTCTCAAAGGCGCTACGGAGTCCGGAAATCTCTTTGCCCCGTCGCGTCGCGCCGATGCGACGAATACCGGAGTCGTACACTATGATCATTGGCCTGCCCAAAGAAATCAAGAAACAGGAACATCGCGTCGCCCTGCTGCCCTCGGGGGCGTATCAACTCATCAAACGCGGCCATCAGGTCGTCGTCCAGCGCGGCGCCGGCGTGGACTCGGGCTATCCGGACGCCGACTACGAGCAGGCCGGCGCAAGGCTCGTGAACGAGGCGAAGAAAGTTTTCGCCGAGGCCGACCTCATCATCAAGGTGAAGGAGCCGCAGCCAGTCGAGTGCGCCATGCTGCGGCCCGGCCAGATTCTCTTCACCTACCTGCACCTGGCCGCAGACAAGTCCCTCACGGAGGCGTTGGTCAAGTCCGGCGTCACGGGCATCGCCTACGAAACCATAGAGGTCAATCGGCGGCTGCCGCTGCTCGAACCAATGAGCGAGATCGCCGGGCGCATGTCCATCCTGGTGGGCGGTTATTTCCTCGCCAAGCATCAGGGGGGAAGCGGGGTGTTGCTGGGTGGCGTACCAGGGGTGCTACCGGGCAAGGTCGTCGTGCTCGGCGGCGGCGCGTCGGGCATCAACGCCGCCCGCATGGCCCAGGGCCTCGGCGCGGACGTGACGGTCTTGGAAGTGGACCTCGAGCGCATGCGTTTTCTCGACATCACGCTGCACACGGCGCACACGCTCTATTCGAGCGAGGCGCACTTGCTCGAACTGCTGTCGTCGGTGGACCTGCTCATCGGCGCGGTGCTCGTGCCGGGCGCCAAGGCGCCCAAGCTCATCAGCCGCGAGATGCTGCGCCGGATGCGGCCGGGCAGTGTGTTGGTGGACATCGCCATCGACCAAGGCGGCTGCGCCGAGACCTCGCGCCCGACCACGCACGACGACCCGGTCTATGTGGAGGAAGGGGTTACGCACTATTGCGTGACCAACATGCCCGGCGCCTATGCGCGGACGGCGACCCAGGCTCTCACCAACGCCACGTATCACTACCTCGAAATGCTGGCCGACTTTGGGCTGAAGGAAGCCTGCCAACGCCAGCCTGCGCTCCTCAGCGGCATCAACGTCATGGGCGGTAAGCTCACGCACAAAGCCGTGGCCGAAGCGCATGGGATGAAATACACTGCGGCGGTGGTGGGGTGAGCATGGCACGGTCGCAGCGCAGCTTGGTGCCGGCCGGCGAGAGTCGCCGTTGCGCCATTCTCGACGCGGTGCTGCGCGTCGTGGCAGCCGGCGGCATCGATGCGTTCACGCACCGCCGGGTAGCGGCCGAGGCTGGAGTCGCACTGGGATCGACGAACTACTATTTTCGTTCCCGCTACGAGATGCTGCTTGAGGCCTTTCGGCACTACATCGCCAATGTCAATGCGATGATCACCTCGCTGGGCGAGGAGTTCCCGCGGCAAAGAAGGACTTTGAATTCAGGATCGGGAAACATAAGCGTCAGAGGGTAGCAACCCTTTTCAAGCCAGGAGGATCGAATGAAACACGCTGGAGTAAGGGTTTCGCTCGCGGTGCTGTTCGCCGCAGCCGCAATGGTGGCACCACCAGCCGGAGCCGATGTGCAACCGGGCGATATCATCACCAAGGCGAACGTTGACAAAGTCAAGGATCTCATCTCGCCGGGAGTGCAGTGGTGCGTCGAGCATGGCTTGACCATGAAAATCGTGCCCTACAAGAAGATTGAGTGGGACAAGGCCTACCGCGAGGCCACCGAGAAGTACAGCGGCCAGGTCAAGCTCGCAGCGGACGGCCGCTCGGTCATCGGCCACGTGGCCGGTTGCCCCTTCCCGAAGATCGATCCCAACGATCCACAGATCGCGCTCAAGCTCATGTGGAACTTCAATTACAAGCCGTACTGGACTGACGACTTTGTCGAGAAAATCAACGATGCCGATACCGGCCAGATAACCGGCAGCGCGGTCCGATGCAAATCGAGCGGCACTTCCTAATGGAAGCTCAGCGCGACATGTGGTACACGAGCCGGCTTTACGTCGATCCCAAGCCCGACCTGCCCAATAATAAGGATGGTGTGCGCTACAAGGAGTCGATGCATCCGATCCTGGAGCCGTTTGATCTGAAGGGAGTCGGTTATACGGCCAACCGTTACATCAGCCCCGATCGTCAGGACGACACCTGGCTCTACATGCCCTCGCTGCGACGGGTGCGGCGGCTGTCGAGCTCGCAACGCTCCGACGCCCTGTTCGGACAGGACATCGACCTTGACAGCTACTACGGTTATGGCGGCCAGATTCCGTGGTTCGATTGGAATTACCTCGGTGAGAAGGAAATGCTCGCCTCATTCCACTCGGAAGCGTATCCAGCGAAGTATTGCGAGCCCCCCGGCGATTTCATCTTCTGCGATAACTGGGAGAAGCGGAAAGTTTACGTAATCGAAGGCGTGCCCAAGATGCCCCAGTACGCCTACGGCAAGCGGCTTCTCTTCATGGACAAGGAAACCTACTTCTTCGCCTACAGCGACATCTTCGACCGGGCCGGCCAGCTGTGGAAGGTGGTACTCAACCAGTGGAGTTTCAAACACAAGGCGACCCCAACATTAGGCGAGGAGTACCCGGACGAGATGCCGTATCAGCCCAGCATGACCAGCGTCGACATCCAGCTCAACCACGCCACCAGATCCGCGGAACC
>Ga0315275_10004598_pt1 | contig 12937 bp, 9 predicted proteins | sample YL17G03_0_MG_FD_205557 | JGI IMG/M metagenome (GOLD analysis project Ga0315275, IMG submission 205557) | Sediment microbial communities from Yellowstone Lake, YNP, Wyoming, USA - YL17G03_0 | ecosystem: Environmental > Aquatic > Freshwater > Lake > Sediment | place: USA: Wyoming | collected... | reverse complement strand
CTGCTTCAGATCTTGCACCGACACCTCGAAGGAGAGCACCGCGCGCTCGGTGCCGACGCGCACGTCGGCCTGGGCGATGTTCACCCCGGCCTCGCTGAAGATCTGGGACACCCGGGCGAGCATGCCCGGGCGGTCGTCACTCACCACCCGGACCGAGACCAGCCGCTTCAGGTCCCCCTTCACGTCCCAGGAGACGTCGACGCGCCGGAGCGGGTCCATGGACAGCCCCTTCTCGCAGCGAACGGTGTGGACGGTGACCCCGCGCCCCCGGGTGATGAAGCCCACGATGGGGTCGCCTGGCACCGGGTTGCAGCACTTGCCGTAGCGGACCAGCACGTCCTCGATCCCGCTGATGCGAACGCCGCCGTCCGGCCGGCGCGCCACCTTGCGGAAGATCTCGGTGAGGCGGCTCGTGACCCCCGGCCCGGCCGGGGTGGCCATCTTCTCCTCGGACACGAGAAGGCGCGCCACCTGGTCCGGCGACACCTTGCCGTACCCGATGGCGGCGAGCAGGTCCTCGCCGATCCGGTACCCGAGCGACGCCGAGGCCTTGTCGAGCGAGCCGTCCTTCTGCGCCCGCGAGAGCGACACGCCGTAGCGACGCAGTTCCCGCTCGGCCACCTCCTTGCCGATCTCCAGGGAGCGCCGGTGCTCGGCCTGCCGGATGAATTGCCGGATGCGGGCCTGGGCGCGGCTGGTGCGGACGAAGGTGAGCCAATCCTTGGACGGCTGGGCGTGGGGCGAGGTGAGGATCTCGACGGTGTCGCCGTTCTTCAGCCGGTAGCGAAGCGGGACGATCTTCCCGTTCACCTTGGCGCCCACGCAGCTGTGGCCGATCTCGGAGTGAACCGAGTAGGCGAAGTCGAGCGGGGTGGCTCCTCGCGGCAGGCTCTTCACGTCCCCCTTGGGCGTGAAGACGAAGACCTCGTCGGCGAAGAGGTCGACCTTGACCGTCTCCAGGAACTCGGTGGGATCGGAGAACTCCTTCTGCCACTCCAGCAGCTGGCGGAGCCAGCCGTACTGCTCCGCGTCGCTGGCGCGGATGCGCTCCTTCCCCTTTCCGTCGCGGGATCCCTCCTTGTACTTCCAGTGGGCGGCCACGCCCTGCTCGGCGACCCCGTGCATGTCCTCGGTGCGAATCTGGATCTCGATCCGCTCGGCCCGCGGCCCCACCACGGTGGTGTGAAGCGACTGGTACAGGTTGGGCTTGGGAATGGCAATGTAGTCCTTGAAGCGCCCCGGGATGGGTTTCCACAGGGAGTGAACGAGCCCCAGGGCCTCGTAGCACTGGGCCACCGTGCCCACGATGACCCGGAAGGCCACCAGGTCGTGGATCTGCTCGAAGGGCAGGTCTCCCTCGTGCATCTTCCGCCAGATCGAGTAGAGATGCTTGACCCGGCCGTGGACCTGGGCCTGGATTCCGTTCTCGGCCAGCCGAGACTGGATGACCTTCACCACCTCCTCGACGAACCGGTTGCGTTCCCCGGCCCGGCTGGCCACGCGCTCCTCGAGCTCGGCGTGCTCGGTGGGTTTCAGGTAGCGGAAGGAGAGGTCCTCGAGCTCGGTCTTGACCGACTGCATGCCCAGCCGGTTTGCGAGCGGCGCGTAGATGTCGAGGGTCTCCTGGGCGATGCGCTCCTGCGTGTCCGGCCTCATGTGCGCGAGGGTTCGCAAGTTGTGGGTGCGGTCGGCGAGCTTGACGAGCAGGACCCGGATGTCCTTCGCCATGGCCACGACCATCTTGCGAAAGTTCTCGGCCTGCTTCTCCTCCTTGGTGTTGCCGGGGGAGAACTGGGAGAGCTTGGTCACCCCCTCGACCAGCTCGGCGACCTCCTCGCCGAAGAGCTCGGCGATCTCCTCGCGGGTGGCGAGCGTGTCCTCGATGGTGTCGTGGAGCATCCCGGTGACGATGGAGGCCTCGTCGAGCCGGAGGTCGGCGAGGATGCCGGCCACCTCGAGGGGGTGAACCAGGTACGGCTCCCCCGACTTGCGGATCTGACCCTGGTGGACCTTCGCCGAGTAGACGTAGGCCTTCTTGATGACGTCGAGGTCCGCGGCGGGATGGTAGGCGGCGACCTTGTCCAGGATGTCGTTGAGCCTCAGCAATCGAGCCTTCCAGCCTAGCCCCCCGTGCCGCATCGCGGCAAGGACGCGAAGGCCCGATCTTGCTCGGGACCCCGGAACGTTGAGTGCGGAGGTCACCCCGAGGTAGAAAGTCCCTGGAGGATTCCCTTGTTCCAGTGCTTCCACTGCGGGTCGCCGATCGACGCGGCCATGTCCGAGTGCCCCGCCTGCGGGGCCGAGATCGAGATGTCCCGGCTGACCGGGGTCCTGGGCAGCGTGTGCCGCGGCTGCGACGCCTTCAACGAGCCTGGGTCGACCTCGTGCGTCTCCTGCGGCGAGCCGCTCTCGGCGCGCGGCCCGGCCCCGATGGTGGATGCCGATCTGATCGAGGCGGAGCCGGAAATCGATGCTCTCTCGCCTCACGAGTTGCCCCCCATCGATTTCGAGGCCGTCCTGGTGGAAGTGCCGGAGGCGGCGCCAATCTTCAGGCCCGAGCCCATCGACCTTCTCGACCCCCTTCCGGCGCCGACACCGCGCGAGTCCCTGCCCTTCGAGTCGATCGAGCTCGAGCCCGACCCGGCCACGTCTTCCCTGCCGCTGGCCGGTTCGGCCGTCCCGTGCCAGTTGCTGGTCGAGCGCGGCGACGGGCGCGAGGGTGCGGGATTCTCCGTCGGGGCGGACGAGGTGGCCGTGGGGCGAAGCGAGGGCGCGGTGACCTTCCCGTCCGACCCCAGCCTGGCCCCGCGCCACGCCTCGTTCTTCTTCCGTGACGGGCGGGTGCACGTCCGGGACGACGGCTCGCCGGGTGGCACCTTCCTGAGGCTTCGCGGCCTGACGGTCCCGCTCCGGCCCGGGGACGCCTTCGCCGTGGGCGACCGACTGCTCCGCTTCGGAGGCCCCCTCCCCGCCGCCGGTCACGCGGCGCCCGACGGGACCCGGCGCCTCGGCTCCCCGCGCCCCACCGGCCAGGCCGTGCTCATCGAGGAACGGCTCGCCGGCGGGATCACCGGACGCGTCTGGCTGCGCGCCGGCCCGTCCGTCACGCTCGGTCGCGCCGGCTGCTCGGTGAACCTCGGCGACGACCCGTTCCTCTCCCAGGCCCACGCCGAGGTCGTCCTCGAGGGGGACGGGACGGCGCGGCTGCGCGACCTGGGCTCTGCCAACGGCACGTTCGTGCGCATTCCGCCACGGTCCGAGCGCGAGCTCCGCGACGGCGACCTCGTCCGGGTGGGACGCCAGGTGCTCCGAATCTCGGTCCCCTCAGAGCGGGGGGCGTGACGGTGGCGGTCGTCTTCGTCACCATCGCCCCACTGGGTACCGGAACCCCCAGCCTCTCCCGATACGTCGCCGGCGTGGAGCGCATCCTCCAGAAGAGCGGTCTCGTGCACCAGCTCACCGCCATGGGCACGATCGTCGAGGGGGACCTCGACGCCATCCTGGCAGTGGTTCGCGAGATGCACGAGGCGCCGTTCGGCCAGGGCGCCGTCCGGGTGTCGACCCTCATCAAGATCGACGACCGGCGGGACAAGGAGCACACCATCGCGCGCAAGATGCGCTCGGTGGAGGAAAAGCTCCGGGAATCCGGGAGGCAGCCGCCGGGTGGCGCGATCACCCCACCACGAACACGGCGCAGGAGCGCGCGCCGTGGGCGCCGATGACGAGCGACTGCTCGATGTCGGCGGTCTTGGACGGCCCGGAGATGAACAGCCCGTAGCCGGGGCGCGGCAGCGTGATGCGCCCGTAGGCCTCCTGCATGTCGTTCACGACGTCGCCGGCCCGGACCACGAGCACGAGGTGCTCGGGGATGACGAACACGGCCCGGTGGGGGCCCAGGCTCGCGCCGGTGACCCAGACCGCGCCATTCTCGGCCACGCCCACCTCGCCCGGGATGGCCGCCACGTCGAGGTCGGCGAGCTCGTGAGGATCGGCGACGGCGGCCAGGTCCACGGTTCCGCCAGGGAGGCCGGGCACGAGCGAGACGCGCCGGGGCGAGGACCAGACCGGCAGCCGTGCCACCTCGGCGGCGAGCGCGGCCGCGTCGGAGACACGGTAAGAGTGGCCGCCGACCGCCTTGACCGATTCGAGGAAGCGGGCCACCGGCTCGCCCTGCTTCACCGGGACCGGATGGCGAGGCGCCGGAGCGGGCTTTGCGCCGGAGGCGCGCAGCGCCGCGAGGATGGCGTCGCGTGCCGTCACGATCGCCCCTCCGGCTTCCCCGCCTCTTCGCGGTCGTAGAGTTCGGCGAAGCTCTCTCGCGGCGCGACGGGCAACTCGCGCCCCCGCGACCAGATGGCGCCCGGGCCGACCCTGGCAAGGGCGGGCGCGACCCGCAGGATGAAGCGGGCGAAGCGCCCGCCGGCGCGGAAGAGGGCGGGGCGGGCCATCGCGAAGGAGGCGGCCTTCATCCCCAGCCGCTTCCCGAGCGGCACGAGCTTCTCCTCCCCGGCCTCCTGCCGGAGCACGAGCAACTGGTGGTGGAGGTCCACCTTCACCGGGCACACGTCGGTGCAGGAACCGCACAGGCTCGACGCGAAGGGCAGGCTGGCGTGCCCCTTCAGATCCCGGTGGGGCCCGAGCACCGAGCCGATGGGGCCTGGAATGAGGTAGCTGTAGCTGTAGCCGCCGCTGCGCCGGTAGACCGGGCAGGTGTTGAGACACGCGCCGCACCGGATGCAGCAGAGCGCCTTGCGCCGGTGCTCCTCGGAGAGCATCGAGGAGCGCCCGTTGTCGACGATGACGACGTGAAGCTCGCCGCCCGGCAGCGGCGCGTGGAAGTGGGTGGTGTAGGAGGAGACCGGCTGCCCGGTGGCGCTGCGTGCCAGCAGCCGGAGGAACACGCCCAGATCGGCGAGGCGCGGGATGACCTTCTCGACCCCCATCGAGGCGATGTGCACGGGCGGGAGCGTCGTGCCCATGTCGGCATTGCCCTCGTTCGTCACCACCACGAAGCCGCCCGTCTCGGCGATGGCGAAGTTCACGCCGGTGAGCCCAGCCTGCGCGCGCAGGAACTTCTCCCGGAGGTGGCCGCGCGCCTTCTCGGTGAGGACGGTGGGGTCGGAGAGCCCCTTTGGCGTGCCCAGCTTCTCGTGGAAGAGGTCGCCGATCTCCTCCTTCTTCCGGTGGATGGCCGGCATGACGATGTGCGATGGCGCCTCGCCGGCCAGCTGTACGATGCGTTCCCCCAGGTCGGTGTCGACCACCTCGATGCCCCGGGTCTCGAGGTACGGGTTCAGGTGGCACTCCTCGGTGAGCATCGACTTCGACTTCACCATCCGGGTGACGCGGTGCTTTTCCAGGATGCCGTGGACGATCCGGTTGTGCTCCTCGGCGTCGCGGGCCCAGTGGACCTGGATGCCGTTCGCCCTGGCGTTCCGTTCGAACTCCTCCAGGTAGTCGGCCAGGCGCGACAGCGTGTGAAGCTTGATCCCCTCGGCGGCCTCGCGGAGCGACTCCCACTCCGGCACCGTCGCAGCGGCCCGGTCGCGCTTCACCCGCATGAACCAGAGCGCCTTGTCGTGCCAGTGGGCTCGCTCGTCGTCGAGGACGAAGGCCCGCGCCTTCTCCGGATGAAAGTCGATCATCGCGAGAGCCTTGCCTTCTCGAGCATCTCGGCCACGTGCACCACCGGCAGCTTCGCGCCGTCGCGGCGGGCCAGCGCGTCCATGTGCATGAGGCAGGACATGTCGTAGCCGGCGATGACCTCGGCGCCGGCGCGAACGTGGTCGGCGATCCGATCCCGCCCCATCATGCAGGAGACGGCGTCCTCGGTGACCGCGAAGGTTCCGCCGAAGCCGCAGCACTCGTCGGGGCGCTCCAGGTCCACGAGCTCGATGCCCCGCAGCTGCCCGATGAGCTGCCGGGTCTTGTCGAAGGGGGCGTCCATGCGCTCGCTCGAGCTCGACTCCCGCAGCTCGCGAATGCCGTGGCAACTGCGATGAAGCCCCACCTTGCGGCGGAACTCGCCGTCCACCTTCGTCACCTTCACCACGTCGACCAGGTACTCGGTAAGGTCGAAGGTCCGCTCGCCGAGCCGGCGCACCTCGGCCGAGTCGCCGAGCAGGTCCGGGTAATGGAGCTTCACCATGGAGACGCAGCTGGCCGACGGCGCGACGACCGACTCGTAGCCGGCGAAGAGCTTCACGAACCGCTCGGCCAGCGGCCGGGCCTCCTTGGAACAGCCCGTGTTGTACATGGGCTGCCCGCAGCAGGTCTGGTCCCGCGGGTACTCGACCTCGAGGCCGAGTCCCCGAAGGACCCGCAACGTCGCCAGCCCCACCCTGGGGAAGAACTGGTCGACGTAGCAGGGGATGAAGAGTCCGACCTTGCCCATTTCGCCTCGTCTAACCCGGCGGAATCATCCACTGGAAGAAGTTGTGCTGGAGCAAGACCAGCACGCCGACCAGGGAGGCCAGCACGAGACTGTGCCAGAAAACGTAGCGCAGGATCTCGCCCTCCTTGCCGTGCTCGCCGGTGGCCACCGCGGCCACCACGATCGACTGGGCGTCGATCATCTTGCCCATGACGCCTCCCGAGCTGTTGGATGCCGCCGCCAGGATGGGCGACATGCCGAGCTTCTCGGCCGAAACCACTTGAAGATTGCCGAAGAGCACGTTGGACGAGGTGTCCGAGCCCGTCAGCGCCACGCCCAGCCAGCCCAGCATCGGCGAGAAGAAGGGGAAGAGCGCACCGGTGGAGGCGAAGGCGAGACCCATCGTCGAGTCGGAGCCCGAGAACTTGGTCACGTAGCCGAGCGCCAGCATGGCGGCGATGGTCATGAGCGAGAAGCGGATGCGATGAAGTGTACCCAGGTAGGTCTTGACCAGAGAGCCGAAGCCCAGGCCGAGCCAGAGGCCGGAGACCAATCCGGAGAGGAGGAGGCCGGTGCCGGTGGCCGAGAGCAGGTTGAAGGTGTACTTGGCGCCCTCGAGCGACGGCTTCTTCGCCACCGGCGGCATCTTCTGCACCAGGTTGTGCAGCCAGGGGATCTCGAAGGAGGGCGCCCAGATGCCGTTCAGCCAGCCCTTCACCGCCGGCAGGCCCCAGGCGAAGACGAAGACGGTGAGCACGATCCAGGGCATCCAGGCCATGAAGGCCTCCCCGGGCGAGTGCTTCTTGATGACGGCGTGCGCGGTCTCCCGCTCCTCCTCGAAGCGCCAGATCTTCTTCGGCTGCCAGAACTTGAGGAGAACGTACATGGCGCCGATGGAGACGATGGCGGCCACGATGTCCACGAGCGACGGGCCGAAGAAGTTGGAGACCACGAACTGGGGAATGGCGAAGAAGAGGCCGGCCACGAGGCAGGCCGGCCAGACCTCGACCATGCCCTTGAACCCGGCCATGGCCCAGACCAGCCAGAAGGGCACGATGACCGAGAAGAACGGCAGCTGCCGCCCGACCATGGAGGAGAGCGCCATCTCGTTCAGGCCGGTCACCTTGGCGAGCGTGATGATGGGGGTGCCGAGCGCGCCGAAGGCCACCGGCGCCGTGTTCCCGATGAGGGCCAGGCCAGCGGCGGCCAGCGGCTTGAAGCCCAGGCCGATGAGCATGGCGGCGGAGATGGCCACCGGCGTTCCGAAGCCCGCCGCGCCCTCGATGAAGGCGCCAAAGGCGAAGCCAATGAGCAGCACCTGGATGCGCCGGTCGGCGGCGATTCCGGCGATGGTGTCCTTCACCACCTCGAACTTCCCGGTCTTGACGGTGATGTCGTACACGAAGATGGCGTTCAGGATGATCCAGCCGATCGGGAGCAGGCCGAAGAGCGCTCCGTTCACCGCCGACATCGACGCCATCTGCCACGGCATCCTGTACACGAAGACCGCGACGACCCAGGCCGCGGCGAGGCCGAGGACGGCGGCCCAGTGGGCCTTGATGTGGAAGAACGCCAGCGCCCCGAGCAGCAGGATGATGGGGATGGCGGCGACCAGCGACGAGACGAAGATGCTGTTCGAGACGGGCGTGTATATCTGCGTCCAGATCATGTGGACCCTCCCAGGGTGGGCGGATTGAACCCCGCACGGGTCCTGGACTCAAGAGGTCCACGACGATTTATTTCGACACGACGCGTCAGGCCCGACGCGACGCGGCCCGGTCGGCGAGGAACACGATGGAACGGAACGGGATCCCTCCATGCAGGCTGAGACCGATCTCGCAGGTGCGGCTGTTCGAGACCCCCTCGGTGCAGCCCTTCACGCCGGCCGGCAACTCCGACAGCGCCGCGGCGTTCAGCTCCGGGTGAGTGAATCCCCGGTCCCCGGCGAACCCGCAGCATCCGACCCGGGGTGGGATGACCACCTCGGCCGCGCAGGCCCGCGCCACCGCCTCGAGCTTCGGGCCGAGCCCCATCTTGGTCGAGCTACAGGTCACGTGAAGGGCCACCCTCCCGGGCTGCTTCGCGAAGCGGAGCTTTTCGAGGAGGTGGTCGTGGATGAACTCTGCCGGCTCGAGGAGTGCCAGCTTCGGGTCCATCAGCTTGCGCATGCGCTGCAGGCAGGGGCTGGTGTCGCAGAGGATCGGGACGCGGCCGTCGTCGCTCACCGCGAGGAGCGCCCGCTCGAGCTCCTCCGACTTCGCGTCGGCGATGTCGCGGAAGCCCTTGGAGTCGAAGGCCAGCCCGCAGCAGAGGGAGTCGAGCGCGGCGGGGAAGAGGACGTCGTAGTCGGCCTTGCCGAGGAGCGACAGCGTGGCCTCGAAGACCGCGCGGCCGTCCTCGTCTCCCCGGGCCGGGCCCATGGTCCGGGCGATGCACGAGGGGAAATAGACGACCTGTCGCCCCTTGCCGCGGAGGACGGCCTGGAGCGTTCCCGGCCGGGCCGGGCGCGGCATGACGGGGTTCCAGGCCGGAAGCCAGTCGCCCGCAACCCCGCGTGCGCCCCGCGCCAGCGCGCCCATGAGACGCGTGCCCAGGACGGCGTGTGCGGCGTCGGCCGCCGCCAGACCTCTCCGGGCCCAGGCCTCGGTTCGGGGGAAGTCGTCGGCCAGTCGACGGGCCCGGGCTCGCGCCGTGTCGGACCAGCCCTGGCTGCGCAACTGCTTCACGAACTCGCCGGTGTCGATGGAAACCGGGCAGGCCGTGGCGCAGAGGCCGTCGGTGGCGCAGGTCTCCTCGCCCAGGTAGGCGAAGTCCTCGGCGAGCCGAGCCCGCCGCGCCGGATCCTCGCCGGTTCGGCCGAGGCGGGCCATCTCCCGCTGCACCACGATGCGCTGGCGCGGCGTCGTGGTCACCGACCGTGAAGGGCACTTGGGCTCGCAGAAGCCGCACTCGATGCACTTGTCGATCAGCGGATCCACCTGGGGGAGCGGCTTCAGGTCCTTGAGGTACGACTTCGGGTCGTCGTTCAGGATGACGCCGGGATTGAGGATGCCCTTCGGGTCGAAGAGCGCCTTCACCTGCTTCATGATGCGGTAGGCCTTCTCTCCCCACTCCATCTCGACGAAGGGGGCCATGTTGCGGCCCGTGCCGTGCTCCCCCTTGAGCGAGCCGTCGAAGCGGTGCACCACCACGTCGCAGACCTCCTCCATGAGCGACTGGTAGCGGGACACCTCGGCGGGCACCGCGAAGTCCTGCGTGAAGGTGAAGTGGAGGTTGCCGTCGAGGGCGTGGCCGAAGATGATCCCCTCGGCGTAGCCGTGCTGGCGCATGGCCTTCTCGAGGAAGACCGTGCCTGCGGCCAGGTGCTCGATGGGGAAGGCCACGTCCTCGATGACCACCGTGGTCCCGATCTTGCGGGAGCCTCCCACGGCGGGGAAGAGCCCCTTGCGAACGTCCCAGAGCTTCTCCTGCTCCGCCTTCACGTCGGTGAACTTCACCGGATGGAGCTTGCGCACCTCCTCGATCAAGCGGGTGGCCTCCTCGGCCTGGCGCAGGAGGTCCTCGCGCGCCGCGGCGCGGGTCTCGACGAGGAGCGCGCAGACGGTCGGCCCGAGCCCCGCGAGACCGGGCGGCATGCCCGGCTTGTCCTGCACGGACCGGATCGAGGCCCGATCCATGAGCTCCACCGCCGACACCGGCCCGCCCCGCAGACGCTGGGTGGCCACGGCCGCCTGCTCGATGTCGGGGAAGAGGACGAGCGCGCTGGCCCTGTGCGGGTGATCGACCACCGTGCGAAGCGTGACCTCGGAGATGAAGGCAAGCGTGCCCTCCGAGCCCACCATGAGGTGGAGGAGGATGTCGACGGGGTCCCGGTGGTCGACGAAGGAGTTGATCGCGTAGCCCGTGGTGTTCTTGATCCGGTACTTCTCCCGGATGCGCCCGGAGAGGGCCCCGTCGGAAGCGATCTCGTCCCGCAGCGCGGCGAGCCCGGCGAGCAGGGAACCGTGGGAGGCGGCCAGGCTGGCGCGGGAGGCGGGGGCGCCGGTGTCGACCTCGGTGCCGTCGGCCAGCACGAGCCGCATGCTCTCCACGGTCTCGTAGCTGTTCTGCGCCGTGCCGCAGCACATGCCGGCGGCGTTGTTGGCCACGATCCCGCCGATCATGCAGGCGTTGATCGACGCCGGATCCGGGCCGATCTTTCGCCCCAGCGGCGCCAGGAAGGCGTTGGCCTCGGCGCCGATGACGCCGGGTTCGAGGACGATGCGCCCGCCGCCGTCCTCGATGCTCCATCCTCGCCACCCGCCGGCCAGCACGATCAGGACCGAGTCGGAGATGGCCTGCCCGGAGAGGCTGGTGCCGGCGGCCCGGAAGGTGACGTGCACGCCCAGACGGGCGGCCAGCGCCACCAGGCGCGAGACCTCCTCGCGCGAGAAGGCCTTCACCACGATCTTCGGCACGAGCCGGTAGAAGCTGGCGTCGGTCCCGAAGGCCAACGTCCGGAAGGGATCGCACATCATGCGATCGGGAGGGAGGAACGCTGCGGCCTCGTCCCAGAAGAGCCGGTGGGAACCGGGGAGCGAGAGGTGATCGGCTCGGGTGGATCGGGTCATGGGCTCCCAGGCTTCCCGCCGCTTCCGCGCGGCTTCGGCAGCTTGCGAAGCGTAGCACCGGCCGCGTGTTTGACCATGAGGATCCTGCGCGGTAGAGGTAGACGACCATGGCGTCTGCGCCGACCTGTCCGCGCTGCGGTCGCGAGAACGACCCCTCCTTCGCCTTCTGCCACGACTGCGGCCTGGGACTCCGCCCCGACGTCGACCGCACCTGTGTCCGCTGTGGGGCAAAGCTTCCAGCCTCGTTCCGCTTCTGCGGCCACTGCGGCCAGACCGCCGAGGCACCGCCCCCCCGCCGCCCCACCCACCCGTCGTCCCCTCGCCTCGACGCCTCCGCCACTGCCCAGCCCGTCGCCGCGCCTGCCGCCGCGCCCGTCGCCAGTGCTCCGGCCCGCCTGGTCCTCGTCCGGCACGACGGCCAGCCCGGGGCCGCCCATGCCCTGGACCGGGAGGTGACCATCTGCGGGCGGCGCGAGGGGGACGTGCTCCTCCCCGACGATGGCTCGGTCTCGCCGCGCCACGCCGCCTTCACCGTGCGCGAAGGGCGAATCCGGGTCGAGGACCTGGGCAGCGCCTCCGGGACCTTCCTGCGGGTCCGCGCGCCCCGTTCGCTCACCTTCGGCGACGAGATCCGCCTGGGGCGGCAACTCCTGCGGCTCGAGCCGATGCCCCGGCCCGGCCCCAGCCCGGTCGAGGTCCTGCCGTGGGGATCGGCCGATCCGGGCTACCGGGCGCGACTCGTCCAGCTCCTCGAGGGCGGGGGCCTGGGCGAGGTCATCCCGCTGCGCGCCGGCGCGAACGGTCTGGGACGGGAGAGCGTCGACGTGAGCTTCCCCGGGGACCGCTACGTCTCGGGGCGTCACGCACGCATCGACGTGGGCGAGGCGGCGGTGACCCTCACCGACCTCGACAGCTCGAACGGTACCTTCCTGCGCGTGAACGGGCCGACCGAGATCGCGGCCGGAGACCAGGTTCTGGTGGGGATGCAGCTCCTGCGGGTCGAGGCCTGACGAACCCGGGCGCGCCGCGACCTAGCCGAAGCTCTTCTCGGCCTGCTCCTGCTCTTCCTTGCAGCGAATGCAGAGCGTGGTCACCGGACGGGCCTCGAGCCGCTTGGGGGAGATCTCCTCCTCGCAACGCTCGCAGATGCCGAAGGTGCCCGCCTCGATTCGCACGACCGCCTTGTCGATCTTGGCGAGCAGGAACTTCTCCCGGTCCCGCAGGCGGAAGATCATGGACTGCTGGTACTCGCTCGAGGCCTGGTCGATCTCGTCGGGCAGCTCGTTGGTGTCGAAGCTCGACTCCTCGGAGAGCGTCTTCTTCGCCGAGGCGAGAAGCTGGCGCCTCGACTCCTCGAGCATCGTCTTGAACCGCTTCAGGTCCTTCTTGTTCAAGCCGCCACCCCTCTCGATCGCCGGGCAGCAGCCGGGGACCGCGTGGAAAAAGGAACGCGGAGGCTAGTCGCGCCCCCCCGGACTGTCAAGGACGACCCTGGGGCGTTGTGGACATCCCCCCCGACCTCGTCTAGACCCGTTCCATGGCCGACGGACGGATCGAGCGGGCCTTCGTGAAGACCGCACTCGCCCTGGCGGCGCGCCCCGAGGTGGACCGGCTGGTCTACGTGGGCGACTCGCCGCTCGCGACGAGCGACCTGCGAGGGCGTCCCATCAAGCGCAAGCTGGTCTACGCCGTGACCACCGAGGCGCTCGCCCAGCAGCTCGTGTCCCGCAAGTTCGCCGCCGTCGTCATTCCCCCTTTCGGCTACTCCCGCGTGGAGAAGGTCAGGGTGGCGCTCGTCGCCTGCCAGAGCGAGGGGCTCGTGAAGGAGGGAGACACCGTGCTGGCTCTGGCCGGGCACGACAAGAGCCTCGACACGCTGGTTCGGATCAAGATCGGCGCCGACGACGACGAGGATCGCGTGCAGGTGAACGCGCTCGATCTCCCCGAAACCCAT
>Ga0315275_10004597_pt1 | contig 12938 bp, 12 predicted proteins | sample YL17G03_0_MG_FD_205557 | JGI IMG/M metagenome (GOLD analysis project Ga0315275, IMG submission 205557) | Sediment microbial communities from Yellowstone Lake, YNP, Wyoming, USA - YL17G03_0 | ecosystem: Environmental > Aquatic > Freshwater > Lake > Sediment | place: USA: Wyoming | collected... | reverse complement strand
GTCGCCGTCCCGGTCGCCGTCCTGGTCGCTGTCCCGGTCGCCGTGCCGGTCAGTGGGCGGGTCGTTGCGTCTGCCCGCCGTTGACGAGCCGTGGTGGCCGGCACGCTCATGCCGCCTCCCGCACTCGTTCAACCGCGCGTAGCCGTACCGACGCCGCCCGTGAATTCGCGGCGATCTCGTCGGCGGACGCCTTCTCGGAGCCGCGGGTGAGGAGTCGGAACTGCGGTGCCAACTCTGCTGGCACAACGGGAAGATCGAGTGGCGCAGTCGACGTGGTCGACCCTGCGAACAACCGCTTCACTATCCGGTCTTCCAACGATTGGTAGGACAGGACGACGACACGCCCGCCCATCGCCAATCGGGACAAGGCGCCCGGAAGTGCTCGTTGAAGTGAGTCGAGTTCGCCATTGACCTCGATCCGCAGCGCCTGGAACGTTCGCTTGGCCGGGTTTCCTCCCGTACGGCGTGCCGGTGCCGGGATCGACTCACGAATCAGATCCACCAGACGCGCACTTCGATCAAACGGCGCGATCGCGCGTTCCCGAACAACTCGCGTAGCGATTCGTCGCGCGAAGCGCTCCTCGCCGTACTCACGCAGAACTCGGGCAAGTTCATCAACCGAGTACGTGTTCAAGACATCGGCGGCGGTGACTCCAGCGGTCGAGTCCATCCGCATGTCAAGCGGCGAATCCTGCGAGTATGCGAATCCTCGTTCGACCACGTCCAATTGCATGGATGACACGCCCAGGTCGAAGAGCACTCCATCCACCCGCGCCAGGCCCAGTCGAGTCAAGACGGCCGGCAGTTCGTCGTACACCGCATGCACCAGAGTGATGCGCTCTGCGAAGGGCGAGAGTCGCTCAGTGGCGATGCGCAAGGCTTCGAGATCGCGATCCAGACCGACGAGACGCACGTCCGGGAACGAACCGAGCATCGCCTCACTGTGGCCACCGAGTCCGAGCGTCGCGTCCACCACGACACTGCCCGCGTGCTCCAGCGCAGGTGCAAGCAGCGCAAGACACCGTTCCCGCAGTACCGGAACGTGCTCGGGTGAGGTCGAACCTGTCACTGACCGGTCAACCCAGCCGGGTCACAAGCGACGCGGTCATGGCCAGCGTGGCGCACGTCAGCGCGAGCGACGCCACCGCGGCACTCATGTGACCAGTCACGACCAGGAGGCGAGTGCGGCCGCCCGAGGCTTCGCCACGTACGCGCGGCTTGGTCGGCGTACGCCGACGCAGCGTCATGTCCATCTCGACCCTGTGCTTCCTCCGGCACTGCCGGTGATCTAGTTGCTGCCGGTGATCTGGTGCTGCCGGTGATTCGGTGCTGCCGGTGAATCGGTGCTGCGGCCTTGCCGAGTTGCAGGCCTACGTGCCGGTGTCCGGTCGCGCAGGCCAGGTCCCCGTCCGCTCGGCCGGGGGGAGGCGGCGGCCTGGCACCGGGGAAGGTGTGTCAGGACGCTTTGCGAGCGGGCAGGGACCTGGCCGCACGTGACGGACCACAAACGTGGAGGCCGCGTTGGTCAGGTCGCAGGTGATCCGGTGGCGCTCACCCCCGTCTCGTCGAGTTGGGCGAAACCTTCTTCGTGGGCCGCCTCGTAGTCGGCCCAGGCGGCGAGGTCCCAGATCTCCACATGGTCGAACTGGCCGACCACCGTCAACTCCCCGCTCAGTCCCGCCCAGGCGCGCAGATCAGCAGGAAGGGTCACTCGGCCTTGTTTGTCGGCCTCGTCTTCGTAGGCGGATGCGAGCAGGACACGGGAGAACGCGCGATCTTTGGCATTGGTGATCGAGCGGGACTGGATGTCGGCGAGTTGGGTCTCGAACGCCTCGCGCGGCCAGACGTAGATGCAGTGCTCTTGGCCTTTCACCATCACGAGGCCGTCGGAGAGCCGATCCCGGAACTTGGCCGGCAGGATGACGCGACCCTTGTCGTCCAGGCGGGGATGGGCGTTGCCCATGAATGCCCTGATGGCCACGGCACCTCCCCTGTCCTCCACTGAGACCCCACCGAGACCCCTACTGAGCCTCAAGTTCGCGCCACCCTACTCCACTTTCCTCCACCGTCAACCACCCTCACCCACCAATTCCCACCCAATCCCACCAATCCCCCACCACCCCCCATTCCTGCGATGAAGGTGCCCCGGAGTGCGCTAGAGGCAGTTGAACTTCCCCAGCGATGACCCGGCGGACGGTGACGGGCAGGATGTCCCCGGCCATTCCCAGCCATTCCCGGCCACTCGACGCCTTCGACCGGCTAGCGGCTGGGGATCGCGCGGCCAACAACTGGCCAACGGGTTGGCCTCGGGACTTGTGACGGAGGACTTCGTGAGCATCCACACCGGCGGTGCGCCCCTGACGATCGTCGATGGCATTCGCACGTTCGCGGCAGCGAGTCCACATGTCGTGGCGGTAACCGACGGCGCGAACACTCAGACGTACGCACAGTTGGACGCGCGCTCCAGCCAACTCGCCCACGCGTTTCTCGCCAGTGGTTTGCGCGACGGGGATGCGGTGGCAGTGCTGCTTGGCAACCGACTCGAGTACTGCGAGGTCGCAGCCGGAATCGCCAAGGCCGGGCTCGTGATGGTCCCGCTCAACCCGCGCATGACCGAGCCAGAGGTCGACTACATCGTCGAGCACTCGGAATCAAAGGCGATGATCCTTGACGAGGCGTTGTCCGGAATCGCACGAAACGCGGCCACCCCACTTGCGCACGTCTACGTCATCGATGGTTCGACACTGGGTGAGGAGTACGAAGGTGCAATCGCCGGCCACGATTCGTCGGACCCGGTTATCGCGATCAACGAACAACACCCGTTCTGTATCGCCTACACATCAGGCACCACGGGTCGCCCGAAGGGTGTAGTCATCTCGCATCGCTCGCGTTCGCTCACCTTCTACATGAGCGCCCTGGAATGGAATCTCGGTGTCGGTCGACGATCCATCGCGGTCGCCCCGATGTACCACGGGGCCGGATTCGCGTTCGGCTACGCGCCGGTCTACTGCGGCGGCACCGTGTCGATGCTGCGTGCGTGGGATCCGAAGGCGTTCCTGGAGATGGTCCAGCGCGAGCGCGCACAATCGGTGTTCCTCGTGCCGACACACGCGCAGATGTTGCGCAACCTCGGCGATGACGTGATTGCGTCGTACGACACGTCAAGCCTCGACACGCTCTACTTCAACGCGGCCGCACTTCCGACGCCTCTCAAGCAATGGGTTCTCGACACGTTCCCGACGGCGGGAGTGCACGAGCTGTACGGCTCCACCGAAGCCGGGATCATCTCCAACCTTCGCCCTCCGGACGCACGTACGAAGGCCGGCTCGGTCGGTCACCCGTGGTTCATGACCGAGGTGCGCGTGGTCGACGACGCAGGCCAACCCGTCCGGCCGGGCGAACCCGGCGAGCTGTTCAGCCGTTCACCGTTCCTGATGAACGGCTACCTCAAGGACGAAGCAGCCACGGCAGCGTGTACGACCGACGACGGATTCATGACGTGTGGCGACGTCGTCACCGTCGACGACGAGGGCTACATCCGCATCGTCGATCGCAAGAAGGACATGATCATCAGCGGTGGGGTCAACGTGTACCCGCGCGACGTCGAGGACGCGGTACTCACCCACCCTGCGGTCCGTGAAGTCGCCGTCGTCGGCGTACCGCACGAGACGTGGGGCGAACAGGTCGTGGCCTACGTCGTCACCCAACCTGATGCCGCTCTCACCCTCGACGAGCTCGACATTCACCTTCGCGACCAGCTGGCCGGCTACAAGATCCCTCGAGAACTCGTGGTGATCGAGGCACTGCCGCGAAACGCGAGCGGCAAGGTGCTCAAACGCGACCTGCGCAGCAGTTACACAAGCTGACGGGCGCATCACCACTGTCACATGGCCCCACACAGTCAACGGACCGTGTGAAACGATGCTCCGAATTCGCGCACTGGGAACGAAAGGGACAAGCCATGCGGCCGCACGTCGAACTCATCCAGGAAGCCGACTACGTCTGGCATGCGGCGGAACTCCCAGGCGGCGAGGGCCGCGCGAGCGAACGTCGCCTGTCTGTCGACGAGGAAGATGGCTCGTCCTCCCTGCGTGTCGACTTCCACACCGACTGGGGTCGCGGTCCCGGCATCCACCACGCGAATACCGAGTACCACGTTCTTGACGGCGAGATGACATACGGCGACCGAACGATCGGCAAGGGCGGCTACTTGTACGTCCCCAAGGGGGTACCGGCCGATTCACTTCGCTTCGCCGAAAGCACTCAGATCCTGCACTATCGCGAGTACGGCGACGCGGGCTTCGACCCGGTGGACTCGATCAGCTCACCGCGCTGGGATGAGGCGCGTGAAGACGTCATCCTCATAGATACAGAAGCGGTGCAGTGGGATGCGGTCGCGAATCCAGGGCCGATGCCGGGACTGTTCATCAAGTACCTCCATGTTGATCCGGCGACCGGCTTCTACACCCGCCTGGTCTTCGCTCAAGAAGGCTGGGCCGACCACCGCCTCGCTCATCACCCCTGTTACGAAGAGGCGTACACGGTGCAGGGGCACATGGAATACAACTTCGGCACCTTGGACCTGGGCACCTATTTCTTCCGACCGGCCCGCATCAAGCACGGCCACTTCACCACGATGGAAGGCGGAGCCACCTGGCTGCTGCGCTCTGATGGCGAACTCCTCAACTGGTACACCCAGAACGAATGGGTGCGTTGGGGCGGAGAGGCCGTGAACTACGGGCCCAACGGCGGTCGAATGGCGTGGTCACAGTCGACAGGCGATCTGGCTGGGGGCAGGACCTGGCGCAGCGATCGCGACCTCGAGGACCTGCAGACGTCGTGGCAGTTCCAGCGCGATCAAGGTGAGCCGGACGCACCCTACGTCCAACATGGAACGGGTCCGGATCGAAGCCTCATCGAGTTGGCGAAGGCGCTCGACACCGCGCGCCTTCAGGGTGGCCACGACGACGATACGCACGACCATGACCACGGCGACGACCACGCACACGACGTGGACCACACCCACGCCGAACTCGGATGGGCGGACCCATCGTCGCTGGAACACCCCGACGAGCGCACTGACTCGCACAGTCACAACTGGGGCGCAGGCCGGTCATGGAAGCAGGGAGACACGATCCCGGCGCCGATCGTGTCGTCGCTGCCGGTTCGCAGTCGCAGTCGCGGTCGTTGGGACGCCGACGGCCTGTAGGTGGTCCCTGGGTCAGAACGAGATCAGCTCGATTCGGGGCTGGCCGGTTCGGGGCTGGCCGGTTCGGGGCTGGCCGGTTCGGGATTGGCCGGTTCGGGATCAGGTGGCTCGAGACTGGACACAGCGCGGTGATGACTCGCCCAGTCGTGAATCACGGATGTGCGCAACACGACGTCCTGGATCGAACGATTTGCGCCACTGACGATGCACCAATAGAGCCCGACCGGGAACACGGCGCAGAAGCCCGCGCGAAGAAACGCACCGGGCCACCTGAGCCGATTGCCGCGGAAGTTCACGACACGAACTCCGAGCAACTGCGCGCCGAATGTTCGCCCAAGCGTCGCCCACGAGATCGTCAGGTAGGTGACCATGTATAGCAAACCCACGACGAGAAAAGTAGCGACTGGCCAGGACGGCCACTCGTACGATCGCGGATTGAGCAAGAACATGAAGATGCAGAAGCCGAAATAGGTGCCGATCGTCGCGATCGTGACGATCCCGTAGTCGATCCCTCCGGCGACGGTTCGAGTGATCACTCCCGCCCGATTGCCCTGGTACCGCCGGGCCTCGCGAGGAATCGGGTCCACCTGGAGGCGGTGCTCGCTCATTCGTCAACTCCCGCAAGTGGTTTCTCGAGTGGACTCTCCGACTCCCCAGGTGCGTCGGTCCGCCGGGCCCGACGGCGAAGCATGATTCGATCGACCCACTTGGCGACCAGGTCATCTCCGGCGATCGCACCCATGCGCGCGCCTCTGATCGCATCGGAGGCGATACCGGTCGAGGACTCGCGGATGATCTCGGGCAGATCCACGTCGTCGATGACCTGATCCGCGAGTGCAGCGAGATCGACACGTTCGTTCACCAACGCGGTCAGATCCAACCCGTCCAGTGCGGCAGTCACGATGCGATCGAGATCAACACGACTGAGCACGGTCTCGGTCAGATCCATAGAGTCCAAGGCGGCGTCGACGATGGCGTGCAGGTCCACACCCTCGAGTACGACGTCAGTGACGTCGATGCGGTCCAGCGCCGCGAGTGCCAGCGGGGTCGCCTGCGCACGTACCGTCCTGTCCATGTTCGCAGTGGCACCGTTGCGTGCCGCGGCCCCAACTCCGCGAACTCGCGCCAACACCGAGGCGGGCTGTAAGGACTCCGGCACGAGCGGAGGCCGCGCGATGATCCGTACGACCGGAGCCGTCAGCGGTACGACCCGGTGAGCCAGACCGACGAGAGGTCGGCTCACTACCAGCGTCACACCGAGGACCGTGTCGATGACGCGAGTGGCTGCTGCGAGGTAGGCCGCTTCGGTAGGCGCCAGTTCGGCACGGCGTACGGCAACGAGTTCGCTCGACGGCGCGGACTTGCTCGAGGACCCTTCGTCGCTCGACATCTCGCCCTCGGTGTCCACGGCGCCATCTTCGCGCCTCGAGACGCTATCCGTAGGTATTGCGTGCGATGTATCGCCCAGCTGGTTCGCCGATGACTTCGCCGTCCTTGTAGTGGACACGTCCACCGACCACAGTCACGACGGGCCACCCCGTCACCTCGTGGCCCTCGAACGGCGTGTGGTCCTGGCCCGACTGGCACAACTCGGCGGTGACCGTCTGGGTCTTCTCCATATCAACGATGGTGAAGTCGGCGTCGTAGCCAGGTAGGAGGTTGCCCTTGCCGGTGACGTTGTAGGCACGCGCCGGCTGCGTCGAGACCGACTCCACGATGCGCGACAGCGGAATCCCTCGCTTGAGGTGGCCTTCAGAGATCATCACTGGGTACAGCAGTGCGGTCCCGCCGAAGCCAGGAGTGGCGGGCCAGAGTTCGTCGCCCTTCAGTTCCTCCATGCAGCAGGCGTGATCCGACGCGACCCACTGGATGTCGCCACGCGCCACCCGCCGCCACAGGTCCTCACTGTCGGACTTGGTCCGGATCGGCGGGTTGACCTTGCCGCCCAGCCCGCCTTTGGCATCGAGACTCTCGTGGTCGAGACACAAGTGATGCAGAGTCGTCTCGAAACGCATGTCGATGGACGGGTAGGCGTCGCGGGCCTGCATGGCGGCGGCCGCTGCGTCCGCGGACGAGAGGTGCAGCAGGTTGATGTTGGTCCCGGTGTGCGACGCCAACGTCGTGGCCTCGCCGATTGCCACGCGCTCAGTCAGAGGTGGCCGACCCTCGTGGTATGCCTTGAGGGTCTGCGGGTCGCCGTTGGCCTTCACGCGGTCGATGAAGACCCGCATCAATTCGCTTTGTTCGCAGTGCAATGAAAGCGATACGCGCAAGCCCGGGTTCTCCTCCTGAACCTCGGTGATCTTCTCCATGATGAGGAAGAGGTGACCGAGGTCGTACTCGTCACCCATGGTGAAGCTGCGCGAGTCACGGCTGTTCGAGGCGAGATCGAAACCCTTGTAGAACATGTAGTACTTGAAGGACGAGACGCCGTGATCGCGTACGAGCTGCGGGATCTCGTCGATCTGCGCGACCGTCATCGGCGCGAGGTGGAAGGCGTAGTCCGTCCACGCCTTGCCGCGTACCGCGTCAAGAACCTCGGGAAAGATCTCCTTGTAGGTGCCGGTCTTGTTCAGGTAGTGCGCGCCGGTACGGAAGTACGACACCACCGACGTCGCGCCGCCGACGAGCGAGGAACGAGTTTCCTCGAACGCATCCAACCCGAGTTCGCGATAGATGCCGATGTGGAAGTGCGCATCGACAGCGCCCGGCAGAACGACCTTGCCCGAAGCGTCGAGCACCTCGTCAGCCTCGGTGGTCGCGATGTCGTCGCCCAGAGCGACGATCTTGCCTTCCTTGGCGGCCAGATCGGCGCGCATCGGGCCGGAACCGGGCAAGACGATGGTGGCGTTCTTGACGAGTAGGTCGTAACGAGCCATGGCGGCCGGTCGGATGGGACCGGCTCACCCCCTTCCAGCAATCAGCGGACGAATCTTGCGCAACAGGTCAGCAACCGGCGAGCGACGGTCCGTGGGCGGGTGTGACGAACTGTGATCTCAGCCCGTCGGTGCCGCCGCACGATAGCCAAGCCGGGCCGACACCCGGTGAGTGGCCTCCAGCAACAGCCCGACGGCTTCATCGAGTTCACTGGCCAGGCGCTCGGCCGGGCCGCAGATACTGATGCTGCCGACGGGTCGGCCATTGTGGTCGAGGACGGGGGCTGCGGCACTGGCGGCCCCTGCTTGGCGTTCGCCGGCACTCGTGGCATAGCCCCGCGCGCGGATGCCGGTGAGTTCGGCACGAAGCAGTTCGGGTGCGACGACTGTGGTGTCGGTGAACGTCTGCAACGGGCCCGCGAGGTAGCGCTCGATCTCTTCGTCGGAGAGGAACGCGAGTAGCGCCTTGCTCGAAGAGCCGGCGTGAAGGGGGAAACGCTGACCGAGTGGAACGCTCATCACGATTTCCAGCGCTGGCGTGACCTGGTCGACGTAGATGCGCCCGTCTCCGGACAGCACGGACAACGTCGCCGTCTCATGGACTTTCCGGGACAGCCACGTCAACTCGACGGCGGCCACGGCGCGTACGTCGATGCGGGACAGGTAGGACAAGCCCAACTCGAAGGACGCCGGACCCAAGGAGTATCGGCGGGACTCTTCGTCGAGTTCGACGTAGCCCCGACTGCGCAACGAGGCCAGGATGCGATGCACGGCGGCCTTGGACAAGCTGAGCGAGTTGGCGATCTCGGTGACCCCGAGGTTGGCGTCGGCGGAGCGGGCGAACAGGGTCAGGACGTCGGCCGCCCGCTCGACGGTGGCAATTGTCTGGCTCGTCGAGGTGTTCACCGAATCGGTGTCGGCTGCTGCCGTGGGCTTGACTGAACTCACGCCGACAGTCCCCTTACCCACGTCCCCGTGTCCGTATCCGTGACCGAATGGTCTCCTGCGTACTGTTCCACAGCACGGCACGGCGTTCCAAGTGGCAGCGGGAATCGCGCGCCCCCTCACCAATCAGGTCATCAGGGCCCCTGGGCAGGCGCGGGCGCTCGTGGTACCTTCTGGAAAGCAGTTCCGTCCAGTGGAACATGTTCAGGGAACGCGCTCAGATGGCCGTTTCCCTGAGTCCTGCCAGAACGGGGTGTCCCTACATGTCGGGCGTGGAGAGTGCGGCGCGCGAGACGATGCCGGGTCCCTTGGCGGGTCTCACGGTCATCGACGCGGCAACGCTGTTCGCCGGGCCCCTCGCTGCCACGATCCTGGCCGATTTCGGCGCCGAGGTCATCAAGATCGAGCACCCGAACAAGGTGGATCCCGCCCGCACTCACGGCCCGGCCAAGGACGGCGTTCCGCTGTGGTGGACCAGCCTCGGTCGCAACAAGTCCACGATCACACTTGCGCTCAACACTGCGACTGGCGCCGACGTCTTGCGGCGGCTCATCACGACCGCCGATGTCTTCATCGAGAACTTCCGCCCAGGCACGTTGGAGAGGTGGGGGCTGTCCCCCGAGGTGTTGCACGAGATCAATCCGCGACTCGTCATCGCGCGAGTGACCGGCTTCGGTCAGTTCGGCCCCTACTCCGCGCGACCGGGCTTCGGCACACTCGCGGAATCGATGAGCGGCTTCGCGTCCATCACCGGTTGGCCCGACGGTCCGCCCACGTTGCCGCCGTTCGGACTGGCGGACGGAGTCACTGCGTTGAGCACAGCGCAGGCCATCATGACGGCCTTGTACGCGCGCGACGGCATCAACGCAACTGGCCGCGGGCAGGTCATAGACATGGCGATCATCGAACCGATCGTGACGATTCTGGGCATGCAGCCGATGGTCTACGACCAACTCGGCATCATCCAGCAGCGCACCGGCAATCGATCGGTCAACAACGCGCCGCGCAACACCTACAAGACCGCTGACGACAGATGGGTCGCGATTTCGACGTCGGCACAGAGCATCGCCGAACGGGTAATGCACCTCGTCGGACACCCCGAAGTCATCTCCGAACCCTGGTTCGCCAGTGGCTCGACTCGAGCGGAGCACTCGGACGAACTGGACGCATATGTCGGTGACTGGATCGGTGCGCGCGATGCCGACGAGGTGATTCGCGCGTTCGAAGAGGCACAGGCCGCCGTGGCTCCCATCTACGACATTGCCGACGTCTTCGCCGACCCTCAGTACCAGGCTCTCGACACGATCACCTCGGTCGAGGATCCGGTGCTTGGCCCGGTGCGCATGCAGAACGTGCTCTACCGCCTGTCCGAGACGCCGGGCTCGATTCGGTGGACCGGTCGCCCGCATGGCGCGGACACCCGAGCCGTACTTGCGGCCAGACTGGGGCTCAGCGACGAGGAACTCGATCAACTCGCTGACGACGGCGTGATTGCCAAGGACAGTTCGAAGGAGACGGTGTCGTGACGAGTTTGGCCGGCTCACTGGGCCTGGACTGGTCCGCACTGGCAAATGCCAAGGTGCTGGACCTGGCCCAGCCGATGCGTCGCGGCATGCCGCAGTCGCCCAACCACCCACCGTTCCAATTCGCGTTGGTGCGTCGACATGGCGACTACGTGCGTAGCGATGGCGGTTCGGCGGCCAACGAGATCATCGTCACCGGTGGACACGTCGGCACGCACGTCGACGCGTTGGCGCATGTCAGCCATGACGGCAAGCTGTACGGCGGGGTCGATGCCGACTCGGTGATGTCACACGAGGGTTTTGCCCAGCTGGGCATCGACGCGTTCACGCCGTACGTCGGTCGCGGGGTCCTGCTCGATGTGACCGCGGTGCACGGAGTCAAGACTCTTTCCGCGGGCTATGGCGTCACGGCGGAGGACCTCGCCGAGGCCGAACGGAAATCCGGTGTCGAAGTTCGCGACGGCGACGCGGTCTTGATCGGAACGGGCTGGTCGCGACTCTGGGATGAGCCGGAGCGGTTCATCGGTGCAGCCGATGGGGTGCCCGGGCCGGACGTGTCTGCTGCCCAGTGGCTGATCGATCGCGGTGCGCGCATCGCCGGTGCCGAGACCATCGCGTTCGAACAAATCAGGGCCGGGGCCGGACATGCACTGCTGCCGGTGCACCGGATGTTCCTCGTGGAGCAGGGCATCAACATCGTCGAAACCATGCGCTTGGTGGAACTGCTCGACAGCGGAGCCGCTGAGTTCCTGCTCGTCCTTGCACCTCTGAAGGTGGTCGGAGCAACCGGTGCTCCGGTCCGTCCCCTCGCTGTAATCCCGCAGTAGTCACACGACCAGCCGACCACACGACCACACGCCGCGGAGAGCCGACGATGACCAACGCCGATGACCGTACGCCGGTCCAGCGTCTCGCCGACTTTGCCGTGGCGTGCCGTGACGTTGGCTTGCCGGATCACGTCACCAACGACGTAACTGGTCGCGTGCTCGACGTCTTGGGCAACTGCCTGGCCGGGCGCGCGGAGTCTCTCGGACCAACAGATCCCGACCAAGCCGTGCTGCGAGCGGTTACCTCGTGGGGTGGTACACCCGAGTCGGGAGTCATCGGGTCATCGGAACGTTTGCCCGCCCCGTCGGCGGCGCTGATCAACGGAACGCTCGCGCACGCACTCGACTTCGACGACACGCATCTACCGTCCGTGTTGCACCCGTCAGCCTCCGTCGTCCCGGCCGCTCTGGCTGTCGCCGAAGCAACCGGGGCCAGCGGGGCGCAGTTGTTGTCCGCTGTCGCGGCCGGCATCGAGATCACGAACCGATTGGGCATGGCGTCCTACCTAGTCGAGGCCCGCAACTCGCTCTTCTTCGAGAAGGGATTCCACGCGACCTCGATCTGCGGGACGCTCGGATCCGCTGCTGCCGCTGGTCTGCTCTACGGGTTGGATGCGGACGGAATCGCCTGGGCCATGGGCATTGCCGCCAGCATGGGCGCCGGGGTCATCGAGGCGAATCGCACGGGTGGAACTGTCAAACGCATTCACTGCGGGTGGGCGGCACACAGCGGCATCACCGCCGCCGTACTCGCGCGAGAAGGTGTGACCGGACCTCCGACGGTGCTCGAGGGACGCTTCGGCTTCTTCCAGGCGTATCTGGACGGGCAGTACGACAAGGGCGCCCTGCTCGATGACTTGGGTGTGCGTTGGGAGTTGATTCGCACCGTCTACAAGCCGTACCCGAGCAACCACTTCACCCACCCTGGTATCGACTGCGCACTGGCGCTGCGCTCGCGCGGTCTCGATCCCGACAACATCGAGTGGGCCGAGTTGGGGGTTGCCGCCCCGACGTTACGCACTATCGGTGAGCCGCGCGAGGAGAAGATCAACCCGCGTACGCCGTACCACGCGAAGTTCTCCGGCCCGTTCACGGTCGCACGCGCGCTGATCGGAGGTGGCGGGCTCGGTCTCTATCTCGACGACTTCACCGAGAAGACCTTTTCGGATCCGCAGGTGCTGGCGTTGGCCAGCAAGGTTCGCACCGTCGCCGATGAGCGTGCCACCGAGCTGTTTCCGAACGCGTTCGCTGCGGTGTTGCGTGTGCAGACCCGCGACGGACAGCTGCTCGAGCAACGGGTGGACTCCTCGCGTGGCGGCCCGGAACACCCTCTGTCGACCGCGGACTTGCTGGTGAAATTCCGGCTAAATGCGAGTCGCGCACTCCCGACGGTCCAGGTCGAGGCGTTGGTCGATGCCGTACACGGCCTGAGCGAAGGCGGAGCCGTCACCGACGTGCTCGCCCTCACCCGCTCCGACTCTCTTCCCGCCTTCTCCACGACCTAGACCCTGGTGCGGGGTTGCTCTCCTGGCCCCCGAGCACTCACACCCCCACCTTC
>Ga0315275_10004595_pt1 | contig 12939 bp, 10 predicted proteins | sample YL17G03_0_MG_FD_205557 | JGI IMG/M metagenome (GOLD analysis project Ga0315275, IMG submission 205557) | Sediment microbial communities from Yellowstone Lake, YNP, Wyoming, USA - YL17G03_0 | ecosystem: Environmental > Aquatic > Freshwater > Lake > Sediment | place: USA: Wyoming | collected... | reverse complement strand
CCTTGTTTTATAAACGACGAATAGTAAAAAATATTCGTTTTTTACTAAAAACAATTTGACATTTAAGGTGATATGTATAAAATTGTGGTTGTTGTTAGGTTTATAGATAACAACGAGTAGGCAGAAGTTATGGCTTGGCCATCCCTGTTCGGGAGAAGTTAGAAGACCCGGCTTCGTCCCTAAGGGACTTCGCCGTGGCAAGCAGAAGGTGAAAGTCGGCCGATGGTTCGACAAGCTCACCATGAGCAAGCCCAAGGTGGGCAGCTCACGGGGACGGAGTGTAAGTGGATTGCGGATTGGAAAATGGGTCCCCTGTTTCAAGTCAGGTAAGCAGCACTCGGGGATGACGCTTCGCGTCAATTGCGGATTGAAATTTCGGATTGTGAGGAGAAAGGGGAAGTGATATGGCCAGGAGCAGGACATTTCAAAAGATTAATCGCGGGAACAAATCGCAGGATGACTTCAAGGACAGAATAGAGCTTTTGCGGAGCAGGGCGGGACTGCTGACAGGAAAAGACCGTGCGCTGATGAAAATATACCTTGAAAACTCCGGGACGTTCAGACAGATGGCGCGATTAGCGAGCGTCAACGAGGCGAACATCGCAAGGCGGATTCATAAGCTGGTTCGCCGACTGTTGGATGGTCAATATATCACCTGCCTGCGGAATCGCGACAAATTCACGCAGGAGCAAATCGAAATGGCGAGGGACTATTTTGTGGATGGGCTGCCGATGAGCGAAATCGCCAACAGGCATGACACCACGTATTACACAGTCAGGCAAACGATGAAGCTGATTCAGCGGCTAACAAGTGTAACACGGACGACTGAGGACGGAAGACAGAGGACAGAGAGGTGAGCGATGAGGAAAATATCGGTGGAGAAGAAATTCGATGTTGACCCGCAAAAAAGCGACCGTGTTACGACGGTGATGCGGATGTTCGGCGTAAGTATCGACCGGCTGAAAGACCAGCGCACGACGCACGCCTGCACAGTCGAGGTCAACGATGGGGACATCGTTTACATAACGGGACCTTCCGGCGCGGGCAAAAGCGTGCTGCTGCGTGAAATGCAAACTGCGGTAGCCGACGATGAGCGAATCAGCGTTGACGATATAGAACTGCCTTCGGACAGGGCGGCGATTGATTGTGTTGATTTGTGGCACGGGCTTGGAGCCCGTGAGAACACGGCCAAGATGGCCGTGCCACAGGGAGGAACAATTGACGGATTATCGCTTTTGAGCTACGCGGGGTTGAGCGATGTGTTTTGCATGCTGAATGCGCCGGCGAATCTGAGCGAGGGACAGAAATATCGCTTTCGGCTGGCCTGCGCGTTGGCTTCGGGGAGGAGGTTTATCTTCGCCGATGAGTTTTGCAGCAACCTTGACCGTATCACCGCAGCGGTTATCGCCTATAACGTCCGCAAATTCGCGAAACGCAACAATGTAACGTTCTTTATCGCGTCGAGCCACGAGGATATCCTGGCGGATTTGCAGCCGGATGTGCTGGTCGTAAAACATTTCACAGGCCCGGCGGAAGTTACGTACAAAGTCAGACACGTCCGACCTGTCTGACCCGTCCGACTATGGAAACCTGCACAGTAACGAGAAATCTTGAGATTGTCCCCGGCACGCGGGCGGATTATGAATCGCTTTCGCATTATCATTACCGCGAAAGCCATCTGGGGCCTTGTGCGGCGATTTTTGCGCTGAAAGCCCCCAACTTTATGTTGGGGGTTAACCCCCAGGATAAACCTGGGGGCTTACGAGAAACCGTATCCGCAGGACACCTAACGGTGGGCGTGATTGTTTATTCGATGCCGACGGCGGGGGCACAGATGCGAAATATCGCGACGGGCGGGGTATTTGCCGGCTTAGATAAAAGCACCCGTCTCAAGCTCATCAACAAGAACATCCGTACCATCAGCAGGGTGATTATCGAGCCGAGGTTTCGCTCGCTGGGGCTTGCCGTCCGATTAGTCAGGGAAACGATGCCGATTATGAATGTCCCCTTCGTCGAGGCACTTGCGGTGATGGGAAGGGCGAACCCGTTTTTTGAAAAGGCGGGATTGACCCGATACGATGCGCCTATTTCAGCTTCCTGCGTTCGGCTTATCGAGGCCTTCAGCGCGGTCGGCGTCGATGAGCAGGATTTGATTGACCCGCAGCTTGTCCAGCAGAAGATGGACTCGATGCTTGATACTCGTTGCTCGATGCTCGATTTTATCGAATGCGAAATGACGCGATTTCTTCAGGGCTATGGGCAAAGACGGCTTATGCAGCCCGGTATCGAACGCACGAGATTCATCCTCAGCAAACTTACCGACAGGCCCGTGTATTATTTATGGAAAAACACAAATTCGGAATTGAGAATTTAGAATGAAGAATTTAGAAATTAAAACCGAAAACGCGATTAAAACAATAGTGTTATCGAAACTGATTGTGCATCCGGATAATCCGAACTCAATGAGTGATTCCACGTTTCGCAAGCTGGTTCGCAATATCGAGCGGACTGGGCTGTATGAGCCGATTGTAGTCAGGCCTCATCCGAACAAAAAAGAATATTTCCAGATTATCAACGGCCATCACCGCGTAAAAGCTCTGGAGCAAATAGGGCGTAAAGAAGCGGATTGTGTCGTCTGGGATGTGGACGATGGAGAGACGAGCATTTTGCTGACGACGCTGAATCGCTTGGCCGGCTCGGATACGCCAGCGAAGAAAATCGAATTGCTGAAAAAACTCACAGAGCGGATGGGGACAGCCCAGCTTGCCAAACTGCTGCCTCAGACCGCCAAGCAGATTGAACGGCTGACCAACCTGAAATTAAACAGTGTCCCAATAAAGTTAAACGCCGATAGTTTCGCTGTTCCGCTTGTGTTTTTTGTTACAAAGCAGCAGCAGGAGATTATCGAGAATGCTTTATCGAGCGTCGAGAATCAAGTATCGAGAATCGAGATGACAAAGGCGCAGCGAAGGGCCGGTGCGATTACGAAATTAGCAAGCCAGTTTATGGAGGGTGAAAAATGCCGGATGTAAAACCGCTCACAAAAAAACAACTTTCGGTGATTGAGGATTTGTTTGCGGGCGAGCTTAATGAGGAACAAGTTTTCGAAAGGCACAGGATTGACAAACGTGTTTACGATAAATGGATGACGGAGGGAAACTTCTCGGATGAGTTTGACCGGCGATTGAAATCCGCTCATCGGCAGGGCGAGCTGATAATCGCGCGATTTGCCGCTGTGGCTGCGGCCAAATTGGTGGAGTTGACCGAATCGACGAATCCCGAAACCGCCCGCAAGGCCTGCTTAGATGTAATCAACTACCTGCGGCAAAACAATCAGCCCTCCCCGGTTGAGCAAGCCGGTGAGGCCGAGCAGCCGACAGACCTCCCGCCCGAATTAGCAAGCCGATTATTAGCCGCCCTGGCTGCGAGCGAATAAAAAAACGAAGGGAGACACACGCTCCTTTAGGGTACGCATAATCTGCAGGGCGGTCTCCCTTGTATCATCATCGCCTTCTGATTGTCGCTTCTTTGAGGCCTCATGCCTTGCGGACCCGCGGGTCCCATCACCATCCTCCATAGAAAGTATACGTCAGAGGCCGGCAAAAGCAAAAAACATCGCGTGCGATTTGCAGAAAATTTGAATTGATGATTATGCGATGGGGACAAGCAGAAGCGCAAAAAAAAGAGAGACGTAGGCCCAGAATGTCTCGCCCTCACTTTCTTCCAAAAGGGCAGCGTCTCTCTTTAAGATAAGCTTTTTAGCGTTAACCCCGTTAGATGGCGGCCTCGCCTATCTCACGGGGTTAACCCCGCACCTATTTTGGAATCACCACAGGTTTCCGCACCCATCGGCACGGCAAATCCGACATCCCAAAACAGGCGCGGGGCATTCTTCCAATTAAAATATACGTCATAATTCGCGACAGCCAAAATAATCGCGGCGAAAAAATTTTGAGCCGGCGGGCTATTCCCGTTATAATCACCCGCTCGGCGAAACAGCCGGAAAGGATACGATTGATGAAGATAGCGATTGGCGCAGACCAGGCAGGATTCAAATATAAAGAGCGGATAAAAAAGTGGCTTATCGAGAAGGGATATACAGTTGACGATTTCGGCACGGATTCAGAAAAGCCGTGCGATTACCCCGATATTATGAGACCCGTAGCAAAGGCCGTCGCCGCGGGCAAATACGACAGAGGCATCCTCCTGGGCGGCTCGGGCAACGGCGAGGCGATGGTCGCAAACAGGGTCAAAGGCATTCGCTGCGCAATCGCCTGGGACCTGCGTTCGGCACGGCTGAGCAGGGCACACAATGACGCCAATATTCTGTCGATGGGCCAGCGGATGATTGCCATCGAGGAGGCCCTTGAGATTGTCGAGCTTTGGCTTAATACTCCGTTCGACGGCGGAAGGCACCTCACCCGCATCAAAAAAATCGATGCTGATTGAGAAATCATCAGCGAGGAACAGAAATAGGATGTTTAATAACAGACGCGTAAATCTCGCACAATTTTGGGAGACGTGAAAATGGAAAAGACAATCAGACCGTTAATTTCGATACTGGCACTGTGGGCGGTTTGTGCTTTTGTAACGCAGAGTACTGCGGCGGAGGAGCCAAAGCCAAAAACGCTGGTTCTCTTCGGTTCCGGAGAGGACGTCAACAAGGCACAAATCGAACCAGTTGGCGCGAATACCTCCGTCACAAGCGCCGGGGCGCTGCGTGTTCGGACCGAACCCAATAAAGAATTCCCCGGTGTAATCTTCAAACCGAAGGAAGGTACGTGGAATCTGTTGGAATACGCGGAAGTATCGGCGCAACTGAACAACGTCGGGACCGAGCCGGTAAGGTTATATTTGCGAGTTGATAATTCGAACGCGGATATGTGGTCAAACAGCAATTTGCAGAGCGTCATATTGAAACCCGGCGAGAAGCGCAAGCTGTCAACATTCCTGATGCTCGGCCAGTGGCGTTTCGACAAACCCATCACGCTAATCGCTATGCGCGGCAGCCCGGCCGACAAAGGCGGCATCAACCCGTCGAAAATTACACAGGTCTGCGTCTTGACGGACAGCGCAAAAACGGCGCAATGTTTCGAGATTGACAGCATCACGGCGGGCGGCCAATTCCGGACGCTCAATACCGATAATTTTATTCCGTTTATCGACCAGTTCGGCCAGTTCATTCATGACGACTGGCCCGGCAAAACACATTCGCTCGAAGAGCTGCGGGAGCATCAGCGAACCGAGGAAAAGCAACTCGTGGAAAACCCGGGGCCTGATAACTGGGACAAGTTCGGCGGATATAAGGCGGGGCCAAAACTCGAAACGACCGGCTTTTTCCGCGCCGAGAAATACCAGGACAACTGGTGGCTGGTTGACCCTGATGGATACCTGTTCTGGTCGCACGGGATTGACTGCGTGCGGATGGAAAACGCAACGCCTATTACTGACCGCGAAAACTATTTTGCGAATCTGCCGGACACCAATTCCCCGCTTGGAAAGTTCTACGGCACAGGCAACTGGGGACCGCAGGGATATTACAAGACCCGCCTGCCTTACAGGATATACGATTTTTCAAGAGCCAACCTTATCAAAAATATGGCCAGGACTGGCAGCAGATAAGCGGCGAGACCGCTCACAAACGTCTGCGAAGCTGGGGACTTAACACAATCGCAAACTGGTCGAATGAAGCGGTTTATTTGCTGCGCAAGACACCCTACGTGGTCGCCATTAGTTACGACGCGAAGAAACTCGAGGGTTCGGCGGGTTACTGGGGCAAGTTCTACGATGTCTTCGACGCCGGCTTCAGGCAGTCGCTTCGAGGGCGGATGCAGCAGGAAAAGGGGAAATCCGCGGGTGACCCGTGGTGCGTCGGATTCTTTGTCGATAACGAGTTGTCCTGGGGCGATGAGACGTCGCTTGGCCTTGCGACGCTGGCTTCGCCTGCCGGACAGCAGGCCAAAAAAGTGCTTGTCGATGACCTGAAGGCAAAATACGAGACAGTCGAAAAACTCAACGCCGTCTGGGGCACCTCTTTTGCGAGCTGGGAAGAGCTTTTGCAAAACAAGCAGCCGCCGCCGCAAAAAGAGGAATGGGCCAAAAAAAAGGCGTATGAGGACCTGTCGGCGTTCTACGTGAAGACCGCGGAGACATACTTTGCCGTCGTTCGTGAGGAAGTAAAGAGAATAGCGCCGAATCAATTGTATCTTGGCTGCCGGTTTGCGTGGGGCAATGTTCTCGCGACGCGTGCGGCGACAAAGTACTGCGACGTGGTCAGTTTCAACTTTTATGACTATGGTGTTGAAGGGCGAAAACTGCCGGACAATATCGATATGCCCATAATCATCGGCGAGTTCCATTTCGGGGCGCTGGATCGCGGGCTTTTCCACCATGGGTTAAAGAGGGCTGCCGACCAGCAGGACCGGGCGGACAAATACGCCGAATATGTTCGCGGGGCGATTCGCAATCCGTATATTGTCGGCACGCACTGGTTTCAATATCAGGACCAGGCGACAACCGGCCGAGGCGACGGCGAGAATTATCAGATTGGTTTTGTCGATATCGCCGACACGCCCTATCCGGAGACAATCGCCGCCAGTCGGGATATCGGCCGGACAATGTATGAATACCGGCTCAAGAGCAGATAGACCGGTATCCCGCCCGAATCCGAAAAATCGACCCGCCTTTTGGCGAGGTCTCGCCTGCGGCGGACGCGGAATAAAAGTGTAAACTCATCATTTCAATATTTACTCAGCCGAGTTACGGAGATGGACTATGACAAATGGTATCGTTCTATCGACGCAGCCGCAGGGCGGCATACTGGCCGCTACCCGCCTGTATGAATCGCTTCGGCGAGCAAGGCCCGCGACAAAAGATGACCTGAGAAACTATATCAAGGTCTTTTTGGGAATCGACGTGCCGGATAAACAAATCTGTCCGGAGCACAACAGCCCTTTAGATTATCTTCGGCACAGTTTTAATTGCGACTTTATAAAAGATAAAAACGTATTCACCGCTGAGACCGCCGAGAACGCAGAGAATCAATTAAAAATAATCTCTGCGAACTCTGCGTGCTCTGCGGTAAAATTTTCAAAGCTGGCAAGCGCCGATTGCGTCGTCTGGGCAAATCGAGGCGGGGGCAAGACCAATCTGGCGGCTGTGGCGACGCTATTGGATTGCGTTTTCAAGCCGAATTGCCAGGTGCGGATATTAGCCGGCTCGGAAGAACAGGCGGGAAGAATGTATCAATACCTCACCGGCTTTTTGCGTAAAGGTTACGAGCGGCTGCTTTCAGAACCAATCCGCAAGACAGGGTGTCGGTTTGCCAATGGTTCGGCTGTCGATTGTCTCACGCAATCGCAGGCGAGCGTCCGGGGTCAGCACATTCAAAAACTCCGCTGCGATGAGGTTGAGCTTTTTGATAACGATGTTTTTAACGCCGCGAAGTTCACCACGCAGAGTACCGATAGTATTATCGCTGGTATGGAGACAATCAGCACAATGCACAAGCCATATGGTCTTATGCAAAAGCTTGTTTCTTCAGCGGCTAAAACAAACACGCCTGTTTTCAAATGGTGCGTCTGGGAAACAATTGAGAAATGCACCGACCGGAATTGTTCGCAGTGCTTGTTGTGGGGCGACTGCGCGGGCAGGGCGAAACAAGCGGAGGGCTTCCTGAAAATTGACGACTGCATTACGCAGATGCGACGCAGCAGCAGGGCGGGCTGGGAGGCCGAGATGTTGTGTCTGAAACCCAATCTCGAAAATGTCGTCTTTGACCAGTTTGATACTGCCATCCATATCAGGCCAGTCGAATATGATGCGAATTTACCTTTGTATCGCTCGCTGGACTTTGGTTTTGCCAATCCGTTTGTCTGCCTGTGGATTCAGGTCGATAGCGAAGGCGTCGTTCGTGTAATTGACGAATATATTAGGAGTCGCGCGACAATCGACATTCACGCGGCGGAGTTAAAGGCCAGAATACCTAACGGTGAATTGCGTATCATCGCCACATTTTGCGACCCGGCAGGCGCTGGAGCCAATGATGTCACCGGCACAAGCGCGGTTCGTGAATTGCGTTCGTTGGGTATCAACGTGCGTTATCGCAGAAGCGGCATCGCCGAGGGCATCGAGTCAATCCGCCGGGCGATACGCGATGGCGCAGGCAAAAGCCGATTTGTTGTCTCGCCCAAATGTGCCCGCCTTATCGAGGCCTTGACCTGCTATCACTATCCCGATACGCCGACAGGCGATGAACTACCCCTTAAAGACGGTGTTTACGACCACCCAATCGACGCCCTGCGTTATTTCTTCGTAAACTATAGTTGTCCTGGAAAAATCTTAAATCGAAGATACTAAGCAATATCCTTGAAAAACATTGATTGATTTACACTGTACCAACAATATAATCAAGTCATATCACTTTCTGAGCTTGTAGAAAATGGCACAATCAGAGCAAACAACACAGGAGAAAAAGTTTATTGACCGCATATGGTCGCTCGGTTTTGGATTGCTCATGCTTCTAATATCAATTCTTCTCACTTATGGGGCGTTTTTTGAAAAAAGGACTGAACAGAATATTGATATTCCAATCCTAAATTTGATATTCGCCCTGGTAATTACGTGGTCTTTTACCATCTGTTGTTTTTGCACATTCTTCAAGCATCCGTTTGTAGTGCGTATGTACCAATTGAGCGGTGTTCTCGGAACTGTCACGCTTATGATTTTACTTTTGTTTATGAGCTCCAAAGAATTGCTTACAAGAACTGGGCAGCATTTGACATCATTCGATGGTACCGAGACTTTTTTTGTGCTTTTAACCGCTCTTAATGTTATTGGGCTGATTATTTTCTTCTTATCTAAATACAAATGCAATAAACAGACGGAAAACATAAACTCTCAGTCAATTGCATCCTCTCCTCTGATTATAGTTGTTTGGCCAATTATCATTTTCGCAAGAAGTCTATTTGGATTGTTTTGGTTGCTCTGTGTGGTCGCACTGACATTCTTGGGCAATTGGATTGGGTCAAAAAATGCTTATCCATTACTCGGTACTGTTTGTGGCTTTGCTCTATTGCCAATACTTGGGGCAATCCTGCTTGCTTTTGTTACAAAGATGGAACAGCTCAAACGCAACTCTCAAATAAACAATAAAGACATTGAGGGGCCTTCTCGCAAAACTCAAACTTGACCATCCCATCGACGCTCTGCGTTATTTCTTCATAAACTTTGAACATACCGGGCGAACAGGACATAGGGTTTATTGAACAGAGTCGGGGGATGGGCTGTTTCTGCGCATAAAATAAAAAAAACAGGACTGGGTCGGAGGGAGGGGAGAAAGCGAGATATCCCAGCCCTGTTGTTGGTACAAAAAATTACAAAAATCGGCGTATATTGCCTACGGGTGTGGGGTACATCGGCAAACTCTCGCCTCTATTTAGTATTGTTATTCTACCACAACCGGCCAGGTTCGGCAAGGGAAATTTTCGGAAAAAACACGTATTTTTTGCCTTCTTGGCGAAAAACAACCCCCCAAATCTACCATTACAAGACATCTTTGCATTCGCGTAAAACCCATAGATTATGCGTATAACCGCTCAAAAGGGAAAAAAATTGGGCTGCGGTCAGGAGGGAGGAGAGGAGAGAATTACCGCAGCCCGTGGTCATCGTTCATATCCTATACGCCGGCCGGTTCAACAGGTTCGGGGTCTTTGAAAAATCCTGGTTTCTTTTGCCACGAACTCCCCAGGGCGCAAAGGATAATAAACACTATAGGATAATCAACACTATGATTATTTAACAAAATTGCCGTACCAGTCAAGCGTTTTTTTCAGAATTTGCGGCGAAAATCGGTTGTAATCATCCGGCGTGAGGATTTCGAGCCGGCCGGCCGCACCGGACAACACATACACCCACCGGGCATTCTCTACGCAGGAAATCACATCCTCGGAAACCGCAAATCTGTCCCACCTCGGCCCGACAATCAGAATCGGCCTCGGCGCAATGCACGCGATAATCTCCTCAAAGTCGCAGGTAATTCGGTTTTCATTGCCCACAAAGAACCCTAATCGGGGAATCAGCCCGTGCAGATGTGAATATGCGCAGATACCCTCGACTTCGGGCCTGGCCCGCCGCATAGGCGTAACGCCGGATATGCTTACCACGCCCGCGATTCGCTCATCCAGCGCGGCGGCATACAGCGCGACCGTCCCGCCCAGCGAATAACCGCCCGCGTATATCCGGTTTGAATCGACTGTGTCGAGATTGGCCAGCATATCGACCGCCGACCTCGTGTCCGCGACCATTTTGCCCAGTTTCGACCAGTGCGGATACCGGCGGTAGAAATTCGTCCCCTCCTCAATCCTCGTCCCAAAGCCAATCTGGTCGAACAGGAAAACGCCAAATCCTTTCTCGACGAGTTTGCCTACCGCGTCATCGCCGCGCCGCCCAAAACCCGTCGGATACAAATATTCGTGCAGCCAGATAATTACAGGCAGCTTCCCGCCCGCGGCATTGGCGGGATAATACAGATTGCCTTCGAGATAATCGCCGAAGCCGTTGTCGGCACCCATCACCATCCGGCGAATACTGCCGCCCGCCTTCGGCCTGCCTATCACCCTCGCCAGATAGTCGCCGGAATACTCGCTGTCTGTGGCCGGAATACTCGCAGCGACCTTCGGCCCCGGGTTTGTCGCACCAGCCGGCTCATCGCCCAACAGCCACTTGATACGCCTCACAATATCCGCTCTTTTGGTCTGCCAGTCGCCGGCTGTTCCAATTTTGCCGCCGTCCGATTTCTTCAAAAGGTCATTGCCGGATTTCACAGGAAAGCTGTTAGTATCAACCTTTTCGCCGCTTAGCTTTTGCCAGCCCTCGAATGTGTAATCGTAATAGAGTTTGTTCGCCGGCTTCTCGTTCGACCTGCCGAAGCAGTAGTCGAAAAAATCTATGTAATCCTCAATATCCCGTGCGCTCGTCCCGTGTTTGCCCCAGCGAAACCGCACCGCTACCTTGTCCTGCGCCCCCAGGAACCCGTACACCCGCTGCACCGACCGGTAGCACTGCTCAATCCCCCAGCCGCTGCCCTGGTCCTCGGTAAGAGCGGAACTGAGCATAAGTCCCCGCGGCGCAACCAGCGCCATCAGGAGATTCTGCTCAATCGGCAGCTTGTGCTCCCTGCCCACGAAAAACCGCAGTCGGGGATGAAGCCACTGCGGAAATACCGTGGTGATTTCCGCGATTGACTCGTTATCGAACGGCGCCGACGTGTATCGCCAGGGCACCTCCGCCCCCGTCCCGCCGCTGCTCGGTATAATCGCCTTTATTCTCTCGTCGAACGCCGCCGCCATAAGCGACTGTTTGCCGTTGCGCGAATGGCCCGTCAGGGCGATTTTGTCCTTATCGACAATCGGCAGGGTATAAAGGTAATCGACCACCCGCATCGCTCCCCACGCGCGCCGCATCAGGCGAGTAAAGTCGTATTCAGGATACCATATATCGGCGTATTGCTCCGTATCGTCCTTGTCATCCGCCCCCGCGTAAACACAGCCGATGTAGCCGCGACGCGCCGCCACAAGCGCCCAGCCGCGGTGGTTCCACTGTGTCATAAAAACAGGAAACGGCCCCGCCCCCGGCGGGATAATCAGCTCAACGGTCATCCTCGCCTTGTGTTCGGGTCCAAAACTCAGCTCAACCATCTTCGACGCTGCGCCGTCGTTTCCTGACTCGCTTAAAACCTTCGCTTCGAGATTGTTCGGCCCGGGCGGAAACGTTCCCGTCAGCCATCGCTTCGCCTCTCCGGCAATCCATTTGCGCTTCTGCTGCCATTGTTCGGCTGTTTTAATCGGGGTATTAGCGCCGCCTTCGTCCAACACCAGCGGGTCGGGCAAAAACGGAATCGAAGGCATCTTATTAAAATCCGGCGGCAATTCGCCCGTCCGCGTCAGCCAGTCCGGCCACGATGAATCCAGCCGACTCACCGCGCCTGTCGTCCTCGCAGGCAGCCACGATACAATTTGTTTCAGATATGCCTTTCGATTGTTTACATCTTCGTCTGCGGCCATAGCGCTGACCGCCAAAGTAAAGACAAAGATTAAAATCGTCGCGTTTCTCATCCTCATTTTTCACTCCCTGGCTGAAAAAACAGTCGAGGTTTGTCAGCAAGAAAATGAAGTATAAGGATAACGTGGCTCTCAGGCAAGTATGCTTCAAAAGAAACGATTTATGCCTGACGCCGGCGTGCTCATCATCCTAATCGTCCTAAAGACGATTAGCGACGTCAAATTCCATCTTCGCCAGTACAAAGCGGTTGTTTCGATTCGTCAACCGTTTTGGAAACAAGAGCGGAGCGGCGATTAGTGAGAATCTCTTGTGCCAAACTATAACCCACAGCCAGCAGGGTGGGCCCGAGAAAAACGCCGATGAAGCCGAAAGCCGCGATACCGCCGAGGACGCCGATAAACGTAACGATGAATGACAACTTGGAGCCCCGGCTGATGATGTAGGGCTTTAGGAAGTTATCGATTCCGCTGATACATAATATGCCATAGATAACCATAAAAACGCCCCAGCCGGTGTGTCCCTCTGCAAAGAGCCATACAGATGCGATTATCCAGATAATCGGCGGGCCGAATGGGATAAAACCCAGGATAAAAGTAAACGTAGCAAGCAGCATCGGAGAAGGCACTCCCGCGATGGTAAACCCTATACCCGCAGCAATTCCCTGGGCCAAAGCTGTACCTATTGTGCCATACACGACGCTTTGCACGGTTGTTTTTGCGACATCCATCAGGTGCTGAGCATAGTCGCCGCTTATCCGCTGGAAGGCCTCGCGGAGATTAGCGATAATCCCTTCGCCGTCACGGTATAGAAAAAACGCAATCAGCACGCTCATCGCGAGGGTGAAAACGCCCTGGGCAAAATCGAGACTGTGTTTCAGCA
>Ga0315275_10004591_pt1 | contig 12943 bp, 12 predicted proteins | sample YL17G03_0_MG_FD_205557 | JGI IMG/M metagenome (GOLD analysis project Ga0315275, IMG submission 205557) | Sediment microbial communities from Yellowstone Lake, YNP, Wyoming, USA - YL17G03_0 | ecosystem: Environmental > Aquatic > Freshwater > Lake > Sediment | place: USA: Wyoming | collected... | reverse complement strand
ATATTTGAAAGGAATATCGTGCTTAGTTGGAGGCAAATCCTTTTTCCTCATAATAAGCAATTTTTAATGAATAGAATATAAAAAGGTTTTGGAGAGCCTCGCCGGCGATTGAGGCGTAATAAGTATTAAAAATAACTCCTTACCCTATTTTAATAGTTAAATTTATTAATATCAAAATAATGAATTACTCCCATGGAAGTGATGGATGCAATAAGGACATTGAGGAGTGTCCGCAAATACCTCGACATTCCTGTTGAAATGGGCAAAATTTCTGTTGTTCTTGAGGCTGGAAGGCTGTCAATGTCAGCCGGAAACTTGCAGAACTGGCGTTTCATCCTTGTGAGGGAGTCTGACAAAAGAAAGGAATTGGCTGATGCATGCCTTCAACAGTATTGGATGGAACAGGCTCCTGTGCATATTGTCATAGTTTCCGACACAAAAAGGGTGACAGATTTTTATGGGGTGAGAGGAGAGAGATTATATGCTGTGCAGAACTGTGCAATTGCATTGGAAAACATGATGCTTGCAGCGCATGACCTTGGCTTGGGCTGCTGCTGGGTTGGGGCATTTGATGAGGGAGTTGTTTCTAGAATAATTGCAATACCTGAAATATCAAGGCCGCAGGCAATACTTACATTAGGCTACCCTGATGAAATCCCTAAAGAGCAGATTAGATACAGGATTGAAAATGTTGCATATATTGAAAAATATGGCAACAGAATCAGCGACATGGGCACAGTTCTCTGGGAGTACAGGCTCGGAGAAAGGGGAATGAAGTATGCCCAGCAGATTGCATCAGGTGTTGAAGCCGCAACCACGAAAGCTGGCGAATCCTTCTTTGACAAATTAAAAGCCCGTGGCAAGGAATTGCAGGAAAGTATGAAGAAAAAGGAAGAGAAGAAATAACCCGCATACCGGAAAGCAACAGCCAAGCCAGCCACCTCGGCGGGAATAGAGTGATTTGGTTGTTTATACGTGTTTGCTGGGATTTTTTGGAAAGGCTTCAAGTTGTATTGAAAATAATTTGGATTTTCAATATAAAGATTTATTAAGGTGTTTAAGAAATGCTAACATAATGAACAAGAAAAAAGATAAATTTCTTCATCAAATTCAAAAGCCTAAAATGAAGAAATTGTGGGACAACAAGGAAGATGAAGATTGGGAAAAAGCTTAATTAATTTCTGAAAATCCTTCAATTTTTTCTCGCATAGTTTTATTAAGGCGTAATATTTATTTTATCCAGCCGGAAAGCCCACGAGACAGCCAAGCCAAGAACCCGCATTTAATTACAAACCTATAAAAATAGAACGATTATTCTGATTTTATGCAAAATATGGAATATTTCCCGCACGAGAAGATTAGAGACATTCAGGATGAGCTTATTAATTTCATTTCAAAATCCCTTTCTGAGAAAAAAAATTCAATAATCCATGCCCCAACTGGATTGGGAAAAACAGCTGCCGCGCTTGCGCCTGCACTGGGCTATGCAAAGGAGAATAATCTCTGCATTTTATTTCTTACTTCAAGGCACACCCAGCACAAGATTGTGATTGATACTGTGAGGCAGATTAAAGAAAAAGGCAAATATAATGTCTTGACAGCTGACATAATTGGAAAACAGCACATGTGCCTGCAGGAGGGAATGGGCAGGTTATACAGCCAGGAATTCTCGGAATACTGCAGGCTTTTGAAGGAATCTGGAAAGTGCGATTATTTCAATAATGCAAAATCCGAAAAAGGGCTTTCTGTGAGGGCGAAAAAAGTTCTCCATGAGCTTAAATTATCAGGACCGTGCCATGCCGAGGAAACAATTGAGGTGTGCAGGAAAAATGACTTGTGCCCTTATGAAATATCCTGCGATTTTGCTAGGCGCGCTAACCTGATAATTTCAGATTACTCCTATGTTTTCAATCCAAAAATCAAGAATACGTTTTTCAGTAGGATTAAGAAATCGCTGGAAAACTGCATGCTGATTATTGACGAGGGGCACAATATTCCAGACAGGGTAAGGAACATAATGAGCACTAAAATAAGCACAAATATCCTTAACAGGGGGATAAGGGAAGCAGAGAAATTCAGGTTTAGGGAAACTGCAAAAATATTGAGGAAAGTGTCTAAAGGGATATCTGCTCTTGCCGAGCATTTTGAGCATGAGAGGTTAATAACAACGGATGAATTTGTGGATTTGATTAATTCAGTAACAGATTATGATGAATTCCTGACTTCTTTGGAAAAACTAAGTGATGAAATACGGGAGGACCAGAGGCAGAGCTATCTTGGCTCGATTGCACGATTTCTAAATTCATGGCTTGAACCGGACGAGGGTTATGTTAGGATTATCTCAAAAATAAATGATGCAGACAAAACTGTTATAATTTCCCGCAGATGCCTTGACCCTGGACTTGCGACTGAGCCTGTTTTGTCACAGACACTGTCAGTCATGATGAGCGGGACTTTAACTCCCACGACAATGTACAAGAATTTGCTTGGATTTCCTGAGAAAACATCTGAAGCAGAATTTACAAGCCCCTTTCCGAAGAAGAACCAACTTATTCTGGTTGTGCCTACTATTACAACAAAATATTCCCGAAGAAACAAGGAGGAATATGATAAAATTGCCCAAGCCTGCGAAAAAATAATCAAAGAGATTCCTGGAAACATTATTTTTTTCTTCCCAAGCTATAAGATAAGGGATGATATTTTTATTTTATTAAATGAAGAAATAAAAAAATTAATTATTTTGGAAAATTCGAGACTCACAAAAACAGAAAAAGCGGAAATACAAAAACAGCTTTCGAATAAAACTAAAAAACGAATTCTTTTTGGTGTTGTGTCTGGAAGCTTTGGAGAGGGAATAGATATTCCAGGAAATGCTGTGAAGGGAATTGTTGTTGTTGGGCTGCCTCTTGATGTTCCTGATTTGGAAACAAAGGCATTAATTCAATATTACGACAGGAAATTCAATAAAGGCTGGGAATATGGATATATAATGCCGGCATTTAATCGTGCATTGCAATGCGGCGGAAGATGCATCAGGTCAGAGGAAGATAAAGGGGTGATTATTTTCTTGGATGAAAGATACACCTGGAGCAATTATTCAAAATATTTTCCTAAGGATTTGGATATAGTTGTGACGAAGGATTTTGAGGGGAAGATTAAAGGGTTTTTTGAAAAAGAGAATAAATAAATTATTCCCTGCGCTGGTGGGGGAATACCAAACTATAATCTATATTGACACATTAAAGGTAAAGTATTTGCCGTTTTAGTATTCTCATATACTAATTAATATACTATAAAGTATACTAAAATATATAATTATATACTCAGTATACGAAATAGTAACATTTATATACTAGTTTAACTATTATTATACACAATAGGAGGGATTAACAAGAAAACAAATCACGCTCATAAGCTCCCGTCGCATTCTGGAAATTCCTCACCGACTCTCTCCCAAAAGACGGGGGCTTTATGCTCCTCAACTCCCCAAAAAGCAAGGCAGGAAAAGAGGTGAAACTTATTTGCCAGAGGAGAGGCAAATTAAAATTATACAGGAAAAAAGGAAAAATGCAGAAAAAATATGCAGTAATGCAAAAAGAATATGCAGATGACTGAAAACCTAAGATGCCTTCTTTGAGGGGTCATAAGGGCAGGCTTGTCCTGCTCTAATCCTCAAGAACCGCCAGAAGAGAAGTTAGAGCTTTTGCGATAACAATCTGGCTGGTTCTTGATATTATCACACTCATAACCCGAGATCTTGGAAATGCTGGAAACCAATTCAATTAGCCAATGCTATATTGAACAATGTCAGACTTTGATAAAAGGCTAAAGGTTGAATTAAAGAAAGAGACTTCTACTAGTAATACTGCCAAGCTCAAGATTGACGAGGAGCGTAATAAGCTAATTCCCCGCCACATAATGGCCACTATTAAACAGATGGCAGAGCAGCAGGAGGCAGCTTCTTCTGTCTTCGAACTGGAAAAAGACCCAATTGTCCTGCCGCCCACAAATCTAAACACACTGACAGAAAATGCGAAGGCGACATTGGAGCAGACAACTGTCAAATCATGCACTTTTGAGCCTCCCAAGTCTGAGACAGCCCAGAAAGATATCCATCTAGAGGGTGCAGTAACGCCGGAAAGCCTGGCCCTTGAGAAATTAAAAAAGATTAGTGAGATATCTGATGAGCTTAGCGCGGCAAATGAAGAGCAGCCAAGATATGCAAAAGTTGAAGAGGTTATTGGATTGGCGGCTGCAAAAATTGCCAGAGACGTAACTGCGAACTGTGTGATTTCTGTTGAAAAGGGCTCAAAGGAGTCAGACAATTTCAATTTCCTAGAAGTCAAGGTTGTAATTTTCAGAAAAATAAAGCGCAATCAATTCGATAAAGTGGAATATCACACGAAAATGCGAAGGCAGGTTACGGGCTCTGTAATACCGATTAAAGAGCTTCTGATGGAGGCAATTAATAAAAAATATATCGGAAAGGGAGACAGGGTTGTGTGCGTTTCTGACGAGAGCATTGGCACCGGATACAAAGGCTTATTGTTCATATTTGATGTTGACAAGGTCTTCTTCAACATGAGCACATATCACCTTGCTGAAAAAATAAGCCCCGAGATCCTGGAAGCGATAATCGATTTGGCGCTTGAAATCGGAAACGAGGGAAGAGAGGGAAGGCACATCGGAACTGCATTTATTATTGGAGATAAAAATGAGATTCTGCAGCATTGCAAGCAGCTGATAATAAATCCGTTTGCAAGCTGCCCAGCCGAGCAAAGATGCATCACTGACCCGAATTTAAGGGAAACCGTTAAGGGATTTGCACAGCTCGACGGTGTTTTTATCATAGATCAGGATGGCACAATAATGACTGCAGGCACTCACATAAACATAAACATAGATGAATTGGATTTGAGCAGTCTTCAGGGCTTTGGAACAAGGCACAGATATTCTGCTGCACTGACAAAATTAACTGACGCAATTGCAATAGTTGTTTCAGAATCTGGAGGAACTGTGAGAATCTTCAAAAATGGAAAAATGATAATGAGGCTGCCGTAATGTATGTAAAATATTTTAATCCTGATGAAACTTTCAGGGCTAGGGCATTTTTCGGAACATCTGATTTAGACAGAAAAATAAAAATCAAGCTTGCAGATGAGCAGATTAATCGGCTGGATGAGCTTGAGGACCAGCTTGACATATATGCGCCAGAGGATAATGTTTTCCACTCTTTCTTCAACGGGATTTTGGGTAAACGGAGCAACAAAAAATTAGAGGAATTAAGGGAAACTATAGGAGGCATGAGGCTGCTGCTGGATGAAATCCGAAGATGGAAGAATTAATGCTTTAGTCTTTTCCCTTCACAAGAACAACAGTGCAGGCAGAATTCTCCATAACGTATTTTGGAATGTTATCGGATGTTGTTGGAGCGCCTAATACAATTACATCAACCATGTTCCTCTGGGCAAGCTCAACTATTTTCTGTTTTGGATCGCCTTCAACAACAAACATGTCCATTTTTACAGGGCGGTAATCAAAGGATAATTTCTTGACCTGCTCCAGCTCTGCATCTGCCTGCTTTCTTGTGGCGTCTGTAAGCGTGTGAACAACATGGAGAAGAATGAGCTCCGCATTGCTCTCTGCCAAAGAGAATCCGACTTTGCAGACTTCCAGTGTATTTTTTGCTCCTGTGACCCCGACAAGGATTTTCTTGAACATATTCTGAAGTAAATATAGTGGAACTTTTAATGATTGCGATTACTTTGTCAATGGCTCATAAGGCCTTTGTTTAGGCCCAATGTAGTCCGCTGCCGGCCGGATAATTTTGTCATCTGCCCGATTGACTCTGTGCTCAATAAGATGAGCTGACCATCCGGCAATCCTGCCCATAGCAAAAAGCGGGGTATAAATCTCTCGGGGAAAGCCCAAGCATTGATATACGAAACCTGAGAAAAAATCTACATTCGTTGCAGTGGGGATATATTTTCCTTTCACAGTATGCACAGCCTCTGGTGCCAATTTTTCAATTGTCAAATAGAGCTCAAATTCTTCCTCCTTTCTAACCTGCTGTGCTAACTTCCTTGCCTCCTCTTTTATTATTAATGCTCTGGGGTCTGTCAATTTATATACCGGATGTCCAATTCCATATATCAGGCCGGAGCCATCATTAAGCTCACCTTTTAATATTCTAACTAAGCATTCTGATACATCTGCATCCCGGTAATGCGGCTTACACTTTTTTAGCTCTTCTTTTATGGCATCCATCATTCCCAAAACTTGGGCATTTGCTCCTCCATGCTTTGGGCCTTTCAAACTTGCTAAAGCCGCAGTTATGACTGAATACGTATCCGGATCCGTAGATGCAACAGTGTGGGTTGTGAATGTGGAATTATTACCACCTCCATGCTCCGCATGCAGGACGAGCATTAAATCAAGTGTCTTTGCTTCTAATTCGGTAAATTCGCAATTTTGCCTGAACATATAAAGAAAACTTTGGGCCGTACTCAGAGAAGGAGTGGGCTCATGAATATACAGACTTGAATTTCCTTCTCTAAAGCTCTTTGACATCCATGAATAAGCAATTATTGTCGGAAATTTAGCAATAAGATTCATACATTGTCTGACCACATTCTGTACAGAAATGTCATCCGGATTTTCATCCAAGCTGTACAACTCACTTACACTTGTCATCAGTTTATTCATTATGTTAGGACTTGGAAATGGAAGTATAATATTTTGCACAAAATCATGGCGCAGATTTCTGGCCTCAGCGAGAGCATTTGTAAATGCCGTTAATTCATCTCTTTCTGGAAGCTCTCCGGCCATAAGCAGATAAGCTACTTCTTCAAATCCGAATCTGTCTTCTTTTGAAAAGCCATCAAACAATTCCTGAATCTCGAAGCCGCGGTACATTAGCTTTCCATCAATAGGCACAACCTTTCCTCTGCGTTTTTCATAGCCCACGACATCGCCAACCTTAGTCAATATAACTTTTACGCCTTCTCCATCTGGATATCTCAAACCCTGCAGAATTTCTCTGTCCTCATATTCTTTTTTTGGGATTCTTCCGCTTTTTATCGCATGTTCAACAATGTTGTCCAAGACTGCATTCATTCAGTACCACCCCCGAGCAGTAATATGATTTCTATTAAATAGTTTATTGAAATTCGACGTCTTCTAAATTAATAATTGGCTTAGAAATCTTATTCAAATCATCCAAAGCTATTCTAGGGCAGGCTGTGTTAACAAAACAATCAATAAATGGAAAGTTTTCTAATTCATTGAAATCTAAATTATCAAAAATCAAATAATGGAATTTCTTTTCAGGAAATTTATTTTCCAGTTTTTTGGCTTTCAGATAGTTGTATTGCCCAGGCTTCGTTGAGATTAGAACGCCGATGTTTTCAGAATGATAGAACTTTGTTAGATTTACTTTTTTTCTTTTCTTTATTCTTTCTGTTTCTTGTTTATTTAATTTAAAAAAATCCTTTGTCAGGGGATTGTAGCAGAAAACATCGGCTTCATTTTTCAATTGAATTCCAATCGGATGAAATAATCCGTCACCTATGAACAGAAAAGCATCAAGATTTTCTGCTGAGGGAATATCGCAGCCGAGGATTTGCCCTTCATAAATAGAGTGTTTGCCTTTGATTAATGATACTTTTTTATTATCTTTTTCCAAAATTTTTTTTATGTCTTTTAATGAATCAACAAACTGCACAGATGAAACAAGGCATATTCTTTTTGGAAGCTGTTTTATGTGTTTTTCATTAATGGCTATTTTTTTATTGTATTTTGTAGGGATGAATAAGGTTTTCATATGGATAAGAGGTATAGGTTATTTTATAAGATTTTGGGTTTTTATACAATTATTGCAAAGAATTTGTGAGCGACAAGCCCGCTAATACAAGAAGGCATGCCCCAAAAATTAGCAATGGAACTACTACCGCTGCTATCGCACCAACTGCAATATATCTTCTGCCTAATTTAAAAGGAACTATCATAACTATTAAGTATAGAATGGCTGCAACAATGAACGCCCATACCTGAAATTGATTACTTGCGTATGAAGGATAGGACGGACTTAAGAGAAGCATATAGAGTGCATAAAGTACATAACCTATTAGACCAGGTCCGAAGAAACCGATTAAAAAATCAAAAACTCTACGACGGCCATTAGTATAATAATCGTCCATTTTATCTTTTATCGCTCTTTTTGCTTTTATAATTTTCCACTAAAGCCTTAATCAAATAGGTTAATAGCACTCCTGCACAAATAATCTGGAAAATCGTAAACCCCAGGATAGGTCTTGATTCCTCCCTTATGAATTCCTCAAAAAATCTGAATGTGAAGTAGGATATCATGAACATATCAAACAATTTCCCGGGCTTGGCATTTTTCTTGACTCTTTGAATGTAAAGAAACATTCCAAAAGCAAAAACAGATTCATAGAGCTGAGTGGGGTGCCTCATTATACCATCTCCAAAATTAACTCCCCAAGGAAGTGATGTGGCAGTACCGTAGCAGCAACCCCTGAGAAAACATCCGATTCTGCCGATGGCAATTCCGATAGCGGCCGCAGGCGCAAATAAATTCCCTTTCCTTTCTTTTATATTTAATTTCCATTTCAATATCCAAACCCCGATAGTGCCCCCTATCAGCCCGCCAACGATTGTCCTGCCTGACAGCAAAGGTCCGATGTCCGGGAAGCTGGCAATTATATATTTGTAATTCATTATCCATATCGGAATTTTTGCGCCCAGTACTCCTCCCACAAATGCAGCCATCAATATATAGAATGTATTTTCTCCTGTAGACTTGTTCCTTTTTGCTTCATAATAATAAACCAGCCCTCCAACTACAACCGCGAGAGCAACAAAAAAAGAATAGGATGGAATATTTATATTTCCTATGCTAAACAATACTGGTTTCACGCCCCAATTAGCCGGAATGATATGCTCATCTATCATTTTTTCTTAAGAAAACTGCAGCAGCCGCCTTTAGACATGCATTCGTATAATTTTAATGCGGTGCAGAATCCCAGAGCCCCTGCCGTTTTTGCTATGGCGAGAAAAAATACTATGCCCCAGCCTATCAAAGCATTAATATAATAGAGAAAAATAAGCGCTATCAAATTTATTGTTGCGCCGAAAGTGTGCGAAAACCTCATTCCATACTCGTCCAATACCTCATCCTTTGATTTGAATATTTTATTTACAGTATAAGTATAGAGAACAATCAAAGGCGCCCTTTTAATCTTCAAAATCGCGGATAAAGCCAGCAGTAAAAAGGTAACTATTATCAGCCATTTTATTCTGAACAAAAATGCAATCCATAAAAGAACCGCAATAGTGGATTTGCAGAAAATAAAAGCGGCTTTGGAAACAGACACTGGCTTGTACTTTACCATTTTTTGCCTCCGGACTTTGGAAAAAACATGCCTACATTTTTTTTATAAGCCCCATAGTTTTTAAATTGTTTCATAAGCAAAGCCTCCTCCTGCTTTGCACGATAATACATGAATGGAACAAATACTAATGTATTTGCGAGGAATGCTGCATAATTAAGATAGATTAGAGTTGCTCCGTAAAACATCCAGATTAATGATGCATATAGCGGGTGCCTTACCAAACCATATGCCCCATCAGTTACAAGGCTCTGGTCCTCGTATATCTTTATCTGGTTTGCCCAATTTTTGCCAAGCTTTAATCTTCCAGAGATATTGACTACAGTGCCCAGAATTATTACAGAAAGCCCTATAATAATCAGAATAATCCGCAAAGGCAGATTATCCATTTTTATTTCCCCTATCTTGAATCGTATAAGGGCGTAAAAGAAGAGGAAAAACAATGTCATTGTGCCTGTGTCCACAATGCTCCTGGACTCGTATTTTGTTTTAGTCCTTTTTGCTTCTGTAAAATTAATAATAATAGAGGTAAATATGGCAAGTATGCACAAGCCTATGGTGACTAAAACAACTAGCTCAAAGACGCCTAAAGGCGTTGCCATCATCTCTCTAAGCAGTTGGATTGTGTTTTGCATTTTGCCTGTGTAAAATATTATAGGAGGAGAAGGGTATTTTCCTGAAATCCGGGGTCAGAATATGAACGCATTCCTTTTTCATGGATTTTGCATCAAAATTATATGCGTCTATAAAAGATGTTACACTTATCCTAAATGTATTTTCGGTAACATAATCCATCTTTCCTTTTTTTGATTTTAGATAAAACTTTGCTGGAACCACTGGCATGAAATCCTTGAGGAAGTCCAAACAATCGCAGAAATTTCCCTTGAGCAGCCCTTTTGCGCTTTCGCGCAAAACATCTTCAGCCATAAAAGTGAATGTATTTTTGACAAAAGGCAGGTATTTTTTTATTTTTGCGTTGCGGGTAATGGGAATGAACTCTCCATCTGACCGGTACAGAAAAGTTATTGCAACCCTTTCGACATTGCACGGCAAAGGGATAAAATCACCTTTTTTAATCATGCCATTTGTCTGCTGCTCCAATCTATTGAGTATTCCGGTAAGAGTAATTCTGTCTTTTAGATTTACCTTGTTCAATCTTCCAAAAAATGCAATTGGCTGAAAATTAACGCCCCTGATGTATTTTGTTTCTATGCCGAATTTCACGATATTGCCTATCTCTTTGTCATTAACCCCCTTTTCAATTGTGGAAACCAATGTAATGGGAATCTCATGCTCAGCCAGATTTTTGATTGCTTTTCTTTTGATTTCAGTCAGGTCTCTGCCTCGAAGATGAAAATATGCCTTTTTGTCGAATCCGTCAAACTGGAGGTATATCTCGAAGCCGCCCTTGAACTGGCTTAATTCCTTTACAAAGTCAATATCCTCAGAAATTCTTAAGCCATTTGTGTTCAGCATGACATATTTGAATTTCTTTGCCCTCGCAAGCTTGATTATTTCAATTATATCGGGATGCGTTGTCGGCTCTCCCCCGCTTATCTGCAATAGCTCTGCCTTTCCAAATTCAGAATCCTGATACATGTCCAGCATTTTTGATATTTTGCCCAGGCTTAGTGTGTGTTTTTTGCCCGCCTCTGCGTAACACATAGGGCATTTAAGATCGCAATCGTTTGTAATCTCAAGAAGGGCGATGCAGGTGTGCTGTTCGTGTTCAGGGCATAGTCCGCAGTCAAAGGGGCATCCCTTGTTTATTTTTGTTTGTGTCTTAGAACGTGTGCCTGGCTTGTCATATTCCCCTCTTTTGAGATAGTATTCCGCATCCTCCTCAAGAAGCTCCAGCTGCTCGCCGTGTTTTCTGCAATTTTTCAAAATATGGACAGACTTGTTTTTTATTATTATCTTGGCAGGTATAGCATTCAAACACCTTGGGCAAAGACTTGTAGTTTCACTATAATAAATATAATCCCTCTCTCTTGGCTTCATCTAGAATTATATTTTGGGCACGATTTATAAAATCTGCGGAGTTTTTTTGCCAAAAATTTAATAATCAAAGAATAATATCTCGTTAATATGAAAAATCTGGAAGTAGCCAATTTGCTTTATGAGATAGCTGATATTCTTGAGATTCAGGATGTTGCCTTCAAGCCGCAGGCATACAGGAAGGCAGCTCGAACTGTTGAGACTTTGTCGGAGGATATAGAAAAGGTTTCTAAACAGGGAAAACTGGAGGAATTGCCTGGCATTGGTGAACACATTGCAAAAAAGATTATAGAATTCCTGGAGACTGGCAAGCTGAAATATTATGATGAAATAAAAAAGCAGATTCCAAAGCATCTAAGTGATTTGATTTCGGTTCCGGGAATGGGCCCAAAAAGGGCTAAAATACTGCACGACAAATTAAAAATATCTTCTATTGCAGACTTAGAAAAGGCAGCCAAGCAGGGCAAAATAAGCAAGCTTTTTGGCTTTGGGGAAAAAAGCGAAGAGGACATATTGAAAGGCATAGAGCTTGTTAAGAGAGGACAAGCAAGGATGCTTCTCGGAATTGCTTTACCCCTTGCTCTGGAGATCGAAGAACGATTAAAGAAGCTCAATGAAGTGCTGCAAATAAATGTTGCAGGCTCTCTCAGAAGAAGACAGGAGACTATTGGAGATATTGATATTTTAGTCAGCACAAAAAAACCTGGCGTAGTTGTGGATTATTTCACTAAAATGCCGGAGGTAGTCAGGGTTTTGGCAAAGGGCGAAACAAAGTCAAGCATTCTGCTGAAAAATAATATCCAGATTGATTTGAGAGTTATTGATGACAAGGTTTACGGCGCTGCACTACAGTACTTCACGGGAAACAAGGACCACAACATCAAAACAAGGGAAATTGCAATAAAGAAAGGCTACAAATTGAGCGAGTATGGCTTGTTTGACAAAAAAACAAACATGCTGCTGGCATCAAAAACAGAAGAAGAGATTTACAAGAAGCTCGGAATGCAGTGCCCTCCCCCTGAAATAAGGGAGAATAGGGGAGAGATTGAGGCTGCACTAAAAAATAAGCTGCCTAAATTGATAGGATACAATGACATAAAGGGAGATTTTCATTCGCACACAAAAGCAACTGATGGAACAAACAGCATTGAAGAATTAGCTGAGGCTGCAAAAAAACTGGGCTACGAATATTTCTGCATCTCAGATCATTCTCAGAATGCCCGGATTGCCCGTGGACTCTCAGAAGAGGACATGGCAAGCCATTTGAAGGAAATTAAAGCATATGCAAAAAAACTCAAGAATTTTAGATTGCTTGCTGGCTCTGAAGTTGATATTCTGAAGAATGGCGATTTAGATTATCCTGATAAATTGCTAAAGCAGATGGATATAGTCATAGGAGCAGTGCATTCAGGCTTTAAGTCTTCGATGGAGGAAATGACAAACAGGATTCTGAAAGCCATGGACAATGAGAATCTGGATATTCTTGCTCATCCAACTGGGCGACTGATTAATGCAAGGGAGCCATATGAAGTTGA
>Ga0315275_10004587_pt1 | contig 12945 bp, 18 predicted proteins | sample YL17G03_0_MG_FD_205557 | JGI IMG/M metagenome (GOLD analysis project Ga0315275, IMG submission 205557) | Sediment microbial communities from Yellowstone Lake, YNP, Wyoming, USA - YL17G03_0 | ecosystem: Environmental > Aquatic > Freshwater > Lake > Sediment | place: USA: Wyoming | collected... | reverse complement strand
GCCTTGATGTACATGCCGCGATGGATGTTGGAATTGCGCTCTGCCATGAACGAGAATGAGTGCGTGTTCGGCCTTTCCTGGTCGCTGATGGCGATTCCTAGCTTCATGAAGCCCTATCCTTAACAAAAATTTAAAAAGTGGAGAGGCACATAGCTACATATGAAAAGCAAGAAGGGACAGCTATCTGCGGAAATGATAATACTGGTTGTAGTGATACTGGCGATAGTCGCGATAGTGGCTAGCTCATTGATATCCTCGGCAAAGAACACCAGCAGCTCTGTCAATACTGCTACGGAGAAGATAACGGGGCACTTGAACTACACCTGCATAACTGACAGCGACTGCAACGAGCTCGGAAGCGACTACACATGCAAATTGGGAGAATGCACCAGATGATAAAGGGGCAGGCATCTGTTGAGTACCTGCTGCTGTTTGCAGTAAGCCTAGTCATACTGATTATAGTAATGCAGAGCATATCCTATCTTTTCGGGATGATGAAGAGCTACGAGGAAAGAAGCCATTCCCTGGTCGCAAAGGAGCTTTTCCTGTCAACGGCCAGGGACGTGTGCTACATAGGGAGCGGATCGTCCCTGAGCATCCAGCTTCCGGACAGCGTTGAGGTCAGCGGAACAAGGATAAACAATTTTGAATACGAGATTCCTTGCGCAATGGCAGAGGGCAACTACAGCGGAAAGGTGCTGGTAAGGAACATTGGTAACGTCATCATGGCAGTCTCAATCGGATGATACACTTTTAAACATTAAAAGAAATTAAAAAATAAAATTCAAATTATTTTCTTCTTCTCGAAGATCGTCTCAACGATTGCGCTGTATGCCGGCCTTGATAGTAAAACACCGAGCGCATAGGCAAAGATCGAGGAGACCGCGAATCCGACCACTTCAACGATGTTGACAAAGAAGAGTGGCATCATGGAGACGCAGGCAACCAGCGCGTTGTTGTTGATTATGCCGAATGCCCTCTGGATCGCGTCCTTCTTGTCTTCCCTCCTCAATAATTCATCGGTTATGACTATCTGCGCATCAACGCTGATCCCTGCTGATGCGATGATTCCCGCCATCGCAGGAAGGTCAATGGTGAATGAGCCCACAATGGAAATCAGGATTATCAGCTCAACGATGGTTATCACTGCCATCGGCAGGATCAGGTCAAGCCTCCTGTATCTTATGGAAAGGAATGCTATGACAAACCCGATGCTTGCAAGGATGGCGATGGCCGAGTAGTTGAGGAACTTCTCCCCAAGCGCAGAAGGTATGAATGTCTTGCTTCCGGCATTGAGCTTCACTGGGAAGGCGCCTCCCTTGAGCACGGACGTTATCATCTTTGCATCCTTGTCCGCATTGATTGCCCTTTGGTTCCCGGCTCCCTGGGCCTGGCCGGTAATGGTATAGCTAAGGGAAACGCTTCCCTTTGTTATTTCAGGGCTCAGCACAGGCGCAGAGATCAGGCCAATGGCCTTCCATTCATTCACAAAGACAATGGATCCCTTTGAAAATTGTGGATAAAGCTCAGCTTCGGAATATGCCAGCACCTTGGCGCCCTTAGCAGCCAGCGCTGTCGCCAGGCTTGAGTTCTCCTCAACGATGTAGGTCCTGTTGGTTATGTTTTCATCCGAAAGGACGATGTTTTCCTCATATTCGAGGGTGATCTTTCCTGCCTCGTTGTCCAATGCCTCGTCCAGGGCAATGATGACGTTATCAAAATCGGAGCTCACGTTGCTTGTTATGTTCTGCATCTTTGCCTTGTTCACTATGATTGTCGCTCCATATGGCATGTCCAGATACATGTAAAGAGGGTAGTTCCCCTTGCCCCTGACCTTTTCGGCAAAGTCCCTTGCTGCCTCAGGGGAGATTGAGAATGCGACCCCCCAGTCTGCGCCCTGCTGTGCCACATATGAAGGCGGAATCTGGTATATCGTCCCTGGAAGGATGTCTGTTCCGCTTATGGCGATCTTTCCGTCAACAACACCGCTGTAGACCCCCTGGTGCGCTATAGTATCCTCTATCTTTTGCAGGGTCTGCTCGTTGCTGGACGGAACCTCTATGAAGATCCTGTCGTTCCCGATCGCGTTGACCTGCACCTGCTCCAGGCCAAGCGCGGATGTCCTTGTCTTTAGCCTGGTGACTATCTCCTGCATGGTCTCAACAGGGACTGACTTTTCCAGAGTCACTGGAATCCTTGTCCCTCCTGCAAAGTCTATGCCCCATTTTATGCCGTTCATCTGCATGTTCAATAGCGCAAGAATGAACAGCAAAGCCAAGGCTGTAAGCTTTATTTTCTTGTCATCAGAGGAAACCGAGATGTATCCGAAGGTAAGAAGGGTGATCAGCATGAGGAAATTGCTCACGCTCTTGTAGAAGTAAAGCCCTGCCAGGAAAAGGATGAATACCCCGAAAAGCGCAATGTATCTTTTGTCCATCTTGATCAACCCCTCTTGGAAAGCCTTAACAGCATCACTCCATTGATGCCCCAAGTTGCGAACAGGTCCCCGAAAAGCCCGAGAAGCATGGTCGACGCGATCTGGTAATAAACTGGAATGCTGAGCGTCCATGAGACATAGAAAAGCACCCCGAAGGACAGTATTCCGGATATTGTCATCCATACTCCTGTCTGCATGGCCTTCCATGCACTGTCCTCTGCAGTCTCGTCCCTTGCCTTCTTCAGTATGTTTGTTGTCAATAGTATGTCAGTGTCCAATGAATACCCTATCAGGCTCAGCAAGGCAGAAAAGCTTGCCAAGGTCAAGGGAATCTGGAACAGCGCCATCAGCCCTACTGCAATCGTGATGTCTGCCGCAGCCCCAGTGAGCACGGCTATGCTCGGCCCTATGTTCCTGAAAAGGAAGAATACCAATATTATGGAAAGTATGGCTGACAATATTGCGGCGTTTGTCGCCTTGCTGATGATTGAAAGGCTCAGCGTCGGGCTGACGGTCTGGAAGCTGAAGCTCTCGACTGAGATGTATTTTGTCAGCGTGTCCCTTATCCCGTTTTCATAATCGGTCCTTACCTGCTTGTACATCGAATCAAACTGTGTAAGATACTCTCGCGGATTCTTGACTGTCTTGTTGTAGGATATTCCAGACATCTCGCTTGACTTGTCCAGGATTGTGATTATCTCATTGTAATCCGAGTCATAGCTCTGGTTGTTCGCCATCTTGTATGACAGGTTCTCGACATAAATGTTAAGCTTGTCCTTTATCGATTCAACATATTCGATTTTGTCCGAGTTGGGTATCTCAACCTCCAGCCTATAGCCGTAAGGTGTCTGGAAATGCTTGACCTTCAGGTCGATGTAGCCCTCTGACTTGAGCTTGTCCTCAATGACAATGGGATCGACAGGCTGGTTGGTGTCGACGATCACAAGAGTCCCTCCCTTGAACTCCACGCCGTATTTCAGGTTTCCGACGTTGAATAGGGAAAAGATGATAAGGCCTATGGCCACTGCAGTGAATACCAGATACAGCCTGTTCTTGTATATGTTCATTTCCATTTTTTATCTCCCGCAATATGCCCTGGTTGAAAGATATGAACCTTTCAATCAAATATATTCTAAAACCTATCTTCCACCCGCATCCCAAACGGATGGGTGGAGTGCCGTCATGCTCCTCCCGGGATTCGAACCCGGGTCGCTGGCTTGAAAGGCCAGTATCCTTGGCCACTGGACGAGAGGAGCCTCAAACAGCGCTGTTTGTTGGCTGTTAAGTATTCTTTAATCTTCAAATAAGCTTTAAAAAGGGATATGTGGGCCTTCAGAGGGAACTACCATAAATGAACGAAAAAACCAATATTTTTAACCCCTTCACATCAAAAGGGACTATATGGGAATACATCCGCATCACGTTGAGATAAAGGCGAACGTCAAAATGAGCCTGAATCCCAACATAAAGATACTGTGGAGTTTGAAATACCTGGCTGCGCTGGCAGTGGTTTTCATGCTGTTCTACGCATTCGAGGTCCTGACCGACAAATGGAACGAGTTCATAGAGCAATACCTGCTTTATTTCATATTCATGCTGATATTCCTGACGTTCATATTCTTCTACTATATAGAGCTGAAGTTCAAGAGCTATTACTACATGATAACCGAAAGCGAGATAATATTCAGGAAAGGCATAATCAACACCATCAAGAACGTCGTTCCTTTCAGAGACATACAGAACCTCAACATTGAGAAAAACATACTTGAGAGGGTCCTTGGGATCATGAACCTGAGGATCGAGACTGCAGGGTCGAATGCCCTGGAAAGCGAGATCATGATACCCGGCATTGAAAACGATGACGATATAGTATACAAGATAAGGAAGAGGATGGAGGAGATAAAGGGGAGCGGAAAGAAGCAGGATGACATCATATTCGAGAACCAGGAGGCGAAGGAGGCATTGGACGTCAAGGTCGAGAAAAGGATTGCGGATATGGAATCAAAATACGAGGCCCTTTCAAAGAAGATAGACAAGAGGGGGATAGAGATCGAGAATGTGAAGGAGGATGTAGCATCAATCATTTCCGAGCTCAAGTCGATGCACCATTCCATGGGGAAGGTCTCATCCTCGATAGAGGACACGAACCTCAAGATGGACGCCCTTGGGAAGATCATGGTGAAAAGAAGCATGGAAAACAGGATGTCAAGGAAAAAGAAATGATTATAATACTTTGCATGGAAGGGTTATCCTATGGAGCACAAGCACGAAAACAAATATGTCAAGGCAAGGATCCTTTCTGCAAGGGCGTTTGAGATAGCGGTTGACGCCCCGATAAACGTCAAGGCAGAGGGAAAAGAGAAGCCGATAGACGTGGCAATAAGGGAGTATGACGAAAAGAAGGTCCCCTTGGAGCACCACACTGACTAAATCCTGTTCATTATCTCTTTTGACTGATCGTAATTGAGGCCAAACAGCGCGCTTATCAGCACCAGCTCCTCCTTTGTCCTTTGCTCTGATAGGAAGGTGAACCTTATCGAGTATTTGATGAGGAAGGATATCAGTCTCCTTGTCCTATTGAGCTCCTTTGACTTTTCAATGCCTTCCTTTGAGATCAGATTGTCAATGGAAACAAGCACTGTTATGTTGCTGTTCTTGGAGATTTTCGAAAGTATGCCCTCGTTGAAGCTGTTGAGGACGACAAATCCCCTGTATTTATCTATCAGATTTGGCGCAGAATCGGTTATTTCAATGAATGAAGGGCTCATTTCCTCTCATGCCTGAAATAGGCCTCCTTCTTCTTTGACCTCCTTCTTTTTGCGTTGAGCCCCTTGACCATGTAGCCCCTGACCTTCTGCCCTGCAGAAGTGAGTCCCCTGAATGCCCTTCCCTTCCTTGCCAATGCCTCCTGCATGTAGTCGGGAATATTAGGGTTCCCCCTTTCGGCCAGGATTGACTCGAAATACTTGTATTGCCCGTCTTCTCCTACCCAGTAGGAGTTGAGCACTTCCATGTTCCTGTATGCCCTTGCCGCCTTTTCCTCGGATATTAGTCTCAATGACTTATCCGGTGAAGTGAACTGGAAGGACCTTCTTGACTTCCTTCCCTTCTTCATTGCAGGCCTTTTCCTCATTCCCTTTGACATCCTTACCCTTACGATGCATATACCTGGCTTTGCCTTGTATCCCAGGGTTCTTGCCCTTATGATGTTGCTAGGTTTCTCAACCCTTACCACAGTCTCCTCCTTTCTCCAAAGGGCCAGCCTTCTCCTGTATTCAGAACTCCTTTCCTTGTATTGGCTGTTCAGCGTTTCCTTGATATATTTGTAAGCTCCCATTTTTTCAACACCCTATTGCTCCTCTGACTTTATGATCATTATTGCCTCTGCAATGTCCCCCTTTGACTTCTCCAATGCCTCGATCGCCTTTTCCCTGCTTATTGAGGCCTGCTCAGACACCATCTTGATGTCCTCCTCGCTGTATGACATCTCGGAAATGTTCCCGGTTATCTGGAACATCACCTGGCCCTTCATGTCCGTCTTTATCACTGACGGGCTCCTTATGACTATGCTCTTCGAGGCGCCCTTGATTATCACTTCACTGGCCTCGATCTCCTCTGTCTTTATGCCCATCTGCTTCATGACTTTTTCCATCTGCCTAGGGTCAAACATGATACCACTCAGTTGAACGTCTCGTAAAGCTCTACTTTCTTGATTACCAGATGGTCTATCGGGGTTATCTTGTTCAATGCCCTCCCTATCTCAGGTATGAACTTGTCCTCTATTATGTCCTTTATCAGCTCATAATACTGCTTCTTCGAGGCCTCTGCCGCCACCAGGGAGACCAATTCCCTCCTAAGGTTCTTTTTCATGACGTTTGAGACCTTGTCGCTTGAAACAAGCATGACCTTGATCCTGACCTTCTTCGCGTCCTTTGTGTTTATGTCGATGACATCGTGGATCACGCTTTTCCTTCGTCTTGCCAATGCCCTCAGATAGCTGAACGCAAGGCTCATCCCGATTACCTCGGTGTTTGCGCTCTTGTCCTTTACATCGGTTACCCTGAACAACAATTTTGTATACAGGGATTCAGGCTTCATCTTCCCTGTTATCTCCGCAAGCGCTATTGGAACGATCCTGTTCGATATGTTTGCTGGATCGGATGAGATAAGCTCCCCGACTTTCTTGTGCTCGAACGATGCCGGCGCAAGGATGTCATACCATTCCTTCAGCTTCCACTTGTCAACTGCCTTTGTCTTCTTTTCTGCCATCTATCGTCACCTTACCAGCAAAGCCGCTGTGTCAGGGCTGTAAACCCATCCTTTGTCGATTGCGCTCTTTCTCTTGTAGTATTTCGTTAATCTGTGTATCTTTGCCACAATGTGGTCGTATTTGACCTTGTTCCCAAGGTCCTTCTTGTTTGCCTTGAGATGGGCGTATAATCTGACTGCCTTCCGGATCAATTGCAGGATGTCTTCAGGCATCTTCGAGAAAAGCTTTTCCTCCTTCAAAAACTGGACCATTGTCTTGCCTATGAGAAGCTTGAATGACGGGACTGCATACTGGTCCCTAAGGATTATCCCTATTTCCGAGGACTTCATGCCCTGCTTTGCAAGCTTCCTGACAACCTCCTTTATGTCGTCGGGATTTGCAGTGACCCATTTGGGCAGCTCTGCGCTTTTCGCCCTTTTCCTTCCGCTTTTGCCATGTTTCTTTGAATGTAACCTTGCCATCAATTTTCACCTTGCTTATGTCATCTAACGTTAAGATGGTATTATTCTCTTTATAGCATAGCTTTTAAACCCTTTTCATTGGCCTCCGGCTATTCAGACAGAATAAATCCATATCTTTTCTTTACTTGGTCGAGAGTTTCAGTCTTGATTTTTCCAGCTTTTCTGAGTCTTTCCATCTTCTCTAACTTCCTTGCAGCAAAGAAATCCTCATCCTTAGGCAAAGCTGGCCTTATTACCTTGTTCTTGTGAGATTTTTTATCTGCCATAGGATTCGGCCCTAAATCATTCGGACAGTATGAACTCCATGCTTTTTATTATTTGGTGATCGGTTAAAGGGAAGTTTAATTTAATTTAGCCCTTATTTTTTCCAATATTTCTGGCAGACTATGCAATGGCTGTAGATTGTTAGCCATATGGTTTAAACTCTCGGACATGAGCTTCATGGCGCCCACCCCCTTGCTGGTTTGTTCCAGCATGAGAGAATTTGCCAAATTGTTTAGGGGTATTATGTTAACCGTGTGGGGATTATTTAATTCCAATAAATCGCTTGCACGGATATCGTGGGGGAAGCCCTTGTAGCAAAATTCACTGCTTTTGTATAAATTATTTAAATGTTGGACTAAATTTTCTTTTACTTCCTTGATTTGTTTTTCATCGGCAGCCCTAACGGCAACTATTACCTTTTTACGGTTTGTTGTGTCATTTATCGCATTGCCATCAGTTATGCCATAGGCTATAAGGAAGGAGATTACCTGTGCACGCAAGCCTATCTCCTGCATTTCAGAATTTGATTCAAGATAAAACTTTTTTTCAGCCACTAAGTTCACCATTCATAATCTCTTTTTTCTATACCCGTATGGAGATTTTTCCATATGTAACTTTTTAACACAATAGCATTTAAAAGGATAAGTGTTAAGATGTGGAGAAAAGCCGTATGATATGTTACCAAGATCCATGATACCAAATTGCAATTGTTGTTTTTAAATGTTGGCAGACCTCGCTGCCAGCACAGCCCCTTTTTAGAAAGCAAAGGCTTCTTTTTGGTTGAACACTTTTTCTTGCAAGAAAAATGGTCATTCCGAGAGGATGAACTCCATCTTCTTCTTGTCATGCAATATTGAGTATCCTATCCTCTCAAGCTGGACAATCTCGCCTTGGGCTATCCCCTTGGCCGGGCCTTCTGCAACGCACTCGATTTTTTCCAGGCTGTTCTCATTGAAAGAATCGTCGTCGTTGAGAAGATTGCCTATCTTGGTCAGGGATGCCTTTATTGAGCCTTTTTCAGGGACCCAATGGATCTTTAATTTTGGCATTTCCTTTGTCTCAATGGTTTCCAGGGCATTTCCCTTTTTGTCTGCCCTGACGTTGGCAAAGTCCTTCAGCCTGAAGATTTCTTTGTCCTTTATGCTATCCCAGTCCTCCTGCTCGATGTAGACCTTATTTCCGATTTCCAATTTTCTTTTTCCCATCTCTGAGTTTGGGTTGTTCAGAAGCTCAACCTCGGCCTTATGCTCGCCTTTCAGTTCCAGCAGGATTGGGTTCCTCACAAGGAAAAGGTGTTTTGATCTGCTGTCCAAAACCTGCCGATTCTCCTTTATCAGGAATTCCCAGTCAACCTCCTTTTCCTGCTTTCCTATGCCAAAGCGCAATGCGAAATTCTTGATTGCCTCCTGGCAGATCCCCCTTGTCCTCAGTCCCTGGATTGTCGGCAGTCTTGGATCGTTCCAGCCCCAGAGCTTTCCTGACTCTACTAGAGGAACAAGGTGCCTTTTGCTTATCACGCTGTTCTTGATGTCCAGCCTTGAGAAATGGACTAATGTGGGTTTTCTCATTCCCGTCAAATCAAGCATTCTGTAATACAATTCCTCCCTTAGCTCGTATTCCTTGCTTCTCATTGCATGGGTGACCCCTTCCCAGGAATCCATCAGAGGGGCTTCAAAATCATAGGTTGGCCAAACGACATATTTCTCTCCTTGCCTGTAATGAGGGGAATTTATTATCCTGAACATCGTGGGATCCCTCATCACGCTGTTTGTCGCGCTTAGGTCTGATTTCAATAGGACGACTATCTCGCCTTCCTTGAACTGGTTTTCCATCATCTGGTCCCACATCTCAAGGTGGCCTTCTGCAGAGTCCTCCCTCCCGCGGATGGTTGTCCCCTTTGCCCTTGCCTCCTTTATGTCCTCTGAAGGGACTTTTGTGGCATACATGAAGCCCTTTTCCACCAGCGATCTCCCAACCTCATAGATCTTTTTCATGCTGTCTGAGGTGTAAGTTTCCTTTGGATATTTCACTCCCAGCCATGACATCGCGTCCTTCATGGCCTCGACGTATTCCTGCTTCTCTTTTTTCGGGTTCGTGTCGTCGAACCTTAGAAGCATCTTGCCGTTGTAGTCGTTTGCGACCTCGTATTCAAGGAACATCGCCTTTGCATGGCCGATATGCGGATATCCGGAGGGTTCCGGGGCGAACCTGGTTACCACGCCATCCTGGGGATTCGGGATCGTGAACCTGTGTTCTTTTATTTTCTCAACCTTTGTGAATGTGAACGAGGAAAGCTCCTTGTCTATTTCCTCCTTTGAAAGTTTGTTAATTTCATCGACAATGGAAGACGCAACAGCCCTTATCTCGTTTGCCTTAGGCCTTAAATCCGCATTTTCCCCAAGGACCTTTCCGATGACGGAGTTGAGGTTGGCCTTGCCGTATTCCGAGGCGTTCTTGAGTGCGTATTTCCTTATTGTTGAATTGACATCATCGCTCATAGAAGAAGGTTGAATAAAAAAATTAAAAAATAGGATGGATTGGGCAAATGATCAAGCGCCGCAATTTATTAATGATCCGGTTCCAGTTGGCAATAGCATTCCAAGAAGATATGGCACCATCAACAGGACAATCAAAGAGGTTATTGCCCCAATAACGATGTTTGTCGCCCAGCCGTGGAACTTCGCCCTTGACTCTGCGCTTCCCAATTGGCCCACTGCATACAGTATCGCCGCTATCACTATTGCAAGCATTATTATAACTGGTAAGACTGTGCAAAGAAGGCCTTTGACACTATAAAGCGCACATGTTGTCTTGCATTCAGAGGCTACACTTGCACAATCGACACCGGTATAGTCATCAAGACATTCTGCAAACGCGAATCCAAACATTAACAAGGTTGCCAACAAAATCATCGACTTATTCATTTTCATTTCACCTTGCATTCATTTTCCCTATTTCATTTTTAAACCTAATGCCGATTTATCAAATAGGTACCCACAATCATTCATTAATTTTGACATATATCATTTAGTTGATTAGAATAAGAAGAGAGATAAAAAGGTTAAAATAAAAAATTATAGAGGATTTTGCATTCTATATATAACTACTGTAATCAGTACTAAAATCTCCGCCGCATGATACATATTTCATTATGTATTCCTGGCCACCAAGCAGCATGCCAAGGAAATATGGCGTTATCAGTAGAACGATCAAGGCAGTTATCGCGCCAATGACGATGTTTGTCGCCCAGCCGTGGAACTTCGCCCTTGACTCTGCGCTTCCAAATTGGCCAACTGCGTAAAGCAAAGCCGCAATAACAATTGCAAGCATGATTACAATTGGCAAGATATTGCAGAGAAGGAAGATCACTGCCGCAAGTGCAACTGGTATCTTTATGTCGGCAGTCAGATCATTCTGTGCAAATACAAATCCAAAAATCAGTAACATTGCCAAAAAAATCCTCGGTTTGTTCATTTTCATTTCACCTTGTATTCATTTTCCCTATTTCATTTTTAAGCTTAATGTCCCTGTATTAAGTGGATTTACACAGTTATTCATTAAATGACATGGATAAACAAATTTGCATAAAAGTATTTATCAAAATTAAGAAAAATAAAAATTAAAAAACAGGATGGATTTTGCGATTTGATTATGAGCCGCAATTTGTCATTGCAGTTACTCCATTTGGCAATAGCAGCCCAAGGAAATATGGCACCATTAATAGGACTATAAGCGCGGTTATTGCCCCAATGACGATGTTTGTCGCCCAGCCGTGGAACTTCGCCCTTGACTCTGCACTTCCCAATTGGCCCACTGCATAAAGGATCGCCGCTATCACTATTGCAAGCATTATTATAACTGGCAAGACTGTGCAAAGAAGCGTCTTTACGCTACCAAGCGCTCCAGTTATTTGTGTTTCTGGATTATCAACGGCGAATGCAAATCCAAACACCAGTAACGTTGCTAACAAGATCATCGGTTTATTCATATTCATTTCACCTTGTCTAATAGTAAAAACTAACTGTTTAAAAGGTTTTTGATGGTTGCCCTCGATTAAGATCCCTAAATGTCAAACAAAACCTCTATTGTCCAATCCTTCTTTTCCTGCTGGACCTTGAAGCTGTGGTAGGTGACTGCCTTAACTGGCGATGCGAAGCTTGTCTTCTTCCCTGAAAACAGGAACTCTATCTTTTTGTCGTCTATGCTCAGTCTTTTGGCCTTGCAGGGGAGGATTCCCTCTGAATCAATGAAGGCGTTGAAGTTGTCCAAAATGTTGAATGCCAGATCCCTGTCGTCAAGGCCTTCGGCATTGACATTATATATAGTGGATGATGCCTCCTTATCCTCGTTTATGTTCGCTATCAGGCCCTCCAGCACAGAGAACAGTGCGTAATTGAACGTCTTTCCCCTCCCCCTTATGAAAAGGTCGGATTCATGGGGCAGATACTCATACATAAAGGAGTAATGATGGGATAAAGTTTATATTGGCTCTTCATTGCTCTTCGGCTCAGGTCCTAAAATACGCGCGAATTAGGCGAGTTAAAGTTTTGCAAATAAAAGGAAGGTTGGAACTTCAAGGAAACCTTGGTTTCCTTACAGAAAGATGTAGCAGCAGTGGCTTTTCCCGCTCAGAAAGCAGTACTCGGACCACCGTGAAAAAGCTTGGCTTCCGTGTTCGACATGGGAACGGGCAGAACCTTTTTCCTGTGGCCGCTACAAGACTAACTATAAAACAAAGGTTTTTAAAATTTATAGTTTACCCTGAAAACCCTTTTTTTGCCCTCTTTTGTCATTATCTCGTCGGCAAGGACATATTCCCTGTCTATCAGGGCCTTTAGATGGTCCCTTACAGTTCTGGGGGGCATCGGCTCCATCCTTTTCTCAACATCAGAGGAAAGGGGGAAGGACATCGACTCTATCGCTTCCATTATCCTTTTCTCGTCCTCTGAAAGCTTCACCATCGTCTTGTCAAGCATTGAGGAGACCAGATCCTCCTTTGCTTTTTCAATATCATCCAAAGATATCGCATTCTTGCTGTCTGCCTCCGCCTTTTTCGCTGAAAGAAGAAGAAGGTATATCGCCAACCTGACGTTCCCGAGGTGCCTTGCGGCAAAGCCTGCTATCTTCCCTATTATATCCTCATTGAAAGCCCCTGGCATAAGCCCCTTTTTCGCCCTTTCCAGGATTATGTCCCTTATCTCAGAGGGCGAATACGGCCTGAACTCCATCCTTTTTGTTATCAGGGCAGGAAGCCGCGCATCTGCCATGGAAAGGAAGGCAGGGACATTGGTTATTGCGACAAACCCCATCTCCATCCCCATTGTTTCCTTTGACTTTGCAATGTAATAGAGAAAATCCTTTTCCTTTAAACTATCAGCCTCGTCTATTATCATCACAAGCCTTTTCTCCTTTTCCCTTATCCTTGCCAGTATCTCATCCGAGCCTATGCCCCTTCTAGGCATTATTATGCCCAGGGAATCTGCAACATTGGAGAGGATGGACAGCTTTGAGTT
>Ga0315275_10004583_pt1 | contig 12949 bp, 12 predicted proteins | sample YL17G03_0_MG_FD_205557 | JGI IMG/M metagenome (GOLD analysis project Ga0315275, IMG submission 205557) | Sediment microbial communities from Yellowstone Lake, YNP, Wyoming, USA - YL17G03_0 | ecosystem: Environmental > Aquatic > Freshwater > Lake > Sediment | place: USA: Wyoming | collected... | reverse complement strand
TGACGGCGCTCAAGAAGGCCATGGTGGCGATCCAGACGGGAGAGAGAAAGGCGGAGATCGCGAAGAGAAAGCTGGTGGAGGCGAATCTGCGTCTTGTCGTCAGCATCGCGAAGAAATATACGAACCGAGGCCTCCAGTTCCTGGATCTGATCCAGGAGGGGAATATCGGGTTGATGAAGGCGGTCGATAAATTCGAGTACCAGCGGGGCTATAAATTTTCCACCTATGCCACCTGGTGGATCCGACAGGCGATCACCCGCGCTATCGCCGATCAGGCGAGGACCATCCGGATTCCGGTGCACATGATCGAGACGATCAACAAGCTGATCCGGACCTCCCGCTATCTCGTGCAGGAACTGGGGAGGGAACCCAATCCGGAAGAGATTGCCAACAAGATGGAGTTCCCTCTGGAAAAGGTCCGGAAGGTCCTTAAAATCGCCAAAGAACCCATTTCGCTGGAGACCCCGATCGGGGAGGAGGAAGATAGCCATTTAGGCGATTTTATTGAGGATAAAAAAATAATGTCGCCTGCGGAGGCCACGATCAATATGGATCTGGCGGAACAGACCCGGAAGATCCTGTCGACCCTGACGCCGAGGGAGGAAAAGGTTCTCCGTATGCGTTTCGGGATCAGCGAGCGCGGAAATTATTCGGCGGAAGAATCCCGCGAATCTCTGGAGCTTAGCCGGGAAAGGGCCAAGCAGATCGAATCGGGCGCCACCCGAAAACTGCGGAATCCTTCGCGGCGGCGTCTTCTGAAGCCGGGGGGCAAATAAGATGGCCTCGTGAAAAGTCGCAACAGCCTTGCATTGGGGGCGGCTTCGTAAAAAGGCCGCAGGCAAGGCGCGCGAACCCTGAGGAGTGAGGCGTACTTTGGTGTACGCTGCAACGACGAAGGGTGAAGCGCAACGCAGCATCCGGTCTTTTTACGAAGCCGTCAAATAAAATATTGACAATATCCTGTGAGGGTATTAATAAGCTCCTGTTGATCAAAGCTGAATTCATCCCGGAAAGGGCCCATAGCTCAATTGGTAGAGCCACCGGCTCATAACCGGTCGGTCCCTGGTTCGAATCCAGGTGGGCCCACCAGGGATGAAGAACAAGGGGAGAAGGACTGCGTGAGACGCGAATTTTCATGGATGATCACAGGACCGACAAAGCGGGGAAGCAGGGCAGCCTCGTAAAATGCACCAGTGGCTGGTGCATTTTTTTTTCGGGATGCCCCGGTGAGGAATGAAGGAAAGGGGGATGCGGTTGAAAGAACAGATGGCGCGCCTGATCGAACTGCAGAAGATGGAATCGGCGGCAGGCCGAATTCAGGCAAAGAAGAAGGACCTTCCGGTCCGGATAATAACGCTGGAGGAAGAATTCAAGTCATTCTCGGCGGTTGTGGATACGGAGCGGGAGCAACTGGAAGGCTTGCGAAAACGCAGGCGCGAGAAGGACGCCCAGTTGCTCGCGGGGCAGGAGGCGCTGAAACGGACGAGAGAGAGGCTCTTTGAGGTCAAGACGAACAAAGAGTATCAGGCGATGCTGAAAGAGATCGAAGCTTTTGAGGCAAAGAACAGCCGCCTGGAGGATGAGATGATCTCCCTCCTCGATGAGCTCGACCATCTCGAAACCGCGCTGAAGACCGGCGAGGGGGAACTGGAAGCCCATCGCCGGCGCTATGAAGAGGAAAAGGCGAGGTTGGAGGCGGAGCTGAACTCCCTTGCGGGGGAACTAAATGTCTGCGTCCGGAAAGTCAGTGAACTGAAAAAGGAGATCCCTGCCGAGATCCTCCGGAAATACGAGCTGATCAAAAGCGCCGGGCGCGGCGTAGCGGTGGTTGCGGTTTGGAAGGAGATCTGCGACGGGTGTCACATGTCCATTCCTCCCCAGTTGTACAATGAATTGCAGAAATCGGCCTTGCTGACCACCTGTCCGAACTGCAACCGGATTATCTACTGGGATAACCGGAACGGTTGATGGATGAAAGGGGCGAAGGGATCATTGAAAAAAGGTGTTGGAGAAAAAGGGTGTCGGAGCAGAGCAGATGATCGCCGGTCCGGGTGACCGGAGCGGAGGAAAGTCCGAACTCCACAGGGCAGGATGGTCGCTAACGGCGACTGGGGGCAACCCTAAGGAAAGTGCCACAGAAAAGATACCGCCCCTCCGCTTCAAGAGGGGTAAGGGTGAAAAGGCGAGGTAAGAGCTCACCAGTTTCCCGGGTGACCGGGAAAGCTTGGTAAACCCCATCCGGAGCAAGACCAAATAGGAGAACGGGGCGGCCCGCCCCCATGTTCTCGGGTTGTGTCGCTTGAGGCGGCCGGCAACGGCCGTCCCAGAGGAATGATCATCGCCGCCCCCCGGGCGACCGGGAGGCGGAACAGGATTCGGCTTACGATCTGCTCGGACACCTTACCAAATCCTTGCTCCCCTGAGAAGCACGGCGTCTTTTCAGGGGAGCTTTTTTGACGCCTTTGCAAGAGGTTGCCGATTATGAAAATTCTTTCCGCCGAGTTTGTGCTCTCCGCGAAAGAACCGGCCCATTATCCGCCCGCCGGGCTTCCCGAGATCGCCTTTGCCGGGCGATCCAACGTGGGGAAATCCTCCCTCATCAACACCCTCCTGAACCGGAAGGGGCTCGCCCGGACCAGCAATACGCCGGGGCGGACGCAGGAGATCAATTTCTTTCTCGTCAACGAACGGTTCGCCTTCATCGATCTGCCCGGATACGGGTATGCGAAGGTCCCCGAGGCGATTCGGAAACAGTGGGGGCCGATGGTCGAGACCTACCTCCGGGAGCGCGACACCCTGCGGCTCGTCGTCGTGATTCTCGACGTCCGGCGGGATCCGTCGGTGGAGGACCTGCAACTCATGCAGTGGCTGCAATTCTACAGCATCCGTTTCCTCGTATGCCTGACGAAGACGGACAAGGTGTCGAGGAATGAGTTTACGAACCGGCGGCGCCGGATCGGGGAGCAGATCCGCCTTTCTCCGGAACCGACGCTCGTGGCCTTCTCCGCGAAAACGGGCGAGGGGAAGGAGCTCCTCTGGCAGGAGATCCGCAAGACGTTGAAGATGGATCCCGACGATGATCGCTGACGGCTGACCGTGCCGATGAAATGACTAATAAAATACAAACGTCATCAGAATAAACAAAACAATCAGGATGGGGATCGAGTACTTGAACATGTATCCGAAGAAGCTCGGCATGGCTACACCCGCCTCTTCGGCAATGGATTTGACCATAAAGTTCGGCGCGTTGCCGATATACGTATTCGCCCCCATGAACACGGATCCGGCGGATATGGCCGCCAGATAGGGTATTTTCTCCACGATGAGCCTGGCGACCGCGTCCGCTTCCGCCATTCCGGGATAAAATTTGCCGATGGCGCTGCTGAAGAATGTCAAATAGGTTGGGGCATTGTCGAGAAAGCTCGAAAGCGACCCCGATGCCCAGAAATAGTGGGCCGGCGTCTCTACCGACTTGATAACAAATCCCAGGGCCCCATCCGCCCCCGCCTTCAGCATGGCCAGCGCCGGAATGATGGTCATGAAAATTCCTGCGAACAGATAGGCCACCTCCAGAATGGGTCCCCAACTGAATTCATTGCCCTTTCTGATCTCTTTTTTTGTGGAGGCCAGGGATGCAAGCCCCATCGCGATCAACAGGCCGTCTTTGACCAGATTGGCCGTGGACTGATGAACCCCGAAGATATTGACCTCGCCGATGTTGACCAGACCGCTGAACAAGACACCGCCGACGATTCCCGCGAGAAAGATAAAATTATGCGCCCCCTGGATTTGAAGCGGCTCCGTTTCAGAGGCTTGCAGGCCTGACTTGTCTTCCTTCCGGTAATAGAATGAATCCATAATAAAGTACAATGCAAGGAGGACGGCGGCTGCAAAAGCCACTTGCGGCAGCAGCTTGAATGTCCAGAAGAAGGGAACGCCGTGTAAAAAACCGAGGAACAGCGGCGGGTCCCCGAGGGGCGTCAGCCCTCCTCCGATGTTGCTGATGAGGAAGATAAAAAAGACCATCGTGTGAACTTTGTACTTTCTCCATGCGTTGGATCGGAGCACGGGTCGGATCAGAAGCATCGATGCGCCTGTCGTTCCGATGAGCGACGCGAGCAGCGTGCCGATGAGAAGAAGGGTTGCGTTGACGGCCGGGGTTCCTTTCAGGGTTCCCTTGACATAAATGCCGCCCGACACGGTAAACAGGGCCCACAGCAGGATGATGAAAGGCACGTAATCCACAATATAGATATGCGCGATCTGATATAGTGCGGTCCCTTGATAAAAGAAGAGGAAAGGAACCGCAAACACCAGCGCCCAAAATGCTGAAACCTTCGGAAAATGGTGATGCCAGAATTTAGGTGCAAACAGTGGAAACAGCGCGATCGACAGCAGGATGCCCACAAATGGAAGCACCGACCAAAGTGGAAGAATTGCGCCAATATCGACAGGTTTTATGTTTGCCGCTGCATTAGCGAAACCGGGCGCCGGAATCATGAATGGTAAAACGAACAGGATGAATAAAACAGAACCCAACCGATTTTTTTGCTCTCTCCGCATATCCGCTCATTGCCCCCTTTCGAGTGCGCGGAGCTTAGGAGAAATGGTCCTGGGTGTCAATAAAATATTTATCCGCTTTTTTTGTAGAAAATTCTTGACAACCCGGATTGCTCTTCTTATACTCGCGCCGCAAAAAAGGGAGCTTCAATCGACTTTACGTGAACTGTCGTCCTGGATCGAGTGTCGCTTATGAATAGCCTGCAAGAATTTGCTCCGGTTGTCCTTTTCAGTGTCGTCGCTCTCCTTTTTACTTTAGCCCCGATCGTCATCGCCTATATCCTGGCCCCAAGGACAAAAGGGGCAAGAACCCTCAATACCTACGAGTGCGGCATCGAACCCTACGGGAGCGCCTGGGTAAGGTACGGCATGCACTATTACATCTATGCCCTCATCTTCATCGCCTTTGATGTGGACGTACTCTACCTTTTCCCTGTTGCGTTGAACTATGCGAAGGGTGAAAGGCCGGATGAATTTTACGCGCTGTTGTGCTTTGTGCTGATCCTTGCCCTGGCGATATTTTATGCCTGGGGGAAAGGGGTGTTTACCTGGAAAAGGAAGTTTTCCCAGTAAAATTCGCCGTGGTGGAGAAGGTGCTTGATCTGGCCAGGGCCAATTCCATCTGGCCCATGACGTTCGGTCTCGCCTGCTGCGCCATTGAGATGATGTCTTCCGCCATGTCCCGCTTCGATCTCGACCGATTCGGGGCGGGTATCTTCCGGGCCAGCCCCCGACAGGCCGATCTGATGATCGTCACCGGCACCGTCACAAAAAAGATGGCGCCCGTTCTGACCACCCTCTATGAACAGATGCCGTCGCCCAAGTGGGTCATTGCGATGGGCAACTGCGCCATCTCCGGCGGCCCTTTCGTTTTCGAGGGCCAATACAACGTTATCGAGGGCGTTGATCTGCTCGTGCCTGTGGACGTGTATGTCCCCGGATGCCCCCCCAGACCGGAAGCCCTTCTGGAAGGGTTCCTGAAATTAGAGGAAAAAATAACAGGGACGCGGAGATTCCCGGGACCGGAAAACCGATGGTAGAGAGAATAAAAACAGAGCTGGTCGCCGCCCTTGAGGGTGTTTCGATCGCGGAGACAAACTATCGCGAGAGGGGATACCATCTCTCCCTGGAGGCGGCCCCGGGAGAGCTGTTGAAAGCCGCCCGCTTCTTCGACGAACGCGGTTTCTACCTGTCCGCCATCATCTGTGTGGATTATAAGGAATATCTTGAGCTGGTTTACATCTTCAGCAACCATGCGTCGCTCTGCAGGGCAAAGGTCTCCCTGAAGATCGATCCCGCCAAACCCGTCGCTCCGACGATTTCCACCGTCTTTGATTGCGCATACTGGCATGAGCGGGAGATCCGCGAGTTTTTCGGCGTCCTCTTCGACGGCCATCCCAACATGACCTATCTCTTTCTCCACGACGGGATCGATTCTTACCCGCTGCGCAGGGAGAAGATTCCCGTTTCCGACGAAGACAAAAGGGCGCTCGGCTCGTTTAAGCCGGGAGAGGGGGAGGACACCTTCTTCGTCAACCTCGGGCCTCAGCATCCGAGCACGCACGGCGTTTTGCGGGTCGTGCTGAAGATGGACGGCGAGTATATCGAGGAGGCGGAACCCGTTCTCGGCTATCTCCACCGGATGCACGAGAAGATGGCGGAAAACAGAAGCTATCAACAGTTTCTTCCGAACACGGGCCGGATGGACTACCTGGGCGCCATGTCCTTCAACCTTGGATATGTGACGGCCGTGGAGCGGCTCTGCGGCATCGCCGTGCCGGACCGTGCGAACTACGTGCGCGTCATTTTGACCGAACTCAACCGGTTGTCCAGCCATCTTTTGTGGCTGGGCGCCTATTTAGCCGATCTGGGGGCGCTGACCCCGTTCCTCTTTGTCTTTGATGACCGGGAAGAGATCAACAACATCCTTGAGCCCGTCACCGGCTCCCGCCTGACCTACTGCTATTTCCGCTTCGGCGGTCTCTACAACGATGTGGACGAGGCCTTTGTTGCCGGAACAAGGGCTTTCATCGAGAGGATGCGGAGCCGCTTCTCCCTGTATGACAAACTTGTCGGCGGCAATGTGATTTTTACCAACCGGACGCGAGGCATCGGTGTGATTGCGAAGGAGAGGGCCCGAAAACAGGCCGTTTCCGGGCCGGTCCTGCGCGGCGCCGGAATCTCAATGGATATGAGAAAATCGGAACCCTGCGCCGCATACGGGGAGATGAATTTTGAGATTCCCGTGGGGACGCGCGGGGATGCCCTGGACATCTACCACGTGCGCATCCGGGAGATGGAAAACGCCGTGAATATTATCGAGCAGGCGTTGGCCCGGCTTCCCGAAGGCCCCATCATGACAGAAAAGGTGCCCAAGAAGCTGAAACCGCCGAAGAGGGATCTTTATCACACGGTGGAAACGCCCCGCGGGGAGCTCGGCATCTATATCGTCAGCGATGAAAGCGACAAGCCGTACCGGATGAAGTGGCGGGTGCCCTCTTTTTCGAACCTGATGATCTTTCCCGAGCTGGCCAAAGGGAACATGTTGGCCGATGCGGTGGCGATCCTGGGGAGCCTTGACCTGGTGATACCGGAAATAGATCGATAACGGGTAATGGCCCAATGGAACAGATCGGAAACATGATCGGCTGGGAAACGGTAAAGATGATTGTCGGCCTCGTCGGCGTGCTGGCTTTTGTCGTGTTCAATGCGCTGATATTGACCTGGGCGGAGAGAAAAGTGGCGGGGCACATGCAGCGGCGGATCGGACCCAAGGAGGTTGGCCCCTACGGTCTGATACAACCGATCGCCGATGCGCTGAAACTGCTGGGCAAGGAGATCCTGACGCCGCGGGACGTGGACAAACCCCTCTACTATCTCGCCCCGATGATCATTTTCGTCCCCGTTCTCGTATCCTTTATCGTCATTCCTTTCTCTGCCTCGCTTCAGGTCATGGACATCAACGTGGGCATCCTGGTGATCCTGGCGTTTTCATCCCTTTCGGTCTTTTCCATCCTGATAGCCGGCTGGGGTTCCAACAACAAATATGCGCTGATCGGGGCCATCCGAAGCATCGCCCAGAACATTGCCTATGAGATCCCGCTGCTGCTGGCGCTTTTGCCCGTCATCATGATGACCAACTCCTTCTCGTTGAAGACCATCGTGGAGGCGCAGAACGGACTCTGGTTTGTCGTTTACCAGCCGTTAGCCTTTTTAATCTATTTTATCGCCGGCGTCGCCGAGACCAACCGAACCCCCTTTGACCTGCCCGAGGCGGAAAGCGAGCTGGTGGCGGGCTATCACACGGAATATTCCGGCATGAGATTTGCGCTCTTCTTTCTTGCCGAGTATACGAATATTTTTATCGTCAGCGCCGTTGCAGTCACGTTTTTCTTAGGCGGATACCAGGGGCCCTTTTTGCCCGGGATTGTCTGGTTTCTGCTGAAGTCTTATCTCCTCGTCTTCGTCATCATGTGGCTCCGATGGACCTATCCCCGCGTGAGGTTCGACCAGTTGCTGAACATATCCTGGAAAGCGCTTATCCCTCTGGCTTTCATCAACCTGCTGGTTACGGGAGGGCTGTTAAAACTATGACGGCATCACCTTCGGCATTCATCCGGGGTACGGGTTCGCTGCTTGCGGGCCTGGGGGTTACCATCAGGGCGATGTTTCAACCGGTGGTGACGTCCCAGTATCCGCGCCAGTTGCTGAAGATCAGCCCGCGGTTCCGCGGTCATATCAAACTGCTGGCCAGCACCGAAGATCCGGGGAAAAACGGTTGTATCGCCTGCGGGATCTGCGCGAAGAACTGTCCGTCGGGATCGATCAAGAATATCGAGGGGGAAAAGCGGGAGGGCGAAAAGAGGAAGACCGCCACATCCTATACCCTCGATTATACGACGTGCAGCCAGTGCGGCATCTGTGTGGAAAGCTGCCCATCCGACTGCCTCGATTTTTCCGCTGATTTCAACGCCGCAGGTTATAAAAGAGAGGATTTTCATTACGATCTGGTCAAGGAATTTGAAAAAAGGAAACAGACATCATGAATGTTGGTGAAATCATCTTCCTGATCACCATTGCCGTGACGCTGGGCGGCGCTGCAATGGCCGTTTTATCCGGGTCCATCGTCTATGCGATGATGGGGCTGGTCGCCACCATGTTCGGAATCGCCGGTCTTTATGTCTACCTGGACAGCCCCTTTCTCTCCATGATGCAGATCCTGATCTATGTGGGGGCCGTTTCCGTTCTGATTGCCTTTGCCATTATGCTGATCGGCCCGCTTTACCGGAAACCGAAGGAGTGGACAACCGTCGGAAAATTCGTCGCAGCGCTGGGTGTTGCGCTGGTTTCCCTGTTCATGTTCGTCCGGTTTGTCATGGAAACATTTGGGAACACCTTGCCGCAAGGTGTCCCCTTGGCGGCGAATCCCTCTTTTAAGATCACGACCAAAGAGATCGGCCGCCTTTTTTTCAACAATCTGGTTCTGCCCTTTGAGCTGATATCACTTCTTGTGGTTGTGGCTATTTTAGGCGCGATCATGCTTGCCCTTTTTTCCAGGGGGAACAAATGACCGATTTGATCTACAACAATCAGTACATCTATCTGTATGTAGCGCTGTTTTTGCTCTTTTGCGGTATTGCCGGCGTGGTCTACCGGCGCACCCTGATCGGGATGCTGGTCTCCATGGAGCTGATTATGAACGGCGCCGGCTTGAATCTGGTCGCCCTGAACCGATTCGTCTCCCCCGAGAACGGCTACGGGATGGCTTTTACGCTCATCATCATGGGGATTGCCGCGGCGGAAGCGGCTATCGCGCTCGGCATCATCATGCTCATTTTCAAGAAATACAAGCACATCGAGGGCGGAGAGCTGAAGGAGATGAAAGACTGACCTATGGTTATGGAGAGCGCACTACCCCTATTGCCGATCGGCATTGTTCTCGTTACCTCCATCCTCATCATGGTTTCGGGCAAAAGGCCGAACCTGAGAGAGTTCTGGTCCGTTGCCGGCGCCGTGCTCACCTTTTTGTCCGTGATGGCCATGGTTCCCGCCATCTGGCAGGGCAACCGCATCCTTTATACGCTTTCCACCATCGCCCCCGGAATCTCGTTGAATTTCCGGGTGGACGCCCTCTCGTTGATCTTCGGCATCATTTCGTCGTTTCTGTGGATCTTTGCCTCAGTTTACAACATCGGCTACATGCGGAGCCTCAATGAGCACGCGCAGACCCGGTATTACGCCTGTTTTGCGATAGCGATCTTCGGGGCCCAGGGCGTCTCCTACGCGGGCGGTCTCTTTTCCCTCTACCTCTTCTACGAGGTCATCACCCTCTTCACCTATCCGCTGGTTGCCCATCATCAGGATGAAGAGGGGTATGCCGGGGGCAAGAAATACCTCGTTTATCTGATGGGAACATCGAAGGGTTTTCTGCTGCCCGCGCTGATCCTGGCGTATGTGATGACGGGAACGCTGGACTTTGCCGATAACATCCGCACGGGCGTATTTCCCTCTTCGGCCGATCCGCTGTGGATTACCGTGACCTATGTGCTCTTTGTCGCCGGGTTCGCCAAGGCGGCCATCATGCCCTTCCACAACTGGCTGCCTTCGGCCATGGTTGCCCCCACGCCAGTCAGCGCGCTGCTGCATGCCGTTGCTGTCGTGAAAGCCGGCGTGTTCTGCATCGCCAGGGTCATGCTTTCCACGTTTGGAACGGGCGTCCTGCAGGATCTGGGAATCGGCCTGGTCACGGCCTACGTCGTATCCTTCACCATCCTCGCCGCTTCCATTATCGCCCTCACGAAGGATGACCTGAAGGCGCGGCTGGCCTATTCCACGGTCAGCCAGTTGTCGTATATCATCCTGGGGGTGGCTCTCTTAGACAATTCGGGTGTGTTAGGCGGGATCATTCATATCGTCAATCACGGATTCAGCAAGATCACGCTGTTCTTCTGCGCCGGGGCCATCTATGTGGCCCACCACAAGAAGAAGATCAGCGACATGGCGGGGATCGGCTACACGATGCCCTTTACGATGGGGGCTTTTGCGCTGGCGTCGCTCAGCATGATCGGCGCGCCGCCCGTGGCCGGTTTCGTTACGAAATGGTACCTGTTGAACGGCGCCCTGGAGATCAAAAATATTCCGATCCTGATCGTGCTGGTGGCCAGTACCATCCTGAACGCCGGTTATTTTGTCCCGATTACGATCCGGGCGTTTTTTGAGGGGAAAAAGGAGCGCTGGAGCAGAAAAGATATTCAGGAAGCGCCGCTGACGATGGTCGTGCCCATTGTTTTAGCGTCAATCATCTCGCTGGTGCTCGGAATCTTTCCCGATTTCTTTGTCGGGCTGATCGGGAAACTCTTTTGAAGTGAACCTTCCCCTCCCCCGGCGGGAGGGGATCGAGGGGAGGGGAATTAAGAGGTTTCAAGATGAATGTATTGAAGATCATAGAATACCTGAGAGCGAAAGCCGCGCCGCTGAAGATCGCCTTTTTTCTGTTCCTGGGCGCGCTGGTTTTGTTCGACCTGTTTTTGCCGCGGGAGGATGCCCATTACTTTGTGGATAAAATTTACGCCTTCTGGACTCTTTTTGCGCTGGCGGGCTGCTTTCTGCTCATCAAGATCAGCAAAGGAATCGCACACTTGTTTCTGAGCAAGGACGAGGATTATTATGGATAGTTGGATTCATCCGTCGATCTTCTTTTTCGTGGGAGCCTTGCTTTTGCCGCTGCTCCGGGGGAAGGCAAAAAAGGGGTTTATTCTGCTGATCCCCGTCGCGGCCATCGTATCCGTTGCGTCTGCCCAGAACGGGATCTACGGGGCGTACCATTTCCTCGGCGTCGAAGGGGTGTTCGGGCGCGTTGACAAGCTGAGCATGGTCTTTGCGTGGGTATTCGTGATCATGGCCTTCCTGGGCGCCCTCTATGCGCTGCACCGGGAAGAAGACGGGCACCACATCGCCGGTTTCTTTTATGTGGGAAGCGCCCTCGGCGCCATCTTTGCCGGGGATTACCTGACCCTCTTCATCTTCTGGGAGATCATGGCCTTTTCTTCCGTGTTCCTCATCTGGTACCGGAAGGAGAAAAAATCGATCGAGGCGGGCTTCCGCTATCTGCTGTTCCATGTTTTCGGCGGCCTCTTGTTCTTCGCCGGGATGATGCTCTATTACCACAAGACGGGGAGCCTTGCCTTCAACAGCATCCTGCCCGCCAACGCCTCCTGGCCGGAGTACCTGATTTTAGCCGGTTTTGCGCTGAATGCCGCCGTGCTGCCCCTCCATGCATGGCTTCCCGATGCCTATCCGGAGGCGAGCGTCGAAGGCGCGGTATTTTTATGCGCGTTTACGACCAAAACGGCGGTTTACGTTCTCGCCAGAGGTTTTACCGGCTTTGAAATCCTGGCCATCATGGGAACGGCCATGACGGTATTCGGGGTCTGCTACGCCGTCATCGAAAATGACATCCGCCGTGTTCTGGCCTATCACATCATCAGCCAGGTGGGTTACATGGTGGCCGGCGTCGGCATCGGCACCGCCATGGCTGTGAACGGCGCAGCGGCCCACGCCTTTGCCCACATCCTTTACAAGGCGCTGCTCTTCATGGGCGCCGGTTCCGTGCTCTATATGACCGGGACGGCGAAACTCAGCCGGCTCGGCGGCCTATACAAGTACATGCCGCTGACGATGATTTTTTATATCGTGGGGGCCGTATCGATTTCCGGATTTCCGCTGTTCAGCGGGTTTGTCAGCAAATCGATGATCGTCTCCGCGGCGCATCATGAGGGAAGGATCTGGCTCATGTCGTGGCTCAATCTGGCGGGCATCGGAACCTTCCTCTCCGTCGGATTGAAGGTGACCTATTTTACCTTCTTCGGCAAGGAGGCGGCGGAGCCTCTCCAGGCCAAGGAACCCCCGCTGAACATGCTCTGGGCGATGGGACTCACCGCCCTTCTCTGTCTCATCATCGGCGTCTTCCCGCAGACGTTGTATGTGTTGCTGCCCTTCCCGGTGGAGTACCACCCCTATAACCTGGCCCACCTCTCGGAGTCGATGCAGATCCTTGCCTTTACGGGCCTGGTCTTCTACCTGATGGTGAAGAAACTCTCGCCGGAGGCGAAGTTGAACCTCGACGTCGATTACCTCTATCGCAAGGGAACGCTGCTCTTCATGAAGTTTGACGAAAAGGTGATCGCCCCGTTTGACACGCTGTGGGGCGAACTTTACCGCACGCTGGGGCTCCGTGCGCTTTTCAAGAATGCGGAACTTTCCTACCTCTTCGATCGGAGGGCCATTGACGGGGTCGTCGACGGCACGGCCTATTCCGTCATGGATTTCGGTTCCGTCGTAAAAAAAATGCAGACGGGAAAAATTCAGACCTATATCGGCCTTTCACTTT
>Ga0315275_10004581_pt1 | contig 12950 bp, 12 predicted proteins | sample YL17G03_0_MG_FD_205557 | JGI IMG/M metagenome (GOLD analysis project Ga0315275, IMG submission 205557) | Sediment microbial communities from Yellowstone Lake, YNP, Wyoming, USA - YL17G03_0 | ecosystem: Environmental > Aquatic > Freshwater > Lake > Sediment | place: USA: Wyoming | collected... | reverse complement strand
GCCTGGCAGGAGAAGCTCTTTCAGGTAACTCTCGACCGAACGCAGTTCCCCAAGATCGCCCTCGACGGCGACTCCCTGGATGTCAACCTGTACTACTCGGTGCTCATAAACCAGAACGACAGACCCATACGAAAGCAGACCTGGGAGGGTTACTTCCACTCCCTGGCGACCGGCCGGGACCTCTACGCCTTCGCTCTCAACAAGGGAGATGACACGCGCAACAAGCTGGCCGCAATGAGGGGTTTCAGGAACTACCCGGACTCGAGGTTCTTTGATCTCTATCTATCGTACGGCGATGTCTCCAACTTCTTCGATGAGATCGCCGACCACGCCTCGCTACGCAAGGAATACGAGAGAATCCGTCAGGCGCGGATCAAGCTCCAGACCGGCTACGACACGGTCTATGTCTGGGACAGGCAAGTGCAGGCCAAGGGTTTCGTCAAACCACGCTTCGACATAGGGCAGGCGACCGAGGTAATTAAGAGGGTGACCAGGCCGTTCGGCCAGGACTACCAGCAGGCGTTGGCCCAGCTGCTTGATCCGGCCAACGGGCGGCTCGACATCGTGTCGGGTCCCAAACGCAGCCCGGGCATGTTTTCCACGGGTTACCCCGGGGCGCCGCATCAGTTCTTCGCCCAGACCTTCAACGGTTACCTGAGTGAGGTCGGGGGACTGGCGCACGAGAGCGGCCACGCCGTTCACCACGCCATGCAGACCAAGGCGGGTGCCAGGCCGGTCTACCTGGACGGTCCCCGCTACATCACCGAGTCCATAGCGACGACCAACGAGATGCTGGTCGGCTATGACCTCTATTCGAAGGAGAAGGACCTTGAGAGGAAGGCATATTACTTAGAGCAGTTCTTGGAGAACGCTCTCGGACTTCTGACCAACAACATGTATGCCAACCTGGAGCTTAAGCTCTACGAGGGCGTCGAGCAGGGCAGCCTCGCGACCGCCGACGACTTTGACAGTCTCACGTGGAAGATGGTGGTGCCTTACAGCATCTACTACGAGAGCTATCCCGAATACAAGTGCATGTGGCAGACCATCCACCACTACTACGATGCCCCGATGTACAACGTCAACTACGTGTACGCCCAGGCGATCGCGATGGTGATGTTCGACAAGATCATGAACGAGCGCGGCTTCGTCGACAAGTATGTCAAGCTGCTTGGCTCCCAGTTCGATAGACCTGCTCCCGAGTTCCTGAAAGAGACCACGGGCGTCGACATCCACGATCCGGCGGTCCTCGCCGCGGGCTTTGAGTCCTTGAAGCAGCGGACCGAAGAGCTGAGGATGCTTTACCGGAAACTGGAGAAGCAGCGCAAGTAGGCTACATCACCTAGGTATACAAGCGGGGAAAGGCCGGATTGTGGTGCCGGGAGGGGGACTTGAACCCCCACGGGCGAACCCATACGCCCCTCAAACGTACGTGTCTACCAATTCCACCATCCCGGCACGTAGGTTGGATTGCGTCCTCCCTGTTACTGACCCTGCGGGAATCCCTGTGACTGGCCGGCCGGGGCCTCAGCCGCCGGACGTCCGCCCTGGGTGCCCAGCGCGCTCCTGGCCTTGCCTCCTTTGGGAAGCAGGCTAAGACCGATCGATGTCAGCATGAACAGCACGGCAAGCACCCCGGTCGCCTTGGCGAGCACGCTGCCAAAACCCTTGCCACCGAATACGGACTCGCCGCCGCCGCCACCGAAGACGCTCGCCAGACCGGTGCCCTTGCCGGTCTGAAGCAGCACCACGATGATCAGTCCGACGCAGACCAGAACATGAAAGGCTGTCAAGACACCTAGCATTACTTCTTGTCTCCTCCCGTCCTGTAACCAACTATCTTCATGAAGCTTGAAGCTTCGAGGCTAGCGCCTCCAACAAGCGCACCATCGATATCGGCCTGTGCCATCAGCGCGGCCGCGTTGTCGGCTTTCACACTTCCACCATACTGGATTCTTACCCTTAAAGCAACCTCTAAGCCATAGAGGTCGATCAGCAGATTGCGAATGAAGGCGTGAACCTCCTGAGCCTCGTCGGGAGTAGCGGTCTTCCCGGTACCGATGGCCCAGACAGGCTCGTAGGCCACGACCGCCGCGAGCATCTGCTCGGCGGACATGCCGCGCAGCGACCCCACCACCTGGCTCCTCACAACATCCCTGGTAGCTCCGGCCTCCCGTTCCTCGAGGCGCTCGCCCACGCACACGATCGGAGAAATCCCGTTGGCGACCAGGGCCCCGGCCTTGCGGGAAACCCCATCGTCGGTCTCGCCGAAGTGGGTCCTTCTCTCCGAATGCCCGACGATGGCATACCGGCAGCCAAGATCAGCAAGCATCACCGGGGAGATCTCACCCGTGAAGGCGCCTTCGTTCTCCCAGAAGCAATTCTGGGCGCCGAGAGCAACGCCGCTGCCTTTCAAGATCTCGCCCACCGCAGGGAGCGAGCCAAAGGACGGACACAGGACGATGTCCATGACCGCCGTCAGGTTGACGCTGGCATTCCGGATATCGAGGGCCAACTTGCGGGCCTCACCCGTCGTCTTGTACATCTTCCAGTTGCCCGCGATTACGGGGCGCCGTGCGTCTGCTTTCATGAGCATCCACCCTTCTTGGAAAGCGCAAGGATACCGGGCAGCTCCTTGCCTTCAACGAACTCGAGCGACGCGCCACCGCCGGTTGACACGTGGGTCATCTTGTCCTTCACCCCGGCCTTGGCCACCGCACTTACCGTGTCGCCGCCACCGATGACTGAGACTGCGCCTCGGACTGAAGCAGCGGCCACGGCCCCGGCCACCTCGAGCGTTCCCCGCGCGAAATCCTCGACCTCGAACACGCCCACCGGACCGTTCCAGAAAATGGTGCGCGCCGTGCTGATCTTCTCGCAGAACTTCAGTATGGTCTTAGGGCCTATGTCCGCGATGGCAAAACCGTGCGGCACGGGCGAGGTCCGATCCGCGAGGACCGTGTCGGCGCCGGCCGCGATCTTACTTCCCGCAACGAAATCCACGGGAAGCACGAGTTCCACCCGGCCGGAGGCCGCCATACCGATTATCTCGGCGGCAACAGCGAGCGAAGCCGGCTCAACAAGCGAAGCACCCACGTCCAGGCCTTCGGCCTTGAGGAAGGTGTTTGCCATGCCCCCACCCACCAGCAGGCCATCGACCTTGCCCATCAGGTTCTTGATCACCCCGATCTTGTCGGAAACCTTAGCGCCGCCCAGGATAGCCACCATCGGCCGATCGGGGCCCGCCAGGAGCTTGCCCAGGAACTCGATCTCCTTCTCCATAAGCAGGCCGGCAACCGCCGGCCGGACGAGCCTGGCCACACCTTCGGTGGAGGCATGCGCCCGGTGAGCCGTCCCAAAGGCATCATTGACGTAAACATCGGCGAGCGAAGCCAACTCGCGCGCAAAGGCGGGATCGTTGGCCTCCTCCCCGGCATGGAACCTCAGGTTCTCCAAGAGCAGGACCTCGCCCGCGGGAAGCGCCTGGGCCATCTTGCGCACATTGTCGCCCACGCAATCCGGCGCCAGGTGGACCTTCGCCTTAAGCAGGTCCTCGAGCACACCTCTGGCCGGCTCCAGCGAGAACTCAGGCGCCCGCTTGCCCTTGGGCCTGCCGAGATGAGAGGCAAGGATGGGTCTGCCGCCCTTGCCGAGAACATACTGTATGGTAGGCACTGACGACCTTATCCGGAAATCGTCGCCGACTCGGCCGTCCTTGGTCAAGGGGACGTTGAAGTCGACCCTGATGAACGCGCGCTTGCCCGCGAAATCGGCGTCCTTCAGGGTCATAATGCCCTGGAAATAGGGTGCCCCGGCCAAGAGCCTACCTCCCTGCTATGCGTCTCATCATATCGACCATTCGACTGGAATAACCCCACTCGTTGTCATACCAGGCGAAGACCTTGACCATGGTGCCGCCGCTCACATCGGTCAGCAGAGAATCCACTATCGCCGAGTGCGGGTTGCCGACAATGTCGTGTGACACCAGCTCAGCCTCGGAGTACTCCAGGTAACCCTTCAGGGACCCGCTCTCGCTTCCCTTCTTCAGCACCGCGTTGACCTCATCCCGGTTGGTGGGCTTGGAGACCTCAACCGCGATGTCGCAGATCGAACCGTCGGGCACCGGCACCCTGAGGCAGACCGCTCCCATCTTGCCCTTGAGCTCGGGAATCACGAGGCCTATCGCCTTGGCCGCTCCCGTCGAAGTCGGAATGATCGAGGTGAAGGCCGAGCGCGCCCTCCTCAGGTCCTTGTGGGGAAAGTCAAGGATCCGCTGGTCGTTGGTGAATGCATGCACCGTGGTCATCTCCCCCCGGAGGATGCCGAAGGCGTCGTTCAGGAGCTTCACAACGGGGGCAAAGCAATTGGTGGTGCAGGAGGCGGTTGAGACCACGAAATGCTTCGACGCATCGAACTTGTGGTCGTTGACGCCCATCACTATGGTCAGATCATTCTCCCGGGGATTCTTGAAAGGCGCCGAGACTATGACCCTCTTCGCACCTGCCTTCACGTGCATTTCGGCATCTTCGGGCTTAGTGAATTTGCCGGTCGACTCGATCACGACATCGACTTTGAGAGCGGCCCATGGCAGCTTCAGCGGGTCCTTCTCGCTGGTGACCTTGACATCGACCCCATCAACACGGATGGCGTCACCGGCGGCCTCAACCTGCCTGGGCCATATGCCGTGGACGCTGTCATACTTGAGGAGATGGGCGAGAGTCTTGGCATCAGTCAAGTCATTGATGCCGACAAGCGTGAAGTCAGGATGGCCGAAGGCCTGCCTGAAAACCAGCCGCCCGATCCTTCCAAAACCGTTAACCGCCACTCTTATCGGCATCGTGTGCCCTCCCTCAGAACGCCTATGACTTTCCCGCGCTTCCGAATACTTCCATCTTGCGCCTTACAACGTCCTTTATGGCCTTACGTGCCTGCCCGAGGATCTTGCGAGGATCGAAGACTTCCGGCTTCTCCGCCAGCACCTCCCGCACCGCTCCCGTGAAGGCAAGCCGCAAGTCGGTGTCGATGTTTATCTTGGCAATCCCTCGCGCTATCGCAGCCTTCAGGGCCTCCTCGGGAACACCCCTGGCCCCGGGCAGCTTGGCGCCGTACTTGGCGGCCTTCGCCAGGACATCCTCGGGAACCGAGGACGCCCCGTGGAGCACCAGCGGTATCGACACCCTGCGGCTGATCTCGGCAAGCCTATCGAGATCGAGCTTGGGTTCGCTCTTGAACTTGTATGCCCCGTGAGAGGTTCCTATGGCGATCGCCAGCGAGTCGCAACCCGTGCGTTCGACAAACTCGCGCGCCTGGTCGGGATCAGTCAGGAAAGCCTCTCGCTCGTCGACCTTGACCTTGTCTTCGATGCCTCCAAGCCTACCCAGCTCGGCCTCAACCGGCACGCCGGCCATATGAGATATCTCTACCACCTGCGCGGTTGCGGCCACGTTGGCTGCGTACTCCAGCTTGGAAGTGTCTATCATCACCGAGGTCCAGCCGTGGCGGATGCACTTTACCACCACACCAAGGTCGGCGCCGTGGTCGAGGTGGAGCGCGGCCTTGACCCCGAAATACTCGGCAAGGTGTTTCACCATGCCCAGCATGTTGTCATAGCCGGCGTATTCGATCGCCGATTCCGAGGTCGCCACCAGGACCGGCGATCGCATCTCCCCAGCCGCCTCGAATATCGCCTGGCAAATCTCGAGGTTACTGGTGTTGAAGGCGCCGACCGCGTAGCCGTCCTGCCTTGCCGGCACCAGAATGTCTTTAGCTGAAACCAGCGCCATCGTGGTCCCCCCTGCTTAGCCGAAGAAAAGCGAGGCCATTTCGTAGAGCTCCATGTCGACCTTCTTGAGCTGTAGGGCCTCCTCCATCCCGACGGCAATCACCTTGTTGCCCCTCAGGGCAACCATCTTCCCGAACTCGCCATTCTGCACGAGCTCGCAGGCCTTCACCCCGAACCTGGTCGCAAGCACCCGGTCGGCGGCCGTCGGAGTTCCGCCCCTCTGGACATATCCAAGCACCGAAACCCTGGTCTCAAACCCGGTCCTCCGTTCGATCTCCCGGCCGAGGACGTTGCCTATGCCGCCGAGCCTCACGTGGCCGAACTCGTCAACCTGTGCATCCTGGACGATCAGGCTCCCGTCAACATCCCCTTCGGTCAGGAACTTGGCCCCTTCAGCCACCACTATGATGGAGAAGCTCTTGCCTCGTCTCTGCCTCTTGCTGATCATGTCGCACACCACGTCGACCTCGAAGGGCTTCTCGGGAATCAGGATCACGTCGGCCCCACCCGCAAGCCCCGCGAACACAGCGATCCACCCGGTGTGCCGTCCCATCACCTCAACCACGATCACCCTGTGGTGAGACTCGGCCGTAGTGTGCAGCCGGTCGATCGCTTCGGTGGCTATGTTGACCGCCGTGTCGAACCCGAAGGTGTAGTCGGTCCCGGCCAGATCGTTATCGATGGTCTTGGGAACACCGACGGTCTTCATGCCCATCTTGAACATCTTGTGGGCCACGCCCAGCGTGTCCTCCCCACCTATCGCCACAGTTGCATCTATGCCCAACTTCGCCGCATTCTCCAGTATCAGTTCCGGACCGCCGCTCTGCTTGAAGGGATTGGTACGGCTAGTCCCGATGATTGTGCCGCCCTTGGGCAGGATGCCTGAGACCCTCCCCAAGTCCAAAGGCTCGAAGTCCTGAGTAAGGTACCCGCCCCAGCCGTTCTTAATGCCGTATACGTCCCAGCCGCACTGCACCACGGATTTCCTGACGACACCTCGTATCACCGCGTTCAAGCCGGGACAATCCCCACCACCGGTCAAGACCCCAATCCGCATTGCCGTCGAACCTCCTTAATGGCAGCCCTGGAAAAGTAACTGAAGGCTTGGTACTGCAGAAATCTAATCGAGGAAGTCGAGAGCTGTCAAGGCTTTTCACCCGATGGGGGCCGGCTCAAGCGCCCTTACGGCCAGCATTTGCGGCCTCCAACCGCCGCACCGCCTGGCCTGCGGCCTGCTGCTCGGCCTCCTTCTTGCTGCGGCCGGCGCCGAAGCCCCATGTCCTCTGCCGGACCATCACTTCGACGTGAAAGATCTTCCGGTGCTCCGGGCCCATTCGCTTCACCACTTTGTACTGCGGGTGGGTCTTGAATCGGGCCTGACAGATCTCTTGCAGCTTGCTCTTGTTGTCGATCTCGACGTGTTCTGAGGAATTGTTCGTGGCGGACTCTACGATGTGATCCCGCACGAAACGGAAGGCCTTGTCGTAACCGCCATCCAGGTAGATCGCTCCGATTACGGCCTCCAGGGCGTCCGCGCTCAGAGAGAGAAGAGCTCGCTCGTCGTCCTTGATCTCGTCCCTGGCATACTTAAGGAAATCCAGGATGCCTTTGTCGATGCCTATCTTTCCGAGGACGCTCTTGTTGACCAACCTGGAGCGTGCCTTCGTGAGGTCGCCCTCGTCGGCATCGCTCATCGACTGGAAGAGGCTGTCGGTTACGACCAGGCCCAGCACCGAATCTCCCAGGAACTCGAGCCTTTCGTTAGACACCATGGAGCCATTGGGACTGAGGCTTGACCTGTGGGTCAGTGCGATTTCCAGCAACTCCGGATCATCGAAGGTAACACCGAATTTGCCGCCGAAGGCCGTGACCAGCTCGTCCGCGGCACGCCCCGCACGCCACCATACTAGCCTCCGCAGCTGCTGGCCAAGCCATCCCGCATCCAAGACTCTTGCCTACCCCTCCTCATGCGCCCTGACCACGATCGAGACATTGTGGCCGCCAAACCCGAAGGAGTTGCTTAGAACCGATCGCACGGGCATCGTCCTGGCCTCGTTGGGAACGTAGTCAAGATCGCAGTCCGGGTCTCGGCTCTCGAAATTGATTGTAGGGTGAACCCGGCCATCTCTGATCGAAAGCACGCAGCCGGCAAGTTCCACCGCGCCTGCGGCCCCGAGCAAATGCCCGACCATCGACTTGGTCGAGTTGACCGGTACATCGTAGGCACGGTCTCCAAATACCGACTTGATGGCAACCGTTTCAATCTTGTCGTTGTAAGGAGTCGACGTGCCGTGAGCATTTATGTACGAGACGTCCCCGGCCCCAAGGCCGGCGTCTCTCAAAGCGAGCTTCATCGACATTGCGGCACCCTCGCCCTGCGGGTCGGGCGCCGTCATGTGGTGGGCGTCAGCCGACATGCCGTAGCCTGCCAGCTCGGCGTAAACCCGCGCGCCTCGCGCCCTGGCATGATCGAGAGTCTCCAGAACGAGAACTCCCGCCCCCTCGCCCAAAACGAAACCATCACGGTCCTTGTCGAAAGGCCGGCTGGCCCTGGTCGGCTCGTCGTTTCTCCGGGAAAGCGCCTTCATCGAAGCGAAGCCCGCAACTGTCATCGGTGTGACCGCCCCCTCGGCACCCCCCGCGATCATCACGTCGGCCTCGCCGTGCTGAAGGATGCGGAAGGCCTCCCCGATCGCATGGGCACCAGATGCGCAGGCAGAAACCGTGGCAAAGTTCGGCCCCTTGAATCCCCCACGCATCGAGACAACCCCCGAAGCCATGTCCACTATCATCATAGGCACGAAGTAGGGGCTGACCCGCGAAGGTCCCTTGGTCACCAAGTTGGTATGCTGCGCTTCCAGGGTCCCTATGCCGCCCACACCGGAGCCGATCACCACCCCGACCCTCCAGGGGTCCTCCTTGCTCATATCGAGTGCGGCATCCTTAGAGGCGGCATCCGAGGCAGCAACCGCCAACTGGACGAAACGGTCGAGCTTCCGGGCCTCAACCCGGTCCATGTGGTCTTCAGGATTGAAGCCCTTTGCCTCTGCGGCAATCTGGACCGCGAAATCAGTCGGGTCGAAGTGGGTGATCCTGGCAATGCCGCTGCGGCCTCCGAGGCAATTGCCCCAGAACTCCTCCAGCGATAGCCCCAGGGATGTGATCACCCCCATGCCGGTGACCGCTACTCGTTTTCGCTCCATCGTCGGCGGCTCCGAATCCTGGTTGAGATTCCGCTACTACTTGGCCTTCTCGGCCAGCTTCTTCTCGATATAAGCGACTGCGTCCTTGACCGTCAGGATCTTCTCGGCTTCCTCGTCTTCAATGTCCACGCCGAAGACTTCCTCCAGCTCCATCATGAGTTCAACAGTGCTCAGGGAGTCGGCCCCTAAATCGTTTCTAAAGGACGCCTCTGGCGTGATCTTGTCTTCGCTGGTGCCCAACTTCTCCATTATGATCTCTTTCACCTTGGTTGCCACCTCGGACATCGGACTTGCCTCCTCTCATTCTGCCGAACTTCTCACATCACCATTCCACCGTCAATGTGCACAACCTGACCGGTAATGTAGTTTGCATCATCGGACACGAGAAAAGCAACTAGATTGGCGACGTCATCCACGGTCCCGAGCCTGGCCAGGGGGATCATGGACACGAGGGCCTCCCTCGCCTTCTCGGATAATACCCGCGTCATGTCGGTATCGATGAAACCTGGCGCGACCGCATTGACCGTGATCCCTCGCGACGACATCTCCTTGGCAAGGGACTTGGTCAGACCGATTATTCCCGCCTTGGAGGCCGCGTAATTGGCCTGGCCGGCGTTGCCCATTATGCCCACCACCGAGGAGACGTTAACGATGCGGCCGGACCGCTGTTTGAGGAAATGCCGGGACGCCACCCGGCAGCAGTTGAAAGCCCCCGTGAGATTGACGCCTATCACGGCGTTCCAGTCATCGTCCGACATCCTCATGATAAGGCTGTCCCGCGTTATGCCCGCGTTGTTGACGAGGATGTGGACTCCGCCCAGGGCCGCGAGCACCTCGGCGAACATCCTCTCGACATCCTCGGGCCTCCTCACATCGCACACGTTCGCGACCGCCTCCGGCCCGAGAGCCTTGACATCCTGGGCTGTCTTGGCCGCGTCCTCTTGACGGACGTCAATAACACCTATCGCGGCTCCCCGACCGGCAAGCGTCAGGGATATCGCGCGCCCGATGCCTCGTCCGGCACCGGTGACTATGGCGCACCTGCCTTCAAGATCCTTCAAGTCCTTACTCCTTGAAGAGAAGCCTTGACGCTCTTGGCGTCGCATAAGGAAACGCACTCCGCCTCGGGAACGATACGCTTCGCGAGGCCCGCGAGAACGTTTCCAGGACCGACTTCGATAAACGAAGTCACACCCTCGTCCGCCATGTACTTGACTGACTGCCGCCACATCACGGCACTGGTCAGCTGGCGTTCAAGCAAACCCACGATCTCACCGGGCTCGCTCACCGGCCTTGCGGTGACATTGGACACGACCGGGATGGCCGCACTGCCAAAATGGGTCGACCGGAGGGCCCGCGCCAAATCCGCCTCGGCGGCCTCCATCAGCGGCGAGTGAAATGCCCCGCTGACCTTAAGGGTGATCGCCCGCTTGGCACCAAAGGAAGGCGCCGCCTTAAGAGCCGCCTCCACCGCGCGGGCATCTCCCGATATCACCACCTGAACCGGGGAATTGTAGTTGGCCGCTCGGACGACGCCGGCCTTCGCCCCCTCGGCAAGCAGCAGCTCCAGGTTCTCTTCCGGCATACCTATGAGAGCTGCCATGGCCCCGGGTCTTGCGAGGCCCGCTGCGTGCATCGCCTCGGCTCTCGTCCTCACCAGCCGGAGGGCATCTTCAAACGCCAGCGAGCCGCCGGCGACCAGGGCGGCGTATTCGCCTACGCTATGACCGGCAACGTAGGCAGGCGGAGGAGACTTGCCTTCAAGAACCCGCAGGACGCTGACACTGTGGGTAAGGATCGCAACCTGGGTGAAGCGGGTCTCGCGAAGTTGCTCTTCCGGGCCCTCGAAGCAGATCCGGGCCAGATCCAAACCCAGCACCCTGTCCGCCTGTTGGAAAACCTCCCTGGCTTGGGGAAAGACCTCCACAAGATCTTTTCCCATGCCGACCCACTGCGATCCCTGGCCGGGGAAGAGCCACGCCGTCTTGGTCAAGCCGGTCACCACCTCATAAGGGTGCAGGCCCAGGTCAGCCCGCCGCCGAACGACACCATCTCGATCAGCATGCCCGGTCGGATAAGCCCTCCGCGCTTGGCCTCCTCAAGGGCAATGGGAATCGATGCGGCCGACGTGTTGCCGTACTCAGCGATGTTGATGAGCACTTTCTCGGCCGGCAGCTTCAGCCTGGCTGCGGTCGAGTCGATGATCCTGAGATTGGCCTGGTGAGGCACCAGGAGGTCGAGTTCATCGCTGGTGTAGCCGGAGTCAGCCAACACGGAAGCACCTGCACTGGCCATAGCCTTGACCGCCGCCTTGAAGAGCTTGTTGCCTTCCATCTTTATGCAATGTAGGCGCTTCTTAAGGGTCTCTTCGCTGGGCGGCATCCTCGAGCCTCCGGCAGGCATCTCCAGGAGATCGCCCAGGGACCCGTCGCTCCTGAGCAAGCTGGCTATGAACCCTCTGCCGGGTCCAACCTCGCCGACCACCGCTGCGCCCGCACCATCGCCGAACAGCACACAGGTGGTCCGGTCAGTCCAGTCAACAATCTTGGTCAGCGTTTCCGCTCCGATTACCAGGATGTACTTGTAGGTGCCGGCCTTGATGAAGTGCTCAGCCAATGAAAGCCCATAGAGAAAGCCGCTGCACGCGGCGCTGATGTCAAAAGCAACCGCCCTGGTCGCGCCGATCTCCTTCTGTACCAGGCACCCCGTCGATGGGAAGAACATGTCGGGCGTGGCCGTGCCGACGATGATCACGTCAATGTCCTCGGGCGTGAGGCCCGCATCGGCGATTGCCCGCTTCGCAGCCTCCTTGGCGAGGTCAGAGGTTGCTGTCTTCTCATCGACCCTGTGCCTCTTGCTGATCCCCGTGCGTTCCTTGATCCATTCATCCGTGGTATCGACAATCTTCTCGAGGTCGGCGTTGGTCAGTAACCCTTCGGGCACAAACGAGCCTATGCCGACAATGCCAATGCCGCTAGGCTGCTTTCGGGCTGCTGTCTCCACGAGCGTTCAGCCTTTCCTTTATTGCAGATGTGACATCATAGTTGATCACTCGCTGGGTCTCGAGCACAGCGTTCTTCATTGCCCTGGCGGAGGAACTACCGTGGCAGATCATGCACACGCCGTCGACACCCAAGAGCGGAGCCCCTCCGTATTCCGCGTAGTCGAAGGTTTCCCGGAGGTGCCGGAAGGCCGGCTTGAGTAGCAGCGCACCCATCTTGGCCCTCAGGCCGGCCGTCAGCGTCTGCTTCATCACCCCGTAGACCATGTCAACGACGCTCTCGGTGAACTTGAGCACGACGTTGCCGACGAAGCCGTCGCAAACCGTGACGTCCACCGAGCCACCGAGGATGTCGCGGCCTTCGACGTTGCCGATGAAGTTGACGCCGCCCGCCTTGAGAAGCGCGTAAGCCTCCTGCATCACCTCGGTCCCCTTCGTGCTCTCCTCTCCGATGTTCAAGAGTCCCACGCGGGGATCGGACTTACCGAGCACGCTTCGGGCAAAGCAGCTTCCCATTATGGCGTACTGCAGCATGTGGGACGGCTTAGGGTCAATGCTCGCGCCCACGTCGAGCAGAATGCAACCGCCGGCTTTGGTCGGGACATAGGTGGCGATCGCCGGGCGTTCAACGCCTTTGATCCGGCCGAGGATTATCAGGGCATTGGCCGCAACGGCTCCGGTATTGCCGGCGCTTATGAAGCCCTGGACCTTGCCCTCGGCATGGAGCCTCAGGCCCACCGCGATCGAGGACTCCTTCTTGCGGCGAAGAGTGGCGGAAGGCTGCTCTCCCATCTCGACGATGTCTCTGGCGTCGACGACTTCGAGAGCGGAGGACTTTCCCCCAAGACGGGTGATCTCGGCACGGACCGCATCCTCTCTGCCCACCAGCACGATCCTGGCATCGGCTCCGATCTCTTCTTGAGCTGCGAGGGCACCCTCCACGATCACGCTTGGCGCCCGGTCG
>Ga0315275_10004579_pt1 | contig 12951 bp, 11 predicted proteins | sample YL17G03_0_MG_FD_205557 | JGI IMG/M metagenome (GOLD analysis project Ga0315275, IMG submission 205557) | Sediment microbial communities from Yellowstone Lake, YNP, Wyoming, USA - YL17G03_0 | ecosystem: Environmental > Aquatic > Freshwater > Lake > Sediment | place: USA: Wyoming | collected... | reverse complement strand
ATTATTGTGAGGGACAATAAGCCGTAAAGGCGGCTGTCCTTGATTGGGCTTGGCTGTTGGCCTCTCCTTTTTCGCAAATATTGTTGATTCTATTTGGTGGAGTGTCTACCCAGGCGGCTGTCGTCCCGAATCTGTGGTTTAATATCTAAATGCCATCTTTAATCCTCATCCGTGGTGGAGGCGACCTCGCCACGGGTGTTGCGGTTCGTCTTCTCCGGTCAGGGCTGCGCCTGGTGGTTACGGAATTGAGCCAGCCGCTGACTGTCCGGCGTACGGTCTCTTTCGCTGAGGCGGTCTATTCCGGCGAGGTTACCGTCGAGGAATTCACCGCCCGGCGGGTGGGCGAGGCAGGCGATGCCTTGCAGATTCTAAGCACGCTCGCCCAGGGACTTATCCCCGTGCTGATAGATCCCACCTGCGCCTGCGCCAAATTCCTGCACCCTGCGGTGGTCGTGGACGGGCGCATGACGAAACAACCGCCCGAACCCATCGGCTATTCCCCAAACCTTTACATCGGTCTCGGTCCCGGTTTCGAAGCGGGTGTGAATTGCCAGGTGGTGGTGGAGACCCGCCGCGGGCACACACTGGGTCGCCTCCACTGGAGCGGCACTCCGGATGCAGATACCGGTCTGCCCGATGGCGACCCGGCGCGCGTCCTGCGCTCACCTGCGGAAGGCGAACTGGAAACCCATGCCAGTATCGGTGATCTTGTCAAGGAAGGTCAGGTGATCGCCAGCGTCCATGGGCAGTTAATCGCTGCTCCTTTCCCTGGTATGCTGCGCGGCCTGCTTCATCCCGGCCTGCTGGTCACTCGCGGTATGAAGATCGGGGATATCGATCCGCGCACCGACCCGCGTCTGTGCCACATGGTGTCGGATAAAGCCCTGTCCATCGGAGGCGCCGTGCTGGAAGCGATCCTCTCGAAGCCGGAATTGCGCTCCCTCCTCTGGTCATGAACCTCGCCCAGGCGCTGCGACTTCTCCCGCATCCCAATCTAGCCGGCACATCCTCCAGGATCCGTGGGCAGGAAGGAGGCTGGCAGGCAGTGGCATTTGCAGGCGCGGGCGGGAAGACGTCTGCCCTCTTTCAACTGGCACGTGACCTGCCTCCGCCTGTCATCACCAGCGCCTCCACCCACCTGCACGTGGACCAGGTGAGATTGGCGGATTCCCACTGGCAAATCACAACACCGGCGCAACTTCCTGCTCTCGAGAGTAACCTGACCGGGGTCACACTCTTCACCGGTCCATTAGAGAAGGATCGGGCGGCAGGCTTGAATAGTGCCACAATGGCTCGTCTGGGAGAGGAGTGTGCTTCCCGCAACCTGCCGCTGCTCATCGAGGCAGATGGTTCCCGCCAGAGACCGCTGAAAGCGCCTGGTGATCGCGAACCCGTGATCCCAATGTTTAGTAATCAAGTTGTCGTGGTTGCCGGACTGGCTGGATTGGGGAAACCTTTAACCGGGCAGTTCGTCCACCGCCCCGAAATTTTTTCCAGCCTGAGTGGATTGGAACCGGGTGAGAGTATCACCCTGGACGCCATGGCCCGCCTGCTCGCCCACCCGGCAGGCGGGCAAAAGAATATCCCGCTTTCAGCCCGGCGCATCCTGCTGCTCAACCAGGCCGACAGCCCGGATTTGCAGGCACAGGGAATGCAATTGGCTTCGAGACTATTGCCTGCATTTCATTCTGTCATTATCTCCTCGCTCATCAACTCCCGGATACACGCAGTTTGTGAGCCGGTTGCCGGGATCATCCTGGCTGCAGGAGGATCCTCCCGCTACGGTCAGCCCAAGCAGTTGCTCGACTGGCATGGCAAACCATTTGTACGGGTTGTGGCTGAAGCGGCTCTTTCAGCAGGTCTCGCCCGGCTGGTGGTTGTGACCGGGTCCCATGCGGAACAGGTGGAACGCGCGTTGGAGGGTTTGCCCCTCCTGTTGGTACGAAACCGCGACTGGCGGAGTGGGCAGGGTTCATCGATCCAGGCCGGGCTGCGCACACTTAACCAGCCACCCGTGCCAGGTGGATCCCTCGAAACGCCCTCAATTCAAGCCAGTGGGGAAGAGATGGGTGCGGTTCTATTTCTCCTCGCCGACCAGCCGCAGGTTACCCCGGGAATCATGCGCGCTTTGGTCGAGCACCATGCCCGCACACTGGCTCCAATTATTGCCCCGCAGGTTGCCGGGCAGCGTGCCAACCCGGTCCTGTTCGACCGGTCCACCTTCTCGGAACTTATGACTCTTAAAGGGGATGTGGGAGGCCGTGAGATCTTCAAGCGGATCCAGGTTGAACCATTACCCTGGGATGATGCCGGCCTGTTGGCTGATGTGGACACGCCCGAGGACTACAGGGATTTGGTTAATGGGCAATGACATCTGCGCCATCATCCTGGCAGCCGGTAGTTCCAGCCGGATGGGGACTCCCAAATTATTACTTCCCTGGGCAGGCACCACCATCCTCGGTCGTGTGGTATCCACATTTGCTGCGGCTGGATTGCAGGAAGTGGTCGTGGTGACCGGTGCGGACCACACTCCGATCGAGTCCCTCATTGCTGATCTGGCGGGCGATATTCCCATCCGCGCAGTCCTGAATCCGGCGCACACGGGCGGTCAAATGCTGGATTCCATCAAGGTTGGCTTGATGGCGCTGGATGCCAGGCCGCGCGCAGCTCTGATCGGGCTCGGCGATCAGCCCCAGGTTCGGGCAGAAACGCTGCAAAAGATCATGGTTGGTTTCCTACGTTCATCCTCCCCGCTGGTGATCCCCAGTTTCCAAAATCGGCGCGGGCACCCCTGGCTGGTCTCGCGACCACTATGGCAGGCGATCCTCGACCTGCCAGCCACAACAACCGCGCGGCAATTTCTCAATGCTTATGCGGACAAAGTGGAATATGTCGATGCAGATGAAAGTATTCTCCAGGATATTGATACGCCGGACGACTATACCCGCCAGAGACCTTGAGCCCTTGCCATTTGCTCCATAGTATGCTATTTTATCTGCCAAGGAAATCGCGCTTGTACCCAATTTCCCGTCCTTCTCGGTTTGATAATTCTCAGGAGAGATTGCCAAAGGTGATCGGCAGATGATGCTGCGGTCCTTCGTTGCCTTGGAAGTGCCGGCTGGGATCCAGATCGCGCTTGCAAACAGCACTGATTCTCTCCGCCAGGCTTTACCCAGGCCTCTCGTCCGCTGGGTGGAGTCAAAAAACGTCCATCTTACAATCTTGTTCCTGGGGGATGTCTCACCCTCCCGTCTCGAACAACTGGCTGATGCCCTGAGGGAAAACGCGAGCACGCATGAACCGTTTGACCTATCGGTCCGCGGGCTCGGAGCCTTTCCGGATGCACGCAAGGCACGGGTCATCTGGATCGGGCTCGACGCTCCGCCTGGATTTTCAACGCTTGTGCGCGGGGTTCAGTCAACGGCAGCGAAATTGGGATTTGCCCTGGAGGAACGTCCCCTTTCTCCCCATCTGACGATCGGGAGGGTCGGACAGCACGCCACTGCGACAGACCTGCAGCATGTCCGTACAGCCCTTGAGGCGACCAGCATCGGTTTGGTTGGGACATTCCGGGTGGAGGCCCTGCAAGTATTTAAATCGGAACTCAAACCGGGCGGACCTGTGTACACGAAACTTAATTCCCTTCCATTGGGAAAACCATTGGACAACAATCGTTGAATTCGAGGTGACTTCTGGACACTATGGAACTTGCTCACACAATTGTCAATGCTCTTGAAGATAAAAAGGGTGAAGATATCATCCTGTTGGATATCAAGGGCATCGTCTCTTTCACGGATTATTTCATCCTGTGTACTGCCACCAGCAATCGGATGTTAAATGCTCTCGTTGACGGTGTGGTCGAAAAAACCCGTATCGAGCATAACAAGAAAGGCCGCATTGTGGGTACGGCGGACTCCGGCTGGATGATCATCGATTACGGAGATATCGTCGTCCACATCTTTGATGCAATCCTGCGCCGGTACTATAAGATGGAGGAATTGTGGGACGAAGGGAAAGTACTGCTGAGGCTGCAATAAGGGTATTAAAATAAAAAAAGTGTCCCGCAGAGATACCCTGCGGGACACTTTTTTCTGTCAAAGACCTAAGGATTGCCGGTTAGGCCCTGCGACACATCCACTGCTTTCAACTCAAAATAGGCATCCATGACTGCTTTCACAGTGGGAGCAGCCACTCGCCCGCCTTCACCTGCGTTATACAGGAAGACAATGATCGCAATTTCAGGATCATCATAGGGGGCGTAAGCCATCGTCCAGCCGTGGGCAGGCCAATTCCCGGGTTTGCACACCCCCTTGGCGCTCGCCACATCATCGCAGTATTCAGCCGTTCCGGTCTTCCCAGCCACCGCGATCGGGTAGTTACGGAATGAGAAATCATAATGTAATGTCCCATTGGGGTCGGCGACTGCCATGCGCATCCCTGTCTGGACTTCCTTCACGGCAGCCATGCTGACCGTTTTCATGATGCCCGTTGGCAGGCATTCCCCGTTCACGCAGCTGTAATCCTTGATCACCGGATCTGCGGTGATATCCCAGCGCATGCGGGGCGTAAAGGGTTGGATGACATTTCCTTCGCCATCCAGTATTTCTCGAATGATCGTTGGCTGCATCAAACGTCCATCATTGGCGATCGTCGCTGCAGACATAAGCACCTGAAGCGGCGTTGCCAGCACGTAACCCTGTCCCACGCTGGCAAGGTAGGTATCCCCCGTAGACCAGTTCTCGCCTTGGTAGATGCGCTTCCAGGTTCGGTCGGGGATCAGGCCGGGCAGTTCTCCCGGTAGTTCAATCCCGCTTGGCTGGTTATACCCCAATGCCTCCGCATACTGCTGCAGGCGGGTGATGTCCAGCCCCTGCTCGATTTCTCCTGGATAGCCGCCGCCGACTTTGTAAAAGCAGACATCGCTGGACCGCGCGATGCACATCAGGAATGGGATTCTTCCCAGACCCGTTGTCGATTTGTAGAAGGTGTAGGTCCAGTCATAATAATATTGGATGCTGCCGGGGTCCGTGGGTGAAAATGTCGTTTTCAGACCGATCATCGCCGGTGCGTCGATCACCGTGGAAGGCGTGACTACACCTTCATTCAATGCACCTGTTGCCGTGGCGATCTTGAAGGTGGAGCCGGGTGGGTATTCGGTGGAGATGGCAAAATTTAGAAGAGGATGGGCGGGATCCTGGTCCAGCTGATTGTAATAATACGCCGGGATGATGCGCGCCATGCGGTTATTCTCATAGGTCGGGTATTGCGCCATCGCCAGGATTTCCCCCGTCTTCGGATTCATGGCGATCACCACCCCGCTTGAAATGCGGTAGTAACCGTTGTAGACAATATTCCAGTAATCAATGTCGCGTTTCAATATCGTCGCAGCCGCCTGTTGAAGGCGGGTGTCTATCGTCAGAACGATATTATTGCCGGCAATCGGAGCAATGGGTGCTGCCAGGTTTCCAAGGACCTGTCCAGCCACATCCACTTCCACGGTCCTCTCGCCGGGAGTTCCTATCAGGGTGTCATTCATCGAATATTCCACACCGGCATAGCCAACCTTGTCACGGTTGGGCAGGAAACCCTGTGCCCGGTATTCGTATTCCAGGGAGGCCGGGATGGGCCCTAGAAAACCGACGATGGTGGCAGTCAAGGATCCGGTCGGGTAATCGCGGATTGGATCTATTTCCACGCTGACCCCCGGCCATTCCACTTCGTGTTCGCGCACCATCATGGCAATCTGTTCTTCCACATAACACTGGATCTTTACCGGGTCGTAGGGGGCATTCGAAATCCCCAGGTCCACCAGTTGAGTGATCCCAGGTCCGGGTGTGCAGACCTGCAGCAGTTTGGCATCTTCCACGGTTCCATAGTTCACCGGGACGCCGATCAGCGCGGATAGATCGCGGTAGATGCGCTGGATATCGCCATCATCGTCTGGTAATAATGCCGGAGTGATCACGATGCTGTACGTGGCTGTGTTGCGCGCCAAGAGGATCCCATTGCGATCATAGATGATGCCGCGTGGCGGGGCTATGCTGATCGTTTTGGTGCGGTTGCTTTCCGCCTGCAGGCTGTAGGTCTGTCCATTCAGGATCTGCAGGTTTAGAAGGCGCAGCACGAAGATCGCCCCCACAACCCCAAGCAGCCCGTAGACGACCAGGTGGCGCCACGGTTGAATACGATCAGAGTTCTGTCGTACTGTCATGTGACCACCTGAGCCGGGAACACACGGTTGGCCAGATCGCGCACCAGGGCGAGAACAGGAATGGAAAGCAGCAGGTTCAACAGGACGCTCGGTAATATGATCTGCACGAAGGACAAATTAAAAGCCAGGGGCAGTTTAAAGATGGACCTCGCCAGGTAGGTAAGCAGATGCAACACCAGCGTACCGGTAAGGGTGACGGTGAACATGGCAAGCAGGGGAGCCTGCCAGACACGGTGGGCCAGGATCCGCGCCAACCCCACTACCCCCATGTAACTGAGGAGATAGATATACCAGGGGTTACCGGATATAAATCCGACCAGCAATCCTGCCATTGCACCCGAAATCCAGGCGCTGCGCACCCGTTCCTGCAAACCCCAGGCTGCCAGGAATAGCAGCACGATGTCGCCGGAACCGTTGAGCAGGTTGATGCGCGCGATGATCGAGGTCTGGATCATGACTGCCAGGATGAGCACGATGACGGAGACAAGGATGGTTCGACGCATTTCACGGTCCTGGTGTTGTGATCAGAGGGGAGATATCCACCGGTGAAAAATTGGTGATCACCAGGAGAAAGCCCAGCCGGTTGAAATTTACATTGGGCTGGATGGCAGCTTGCTGGAATAATTCGTAATCCAGCTTGCGGATGCTGATCACCTGCCCCACCAGAAGGTTGGGCGGGTAACTGCCCCCGAGACCGGAGGTCAGAACAATATCTCCGATCGTTACAACCGCATCCTGCGAGATCATATCGAGCGACAGGTCGCCGGTCACGGAGCCCACCAGCATCGCTTCCGTATCGGAGGACTGCAGGCGTACATTGACAGCCGAAGCCGCATCGGTGACCAGTTGGACCCGGGCTGCCTCGGCAATGACAGCATCCACCCTGCCCACCAGGCCTTTATCGGTGACGACCGGCATGCCCGGGAGTATGCCCTGGTTCGAGCCGATATTGATGATGACGTAGCGCAGGAACGGGCTCGGGTCGAGGCCGATGACAGCCGCTGCCTTGTATGAGTATTCGGGGTTGGCGCGTGCAAAATCCACCAAGGCCGAAAGGATGTTCGTCTCGGTCACCTGTTGTTGAAGATCGATCACCTGGGTCTGCAACCGGGCTACTTCGCCTTCCAGTTGTGCATTGCGCTGGCGCAGCGAAGCCACATCACGCGGCACGGTCAGGAATTCCGCCACTGCCAGGTAGCGGGTGGAGATCCATGTTTGCGCATCGATCATCAGCCGGGAGAACCAGGAACTGAGCGGATTAAAATACCCGCCCAGGGCGAGGGCCATCAAGCCGATCACCACTAGTGCAATGATTACTGCCTGTAGGGAACGAGGAAAACTGGTTTTCATAGCCAATTGGGAAAACCGCGCCGTTCGGCCGCGGGAGCCTGCTTAGGAGTGACGCGTGCTGCCGCGCTCCAGCCCCACCAGGTAACGGCTGCCGGCTGAAAAATCATCCAGGATGATGCCAGCACCCCGCACCACGCAGGTGAGCGGGTCTTCTGCCACCCACACACGCAGGTTGAGATCATCAGCCAGGCGATCAGCCAGCCCGTGCAGGAGCGCTCCCCCTCCCGCCAGGCAAATGCCGTTATCCATCAAGTCAGCCACGATTTCAGGAGGCACCTCATCGAGAGCATCCTTGATCGTCTCAACGATCACCTGCACGGATTGCGAAAGGGCCTCGCGCACTTCGACAGAGGAAATTTCAATCGATTCAGGCAGGCCCGTCACCAGGTTTCGGCCGCGCACTTCGACCGTCTTTTCGATCGGCAACGGAAAAGCGGAGCCGATATTCCATTTGATTAATTCAGCGATCCGCTCTCCGACCAGCACGTTGTATTTATTGCGGATATATTGGACGATGCTCTGATCCAATTCATCACCAGCCACCCGCAGGGAACGCGACACCACGACTCCCGACATCGACAGGACTGCCACTTCGGTGGTCCCGCCGCCGATATCCACGATCATCGAACCGCGCGTCTCGCTGATGGGCAAGCCTGCACCGAGGGCTGCGGAGGTGGGTTCCTCGATCAAAAAGGTCTCGCGTGCGCCTGCAGACATGGAGGCATCATACACGGCGCGTTTCTCCACTTCCGTTACCCCCGATGGGATGCCTATCACCACGCGCGGTCTGGGCAGAGGCACCACGCTCTGCTCGTGAACCTTGCCAATGAAATATTCCAGCATGGCTTCGGTGATCTCAAATTCCGAGATCACCCCGTCCCGCAAGGGACGCACCACGATAATATTCCCGGTGGTGCGACCAACCATCTCCTTGGCTGCCAGTCCGATCGCCAGTGGTTGGCGGGTGCGCTTGTCGATAGCCACCCAGGATGGCTCATTTATGACAATCCCCTTGCCGCGCACCAGGACAAGCGTATTTGCCGTGCCCAGGTCTATCCCAATATCCAGAGAAAACAGACCCAGCAGCCAGTTGAGGGGATTGAAAGCCAAAGTTTGATGCTCCTATCGAAATTTTCAGCACAAATATTATACCATGAGGGTTAAAAGGGCATTTTTAATGGGTTTTTCATGGTGTGATTCATTGCCTGGCATGTCCTCCAGCCAGCCGACACTGAAAAAACGCGAGTTGCTGCTCGATTCTATGCCCGCTGGATTTATTGAAAGATTCAACTGACTGGATTATCACCTGGCTAATTTGACCGTTTGATCCCCAGCATGGTCATATCGTCCTCGGGCGGGTTCGCCCCCATGAACTTCCTCACCGAAGCCTCCACCTCGTCCAGTACCTCGCGCACGTTGAGTGCTCGGGCCTTCTCGAGTACTTTCTGCAGCCGTTCTTCACCGAAGGATTCTCCTTTTGGGGAGAAAGCCTCTGTCAGACCATCAGTATAGAGCAGCAACAGGTCGTCATTCTTAAAGATTATCGAGCGGTCTTCCATCGGCAGGTCCTCGAGAATACCCAGCGCGGCTCCCGTCCGTCGTAATTCTGTCATTGTCCCATCCTCTCCGCACAACCAGATGGGCGGGTTGTGCCCGGCGTTGGCATAGGTGAATACTCCACTTTCCAGTGTGAGCACGCCATACAACGCCGTGACGAACATCGTCTGAAGATTATCGGGGATCATTAAAGCATTTACCCGCTGCATGACTTCCGCAGGAGAAGGCGTATCAAACACCACCGCCCGGACCAGGGTGCGGGTGAGTGCCATGAAAAGCGCAGCCGGTATGCCTTTATCAGATACATCCGCAATGAAAAAGCCCATCTTGCCGCCGGGCAATTCAAAAACGTCATAAAAATCACCGCCCACCTGGGAGGCTGTGATCCAGGTTGCCGCCAGGTTCCATCCTCCAATTTCCGGCAGGTGCTCGGGCAGGAAGGTCTTTTGGATCTGCCTGGCAAGGTGGACTTCGTGTTCGAGACGTTCGCGGACGACCATTTCCCGCTGCAGGTGTTCATTCTGAATGCTGAGCGCCACCTGTTGGGCAATGCTGTTGACGATCTCCACCCGCTTCTGGCGAAATCGGCGCGCATCCGAGTCTTCTTCCACCAGCAGCACCCCGTAGAAATCGCTCTTTACCACCAGCGGAAAGCCGATCAGCAGGTGGTCGCCTGTCTGCAAGGCATATACGGTTTCCTGTTCCGTGCGGGCTAATTCAGGATCTAGCCAATCCGCGGAGATCTCGGCTGGCAACAACCCGGCAACCATCAGGTTGGTATCCTGGACTGCATCCAGCAAGGGAAAGTCACCCGGGTTAAATTCCCGGTTCATGAGTATGGCTTGCGCAGCCTCCGTGAATCCATAGGCCTGGGGGATGCGGAAGCAGTCCCCTTCCAACAAATAGATTCCACAGGCTTTCACACCCACGAGAATGGGGGTGATGCGGACGACACTGCCCAGGATTTCCTCCAGGCTGTTTGCATTGGCAACAGCCTGCGCCACCTGCAAAAGGGCCGCCGAGGCATACGCCTGTTCCTGGGCAGAATCATACAGGCGCGCATTCTCAATGGCAACCGCTGCATAGCTGGCGAACGTGGCTGCCATTGCCTGGGCTTCGTGCCCGTAACGACCGGAAGTATGGTGCGAAAGCGTCAGAACTCCAAGCCGCCGGTCTCCCACGCGCAGTCCGGCAGCGATCGAAGAATAATCCGCTGAAAAACCCATCGCAGTTCCCGTGGGACCGATAGGGTCATCCGGTTTGCGGATGATCGGTTGGTCAGCCTCGAGTGCGGCAGTGAGAAAATGGTACGCCTCCGGCCAGCGGTGCGCGGCACCATCCACTTCCAGCAGGTTCGCGCCATGCACCTGGGCAAGGTAGAGGTTTTCTTCATCCAACAGCCAGATGGCAGCCACTTCACAGGGTAAATTCCGCTCGAGTTCCTGCAGCACCCGATCGAGCACATCCTCCAGGCCTGTATCCGCAGAAACGAGACCAGCCACTTCGCGCAAACTGTCAGCCACCTGTCGCCGCCACCGCTCGGTGCTGTACAGGTCGGCATTGTGGACGGCAGCCGCCACGCTGTCTGCAATGGCGCTGCAAAGGAAGCGGTCATCCTCGCTGAAATTATTCAAGCGGTCGCTCTGCAGGTCGAGAACGCCCACCACCTGCCCGTCATAGATCAGCGGCAGGGTCATTTCCGCTCGGGTGTCTCCGGGCGGGAATTGTGATGGACGATAACGGGATTCCTGGCTGACATCATTCACCAGCGCGATCTGTCCATTGCGCGCCACCCATGGGATGAGCCCCTCATCAGTATCCAGATCCAATACGGAGCCTTTGAGCGCCACGCTGCGCACCCCGCTGCCCGCCTCGTAAATGATCTGTCGTCGGGTTTGATGGACTGTGAACAAGTGAACGTAAGGAAAATTCAACTTCTTCTGGATGAGTTCAGCCACCCTGGTAAGCAATTCATCCAGGTTCAGGAAGGAGGCGATATCTTTGCTGACCTCCGCTACAAGCGCCAGGTGGTCTGCCCGTGTCTGGATTTCGCTGTACAACCGGGCGCCGTTGATCGCGATCGCGATCGTATCTGCCAGCGCCCGTAAAACCAGCAGGTCGTTCGGGTGGAAGGCATCCAGCTGGTCCGACTGCACGTCCAGAACGCCCAGGATCTTGTTCTCGATCTTCAGGGGCAGCACAGCCTCAGATTGGGTTTCAGGAAGTGAATCGATGAATTTGTAACGCGAGTCGGTATGGACATCATAACTGACTGCCTCCTCACCCGACTTGGCGACAGTTCCGATCAATCCTTCCCCCAGCCTGGCTTTCACCCGCTTGCCTCTCCCGCGCTCGGGTCCGGCGCTCGAGCGGAAGTGAAGCGCCTCCCGATTCTTTTCACGGGTAAAGATGGCCACGTAATAAAATTGAAAGGTTCGCTGGATGAGTTTCGCCACCCGCCGGGTCAATTCATCCAGGTCAAATACATTGGCTATCTGGGCGCTCACCTTGCGGACGAGGGTCAACTGCTCGATGCGCCACTGTTCCACGAGAAAGCGATGGGATGCCACCAGCGACAGGGAAATATGACCTACCAGGCCATCCAGCAGGTCGATCTCCTTTTTATTGAAAGGCTGGTTGGTTCGTTCCACCTGGAGCGTGCCCATCACCGAGCCGCCGTTCTTGAGCGGGACAGCCAGGTGCTTCCTCTTTCCTCTCACGGGGGCGGTCTGACCGCTGTAAAAGGCATTCATCATCGGTCCCGAGGGAGGTTGCGATTTGTATAAGGGTGCCTGGTTCAAACCCGGTAAGCGGAACAACCTTTCATCCAACCACATGTCGGCACGGCAGTCCAGGATCCTTCCTGTAGTGTTCACGATCAAATCATGCTGGGAGGTGAGCGAAGCTGCCCGCATGAGTTCCTCACCCAGATTGACGACCTGTTTCCATACAGATGGCGGTCGGCTCTTTTTGGACTTCCTGGTCCCGATTTTTCGCCGTTTCACCATGGTAAGGATGTTGCCGGCTTCTCCCAACGGTTCAAAGCGCACATCATCCATCAGTTTCTTCATCAGGAATACGCCCAGGCCGCCAACCGGTCGGGAGTCGAGATCGGCATCCAGGTTGGGTAAAGCGATCGATCCGGGATCGAACGATTTACCGTGGTCGTGGATGATGATGGTCAGGTTTTTTTCGTCCAGGTCGCAGGTGCATTCGATATCACCCCCCTCCACCCCTTCGTACGCATGCTCAATGACGTTGGTGCAGGCTTCATCCATGCTCAATTCGACCGCATAGATCGCAGAATCATCCATGCCCGCATCCCGGGCTGCCTGGGCAGCGAAATCGCGGATGGAATCGAGTTGGTCAAATTTGGCTGGAAAGATCGCCGTGCGCATCTGAATAACGAGGCCGCCTCACAGTGAGAAGGATGGAGGCGGCCGGGATCTTCTAGTGGCTAGGATGGTTGGCTAGAAATTTCCAACCGCCGGAGCAATTTCATCGAATAACTTGAAGAGAGGCTTGAAGCCGGTCAGTTCAAGCGCATCCATCACCTTCTTGGGAACCTTTGCCAGGACGATCTCGCCGCGATTGAAACGCTTGCAATTGCGCTGACCCAGCAGCAAGGCGCGGAACCCGGCGCTGGACATGTAATCCAGTTCGCCCAGGTCGAGGATGATCTTGTAGCGGTTCTCTGTATTGAGCGCTTCGATGGCTTTTATCAGGTCGGGTGCGGTAAAACTATCCACCTTGCCTTTTATGCTGAGTAAATCACAATGTTTGTACTGTTGGGATGTGATTTCCATTTTACCTCCGCTCAGTGACTCTTAACA